>FRDC01003430.1_pt1 | contig 48123 bp, 53 predicted proteins | sample 1106171 | NCBI WGS metagenome assembly FRDC01 (sample SAMEA3930566, study PRJEB13176) | freshwater metagenome | biome: Drinking water system; feature: drinking water; material: water | place: Singapore | collected 2014-12-20 | reverse complement strand
ATGGCGGAAACGGAGGGATTCGAACCCTCGATACGAAGTTACCCTCGTATAACGGTTTAGCAAACCGCCGCCTTCAGCCACTCGGCCACGTTTCCTTCAGAGTGTCTTTATACCAAAAGAATCGCCTTTTTCAAAAAAACTATTTTCTCAATGAATACAGCTGGTTACGTCTATAAAAACAGCGGCAGGGAAATCAGCAGCGCCAAAACGCCCCAGGTCATCTGCTCTTTCGCGGTGCGTTCCTTCCAGATCAGAGCGCTTAAAATCAGGATCACGGGCTTGGTCGCGGCCTGCGCCGTCACGACGGCGGTGACGGGATTGATCGTGACCTGCTGGTAAAACTTCACAAGTTCGGCCAGCATATAGGCAATGCCCGCCAGTGCCGCGGTCTTGTGCAGGAACGCGTCGCGCAAGACATGTTTTTGCCGAAGGTTGAGCAAGATCCCAAGCCCCAGCAGTACAATGTTCGACACGACAAGAACCGTGTACCAGTTAATGTGCTTGATCAGATAGTGATCGAGCGACGACAAGGGGGCGGAAAGCCCGACGAGAAGAAAATAATCAAAACGGCTGCGGCGGTCGAGATCCGCCAGATGGCCGCGGAAAAAGAAAACAAGCGAAAGACCGCAAAGACCCAGCGCTGCGAACCATTGCCCGGGTTCCAGATGCTCGCCCAGCAAGGCGTTTGAAATCGACACAATCCCCACAGCCAGGGGCGTCACGAAATGGCGCGAGGAAAGGCTGACTTTCATCAGCCGCTGACTCACAAAGAAAACATAGTATAGAAGCGCCCCCTTGCCGATGGTGAGCGCCATTAAGAAATCGCCTCCCCGCAGGATCTTCCAGCCATCAATCCACAACTGGCCGAAAAGCGGCCACGTCCCGGCAAGACCGATCAGCGTCCAGCCGCTGAAGAAGATGGGCGCGCTGCGGTGATCAAGCTTGACACTGCAAACCTTCTGCATCACGACAAGGCCGATGGTCAGGAAAAACAGCAAAAGAAGGAACAAAGGGCCGATCATTCTTCAAACCCGAATAATTTACGTTTCACCGGCACGATGGAATGAAAGCCGTCCTCGATCACGTGATGGGCGCCGGCCCCTTCCAGGTCTTCCTTCGTGTGACTGCCCCAGGTTACGCCGATGGATTTGGTCATGGCGCCCTGCGCCATATGCATGTCCATCGTCGTGTCGCCGATCATGACGGTATGGCCGGGGTCGAAGCCGCCCAGTTCGCGCATGACGCTCAAAAGCTGGTCGGGCGCGGGCTTGGATTTTTCGCCCAGCCGTTCGATGTCCTCCCACGTCCGGTAGGCTGAAAAGAAGCCGTCGAGACGATGATGGCGCAGCATGTAATTCAGCGACTCCCTATCGCGCGCCGTCACGATGGCAAGCTTATGGCCTTCCGTTGCGATTTTTTCCAGCGTGTCATGCACCCCGTGATAGGGGTCGGGGACCATCCCCGCCTCGCCCGACATGGTGCGTCCGTCCAGCCAGCTGAAACTGCCGTAAAGATGTTCCGCCTGGCCTTCAAGCGGCAGGCCGAAACCGAAGTCATGCTCCTTCGCCTTGTTGTAGTAGCGCTTGATCTTCTCGACATCGGGATATTTAAGGCGATGCAGCGCGACGTATTCGCCGACCATGCGCCGGTAGAGGTCGAAGGTATCGATCAGCGTCCCGTCAAAGTCGAAGACGACAAGGCGTTGGCGGCTCACTTGAGCTTTTCTTTCAGAAGGTCGTTGACCATGCCGGGATTGGCCTTGCCGCCCGATTTTTTCATGACCTGCCCCACGAAGAAGCCGAACATCTTGTCCTTGCCCGCCTTGTATTCGGCGACCTTGTCCGGGTTTTCGGCCAGCACTTCGGTTACGACCTTTTCAATCGCGCCCGTGTCAGTGACCTGTTTCAGGCCCTTTTCCTCGACAATCGCGCCGGGCGCTTTGCCCGTCTCGACCATCTCGGCGAAGACGTCCTTGGCGATGCGGCCTGAAATCGTGTTGTTCGAAATAAGATCGATGAGGCCGCCCAGATTCTCGGCCGTGACCGGCGCTTCCTCGAACGGCTTTCCGGTCTTGTTCAGAACGCCCATCAGCTCGGTCGTGACCCAGTTGACGGCCAGCTTCGCGTCGCGGCCTTTGGCCACTTTTTCAAAGTAATCGGCACGGATCTTTTCCGCCGCCAGAACGCTCGCATCATAGGCGCTCATGCCGTAGTCCTTCATGAAACGGTGTTTCTTGGCGTCGGGCAGCTCGGGCAGGTTGGCCTTGATACGCTCGACAAACCCCGGTTCCAGCGTGATCGGCAAAAGATCGGGATCGGGGAAATAGCGGTAGTCGTGCGCGTCTTCCTTGGAGCGCATCGACCGCGTCGTGCCGTCCTTGGAATTGAAAAGCCTTGTTTCCTGCACGATCTTGCCGCCGCCTTCGATGACCTCAATCTGCCGTCTGGCTTCGTATTCAATCGCCTGCTGGACGAAGCGGATCGAGTTCACGTTCTTGATCTCGCACCGCGTGCCAAGCGGCCCTCCGGGCTTGCGTACCGACAGGTTGACGTCGCAGCGCATCGAGCCTTCATCCATGTTACCATCACACGTCCCAAGATAGCGCAAAATGGCGCGAAGCTTGGTGACATAGGCCGCCGCCTCCTCCGCCGAGTGCATGTCGGGCTTTGACACGATCTCCATCAGCGGGTTGCCCGAACGGTTGAGATCGACATAGCTTTTGGACGGGTGCTGGTCGTGCAGCGACTTGCCTGCGTCTTGTTCCAGATGCAGGCGTTCGATGCGTATGGTCTTGGTTGAACCGTCGGGAAGGTCGATTTCAATCGCGCCCTCACCCACGATCGGGTGCTGGTATTGCGAAATCTGGTAGCCCTGCGGCAGGTCGGGATAGAAATAATTCTTGCGCTCGAACACCGACATTAAATTGATTTTGGCGTTCAGGCCCAGCCCCGTCTTGACCGCGCTTTCGACGCAGAGTTCATTGACCACCGGCAGCATGCCGGGCATCCCGGCGTCGATGGGGCTGACCTGTGAATTGGGATCGGCGCCAAACGCCGTGGGCGCGCCCGAGAAAAGCTTGGATTGGGTCAGGACCTGGGCATGGACCTCGAGACCTATCACCATTTCCCATTCGCCCGTCTCGCCTTTGATGAGTGCATGTTCTGCCATGTTAAGCCGCCTTTGCCTTTACCAGTTGCGGAAGTGCCGTGAACGCCGCCGCCTTTTCAAGCGCATGCGCCGCCCTGAAGACCGTTTCCTCGTCAAACGGTTTGCCCAAAAGCTGCAAGCCCAGCGGCAATCCGTCCGAGCTTAAACCCACCGGCAATGACAAGCCCGGCATCCCCGCCATCGAGGCCGGGATGGTGAACACGTCGTTGAGATACATCGTGACCGGGTCCTGCTGGTTTTCGCCGATGGCAAAAGCGGGCGTGGGTGCTGTCGGCGTCAGAAGAACGTCGCATTTCTTGTACGCCTCGACAAAATCCTGCCAGATCAGCTTGCGGACTTTGCGCGCCTGATTGTAGTAGGCGTCGTAGTAACCAGCCGACAGCACGTAAGTGCCGATCAAGATGCGGCGCTTGACCTCGCGCCCGAAGCCTTCGGCGCGGGTGCGTTCGTATGTGTCGTTCAGGTTCTCGCCCGGAACGCGCAGGCCAAAGCGCATGCCGTCGTAACGCGCTAGGTTCGACGAACATTCGGCGGGCGCGATCACGTAATAGGTCTGAAGCGCGTATTTCGTGTGCGGCAGCGAGACGTCGACGACCTCTGCCCCCGCGTCCTTCATCATGGCAACGCCTTTTTCCCAGAGCTTGATAATCTCGGGGTTGGTGCCGTCCACGCGGTATTCTTTCGGCACGCCGACCTTGAGCCCTTTCAGGCTTTTGCCAAGGCTTGCCGCATAATCGGGCACGGGCGCATTGACCGAGGTGGAATCTTTCGGGTCATAACCCGCCATTGATTTGAGCAACAGCGCGCAATCCTCGACAGTGCGGGCAAAGGGCCCCGCCTGGTCGAGCGACGAGGCAAAGGCGACAATCCCGAAGCGCGAGCAGCGGCCATATGTGGGCTTGATCCCGACGATGCCGCAGAAGGCCGCGGGCTGGCGGATGGAACCGCCCGTATCCGTGCCGGTGGCGCCCATCGCGATGCGCGCCGCGACCGCCGCAGCTGATCCACCCGACGATCCGCCGGGAACCAATGGTTTGTCATGCTTTGTGCTGCGCCACGGGTTTTCGACATTGCCGAAGGCCGAGGTGATATTGGCCGACCCCATCGCAAATTCGTCAAGATTGGCCTTGCCCAGCATGATGCAACCGTCGCGGAACATCTGCGAAGACACGGTCGACTCGTACGGCGGCTTGAAGCCTTTGAGGATATTGCTGGCCGCGGTCGTCTGGATGCCTTCGGTGCAGAAAAGATCCTTCATCGCGATCGGCACGCCATCGAGATCACGAGGTTTTCCGCTCGCGTAACGCGCATCGCTTGCCTTCGCCTGGCTGATGGCATGATCGAAAGTTTCGGTGATGTAGCAGTTGAGCTTGCGCGCAGCTTCGGACGCCTTGATATGCGCCTGCGTCAGCTCGGTCGCCGTGAATTCTTTTTTCTTCAGGGCATCAAGCGCCTGTTTGATGGTCAAATCGGTCAGTTGGGTCATGGAAAAGTCCTCGCATCAATCGCAACGGCCGTCATGCCCGCCTTGCGCGGGCATCTGGAAGACAGTCTTGTCGTCTCATGACTCATAAGACGCGCGGACGTGCTTCCGGACCCCCGCGTAAAGCGGGGGTGACAAAACGGAAAATTATTGTTTAGGATGACTCTACACCGCATCATCACTCCACCACCTTGGGCACGACGAAGAAACCCGCCGTCTGCTCGGGCGCGTTGGCCAAAATCTTGTTTTGAATGTTTCCGTCCGTCACGGCGTCGGGGCGCAGCGGCGGCTTCATCTGCACGACCGAAGTCATCGGCTCGACCCCCTTGGTGTCGACCTGGTTCAGCTCCTCGATCATTTTAAGGATTCTGGAAAGCTCAGCCGCGAGCTTGTCTTTCTCGTCTTCCGTGACCCTGATCCGCGCCAGACGCGCGATCTTGCCGACCGTGTTTTTATCAATGGACATGGCTATTTCCTCGTATAAAGTGCACGACAGAGTAACATGGCGATTGTTGAAATCAAAGATTTGAAAGCGGTTCTGCCGCGCGGGACAAGGCTTTTGGGCCTTGATGCCGGGGAAAAGACCTGGGGGCTTGCCATTTCCGATCCGGGCCTCATGATCGCAAGCCCGCTTAAAACCATCGACCGCACGAAATTCAGCAAAGACGTGCCGAAACTAGCATCAATATGTAAAGAATATGGTGTGGGCGGCTTTATCATCGGCTTGCCGCGCAATATGGACGGAAGCGAGGGACCGCGCGCCCAGTCGGTCCGGGACCTTGCCCTTAATTTCCTGCAATTCAAGGACATGCTTGGTTTCGAACCCGTGATTGCCTTCTGGGACGAGCGCCTGTCAACCCGCGCCGTCGAGCGCTTCATGATCGAGGAAGCCGACACCTCGCGCAAGCGCCGCAGCGAGATCGTCGACAAATCGGCGGCCTGCTGGATCCTGCAGGGCGCACTGGATTCGTTGAAATAAAAAAACGGCCCCGGTCAGGGAGCCGTTTTTAAAGGCCGTGAAGGAAATCAGTCTTCGCTGCCGCCAAATGCGCCGAACTTGTAGCTTAGCTGCAGGCCCGTGCTGAAATCGGCAGCGGCATCGCTAAAGCCCGTTCCGGCATAAGCCTGGAGGGCTACGGTTCGGGTCAACTTGTGCGTGGCATAAGCCGTTGCTTGGCTGAAATCTTTCCCCGTATCGGTCGCCGCCTCGCGCCAGTCATAAGTTACGCCCGCCGACGTCGCCGCTGTAAAGTTGTAACCGCCACCCACTGAATACTTCCAAACATCGTCGAGATCAAAACGCGCCGAATTGCCGTTAAACTTGCGGCCGACCGTGGCCGTGGCATAGGCGTCCCGATACGTATGTGTCAGGCCCAGTTGCAACGTGTAATCCGTGTTGCCGGTGCCAAGCTTTTTGTCTTCGTCGGCGGTCGGAAATTTGATTTTGCCGGTCAGATCAAGAAATGTTTTCTTGTCCGCCGTCACGGGCATGGTGTAGCCAAGACTGGCCAGGACGTCGCCCAAACCGCTTTCCGTCCCCTTCGCGCCGGCCGTTCCCGTCGTTGACGTTTCGTCACCGCCGGTCACAACACCAGGACCGGTGATCTTGATATAGGGAACCGTAAGCTTGGCCGTCCAGGCGTCGCGCTTGACCTTCACAACCACGGGAACATAGGTAATCGTCGTGTCCACCGCCTGGCCATAGTCGCCCGTGCTGTAGTTGTAACCGGTCGACAAAGTCACCTTGTAAGGGGCCGACGATTGGGCCATAGCGGGCGGGGAACATCCGATAACAGCCGCGGCAATGATGCTTGCCGTCTTGATCTTGTAAGTCATGCTTTTATACGCCTCTGATTTTTAGAGAAGAAACAGCGGTTTGCCGTTACCTTGAAGGTAGGAAATAGTCCGGCCATAATCAAGCGTCCAGCAAAAATCCGCCGTCATGCGCTAGCGAGAATAATACAGTGGGATTTTTTTACACGAAAAATATTATTTTTTTATCTTTTAAAAATCACTAACAAATGACTATTCTCAGCTATATTCTAGCCAAAAGTGAAGGCAGATCATTTTCAAAAATGAATTACACTAACGACATCTTGTTTCAAGCTCTGCGGTCTTTGCTGCAACCGCTCATGCCGCTTCTGATCCGGCGCAATGTCACCTTACAAAACTTCATTGACCTGGCCAAAGAACTTTACGTCCGAAGCGCGGAGGAAGGCTTAAAACATGACCTGACCAAAGCCACGGACAGTCATATAAGCCTGATCACCGGCGTCCATCGCAAGGACGTTAAGAAATACAGGCGCAAACCGCCGCTTGCCGATGCCTCGCCCGGACACCTGTCGCACGGCGCCGAACTTCTGGCGATCTGGATCGGCAACAAGAAATTCCTGGATGCTCATGGAAAACCGCTACCCCTTCCCTACATGGACAAGAAAAACCCCGGATTCAGCTTTTCCGCGATCGCGGAAAGCATTTCAAAAGACATCCGCGCCCGGGCGCTGCTCAACGAATTTGTTCGCGTTGGCATTGCCGCCTACGACAAGGCAAAAAATCTTGTAACGCTTAAAGCGGATGCCTTCGTCAACCGGAACGGCGCGGATGAGAAAATTTACTTTCTGGGCCGTCACGGAGGAGATCATATCGCCGCCGCCGTCAACAACATCCTTTCGGACAAACCCCGCTTTTTCGACCGCGCGGTTTACTATGACGGCATGACGCTTGAATCCATCCTCGATCTCAGAAAAACGTCGGCGGAAAATGCCATGAAGATGATCCTTGCCATCAACCAGCGCGCCTTTGAGCTGTCCGAAAAAGATAAAGACCGGCCCGATGCCTCCTGGCGTTTCAGCCTCGGCGGCTATTTTTTCACGGATGCCCCCCTTTCAGCGAAGGGAGAGGCGGAAGAGTGATGAAGTACCGCCCCCCCGCCTGTAAAACACTCCTGGCCCTGGCCGCACTTTATCTTTTGTGCGTCCCTGAGGTCTATGCCCAGAATGACGTCTGCAAAACACCCGGGGGATACCACGTTTTAAAGGCTTCTTCTCCTGAAAAGCCCGCGCCTTCAAAGCCCGGAAAAGGCGTCGGCGGCACGGGAATTGCCGAATCCCGGCGCGGGGTTGGCGGCACCGGGATTGTCGCGTCTCGCCGTGGCGTCGGCGGCACGGGCATCAATCCTGATGGCAGCATTGGCGTCTATGGCCGCATCACGGGGTTTGCCAGCATTTGCGTCAATGGTCTTGAAATTCATTACAAGGATCAAACGCCGGTCAGCGAGGGTGTATTTAAAGCCAGTACGGAAGATTTAAGAATTGGGCAAATCGTGCGCGTGATAGCCGAAGCGCACAACGGCCGCGTTACGGCGCGCAGCATCGGCATTGAAACGGATATCCGCGGCGTCATTGACAGCATCGACACTGATAAGAAAACGCTCTTTGTCATGGGACAGAATATTCGGGTCAGCGATCCTGGCGTTTTTAAAATTGGGGAAATAATCAGCGTCAGCGGCCTAAGTAATACCCACGGCATACTGATTGCCGAATATGTTGAGAAAGAAGAAAAATCATCCGCATCTATTTTGTCCGGCGTTTTGACCATCGAAGACGGAAAGGCCAGCATTTCGGGAATCCCCATCACGCTTCCCGACATTAAATCGCTTCCCCAATCTGGTCCCGTCACGGCAAGCGGCGAATGGCATAAAGACCGCTTTGAAATTCATGGCATGACTGAAAAGCCCGGCCCCGACTTTGGAAATAGCGTTCAACAGCTGTCGGTTGAAGGGGTCTTGTCGGCCGGCGCTTCACCGCATGAAATACGCGTCGGCGATCTTCGTATCCTTCTTCCCGGACATTCTCAAATGCACGACGGAAAACACGGCGGCCTGTCCGTTAATGATCACGTCATAGTGCTTGCCCATTTCAACCAAGACGGAAAACTTGAAGCCGATACGCTGACCGTGGAAAAGGGAAATTCTTCTTTTGAGGCACCGCAGGAATCCCCTGGAAAAGACGGCAACGACAAAGAACACGGCCGCGACAACGATCCACCGGGACACGATAAAGACGCAACGCCTCATGATGCTTCAACCGGGCCTGAAACGCCCGGACAGGAAGGCCCGCCCGTTGAAAACGATCACGGTCAGGAGCCGCCCGATGTCGGCAGCCCGCCCGATCACCCGGAGCATCCAGAACACCCGGAACACCCGGAACATCCCGACCACCCGGAAACCCCTAATGTCCCGGACCCCGTGGAAACGCCTCAAATGCCGGAACATCAGGAACCGCCGGATATACCGGGCCCGCCAGATCGTCCCGAACATCCAGAACATCCCGAGCATCCAGAACACCCGGAACATCCCGGACACCGGTAACGCCTTACTGCAAATGGAAATAAGTTACTTCGGCAAAACAAAGGGGGTGGCCGTATCGCGCCGCTCTGCACGGAATTTTTCCAGTTCTTTTTCCAGCCGGTCGGCGCGCCTTGTTTCCTGCCATTTCCTAAGCTGGGTGCGATACCCCTGAATCCCGACAAACAAAGATCCGGCCAAAAACCCCAGCGCCATCAGGGCAAGTCCTATGGCTGCCAGGGAAAATTCCCGTTGTCCTTCCAAAGGCACAAGCATGACCTGAACTTTCTGTGGGTTGGATACCGCAAAAAGAACGACAAACACTGTCAATGGAATGCTGACCAGCCAGAGGAGATAGCGCAAGGCGGAACCTCCTTAAAAAATCAGGATATTATTCTTCGTCGTCCGAGCTCTCGATGCCGTTCAGTCGGTCATGGAGCTTTTTGCCGGTCTTGAAAAACGGGACGTTCTTCTCGTCAACCTTGACGCTTTCGCCGGTGCGCGGGTTGCGGCCCGTGCGGGACTTGCGGTGCTTGACCGAAAAGGCGCCAAACCCGCGAAGCTCGACCCGATCGCCATTGGCCAGCGCCTTGGTGATTTGGTCAAAAACTGTGGTGATGATTTGCTCGGCATCCCTTTGATAAAGATGCGGATTAATCTCGGCCAGGCGTAAAATAAGTTCCGACTTCGTCATAATTTAGACTTCCCTCTTCAAAACCGACTTTTTCTCTTGTTGTAAACCCAGTGTGCTAAACCCCCAGATTCGCGTCAAGAAAAAACCGTTCAAAATCAGTTCTATACTATCGGTAGCTCCTTAACGATTCGTTGACAAGCCCCCTTTTTTAACAATTTCCGGGATATTACCCATAAGTCCCATGGCTTGGCGGCTAAAAAAGCGTTTTAAGGGGGGTAAACGCTGCACCACCCCAAGGCCGGAGTCCCTTAAGAACCGCAAAACCCGGTTGTCATTGGAAAAAAGCCTGACCAGCCCGTCGGTCACAACCGCCATCATCAGGTTGTCCGCGTGGCGCCGCGCCTGATATTGCTCCAGAAGCGCCTGGTTTCCGATATCCAGTCCAAGCGCTGCCTGTTGGGCGATCAACTCAGCCAGCACGGCTATATCGCGCATGCTTAAATTCAATCCCTGCCCCGCGACCGGATGGATCGCATGCGCCGCCTCGCCGATCAGGGCTGTTCTTTTAGCAACATACTTCGTCGCCATCATCAGTTTTAAAGGGAACCCGGCCCGGACGCCCGCATGGCGAACGCAGCCCAGATGATCTCCAAATTTTTCCTGCAAAAACGCATCAAACTTCTTTCCATCCTGGGCCAGGATTTTTTTTGCAGTCTCAGGCGGCTCGCACCAGACGACGGAGGAACGAAACAGACCTTCCCTCACCGGATTCATCGGCAAAACAGCAAAGGGCCCCGAGGGGCAGAAATGTTCGACCGCCACGTTTTCATGGTCAAGCTCGTGTTCGGCGCAACAGACAATCGCCGTCTGGCCGTAATCGAAACTGCGCATCTTTATCTTCTGCCACTGGCGCACGGCCGACCCCTTGCCATCCGCGCCGATCAGAAGCGCGGCTTTCAGGACACGCCCGTCCGCCGTCTTCACACAGATTCCGCCTTGTTCCTGCATAAAGCTCTTGGCCGCGCAGGGCGCCAGATGCGTGACCGCTTTCAATTCCGTCAACCGGTCAAAAAGCGCGCGGCGCAGGATTTTATTATCCACGATCCAGCCAAACGGCCCCTCGCCCGTCGCATCGCTTGCAAAATGCAGGAAAAGCGGCGACGCGCCGTCGGCCACGCGGATGTCGAGGATGGGACAGGCGTCTTTTTCCAGCTTCTTCCAGACGCCCGCGGCTTTGAGCACGCGCATGGAGGCCGATGAGAGAGCGGTGGTCCGGCCATCAAATTTTTCCTTGAGCATTTCAGCCGGCGCCTCGCGGTCAAGGCATATCGTTTTCACGCCCTGCACGCCCAAAAGACAGGCCAAGGTCAATCCCGCCGGTCCCCCGCCCACAATCAGGACGGAAGATGTCAGGTTTTTAGCTTTCTTTTGCGTCTTTTTCCGAGCTGGCATATTCCGGTTTTAAGCTCTTTGCCAAGCCATGGCAAGTCCGGCCTTTACCGCGCTCCGGGAGGTGCCGTTTTTTTAGCGGCCCTGTTCTCAAGGAAAGGGCCGGAAGTCTTTTTCTCAAGATAAGGGTTATGGCTCTTGCGCATGTCAGACAGCGCGCGTTTGGCCATGGTGCTTTTTTCGCCATAAGAAACGACCGCGCGCCTGTGATCAATTTCCTGCACTTGCCAAAGCCTTTCCGTTCCTTCCCTAAAAAGAGTCTCAAAAGACGGCGCCTCCAGACGGTCGGAAAAACCGGAAAGACCGAACAATCCGGCCGCCTTTTTCAAAAGCCCGTCCAGCTTTTCATTATCGCTGTCAATCGGCCTGTTCCACAGTCTGCCCCGGTTAAAATCGAAAACGACCGCGCTCAATTCACCTACAATCATGGTGTCGATATAAGGCTGGTTTGCCGGATCGTACAAAAGATTTTCAAACACGGCCTGCCCCGCCAACGCCATGGATTTTTCATGACCACCGCCGGCGGAAAATGTTTTTTGATAGGCATCCTGCCCGGACGCCAGCGCCTCGGGAAAATTATCTTCCAGGTTGCGCCAGATGCGGTCACTGCCATTTTTCTTCTCTTCAATGGCCAGAAGAATCTCAAGCGTATCGCCAAGCACGCCTTCGTAAACGGCCCGGCGGACGCGTTTCTCCGTACTTGCCGTTTGCAGCAATTGCGCGTCGTTCAAGTCGCGGTACAACGCCTTGAACGATATGTCGTGCAGGATATTTTCGGATGCATCGCCATCCCTGAGCTCAATAATGCGGCTGTCTTCAGAATAACGCCGGATAACGCGCCCATCTTTTTCAGTTTCGGCCGGGCAAAAGGCTATATCCCGTTCCTTGATTTTTTCAAAAATAGCCCAGCTTAAAGAGCTCAGTCCCGCACCTTCTTCAAAAACGGCGGCAGTTTCAGGCATAAGCCCCCGCCCTTCGCCCAAAGAGGGCCGCCAGCATTTTTCAGCCACTTTTTTAGCGTCAGCTACGCGCCGTTCGTTTGGCTTGCGCACGGCTGAAAAATTGTAATAAGACGTATCCGCAAAGACAGACCCCGCCCCGGTTAAAAGAGACATGGATAAAACGCCAGCCAGGACGGATTTGTTAAATAATTTCTTGTATCCGGGACCGCTCGTGCCGTCATCCGACTTGGGCAAATAGCGTTTTGCATGAGGCATGGTAAATCTCCTTACTGCCGTTTGGCAGTAAGGAACTTTACGATAAAACTTGTATTATGTCTAGTAGTTGGACTTAACCTTTTTCACGGGCAGGTCGGCCGCGATGGGCTCATCGTCGATCATCTCGATCATGCCGTTTTCCTGCATGGAAAAACGCGCCGAAAACAAAGCATTGCCATACAAAACCATGGCCGAGGCCAAAAGAGCGCCCTGGTCGCTTTTGCCCTCATAACTTGCAGGACGGAGCGACCCTTCGATCACCTTTTTGGTCTTTTCATCCATTTTCGATGTATCAAGCCCCGGGTGGTTGAGATCTTCAACGATCAGGAAAGGCCCTTCATCGCCGTGAACGAAATAGCAAAAGAAATTGAGGTAATCGAGCGCATTGGCTTCCGTCACTTTAACGGGCCCGGCTTCATTGGCTTCATGGATCGGCGCGCTTGAGCCGTTGAGGAAAAACATGCGGCCCTGCTTGGCCAGAAACCAGAAGGGACCCACCCCCTTGGCCCAGGATGTATCGTCAACGCGGACAAGGGCGATATTGCTGTAGAACGGCAGCATGCGCCATTCGACCTTGGCCGAACCCGCATTGGCGGTGTGTTTGCCGTCGATCGGATTGACCGCTTTCAAAAACGGATCAACATCCGCGCCCGTTACCGCATTCCATTTGCCATCGTCGTACATGTGAGCGATTTCCCCGCTATCGTTAACCGCTTAAGATACTCTCATGGCTTTGAATAAAAAGCAAGTTGCAGATTTACGTAATGAATGGCGCATCAGGGCGCCGCCGTTCCACCCCGTTTTTTAAGCACGTCCTCGGCGCTTTTCAGCATTTCGGGATCATCCATCTGGTCAAAGCTGCGCTTGGAATTGGACTGGATATTTCTCTCCAGATCCGTCGTGACAAGAATATGCTGTTTCGTCGCGAAATTGAAAATCTCGGTGATTTTCAATTTCAGCGCGGTCACGACTGTTTCATGCGCGACACGGTCCGGGGCCAAAACGATCCAGCCGTCGTTTTTAGGATCGGCTTGAGGACTTTCTGTAGGAATCTCGGCTGTGACCGCTTCAGGCATAGCCGTGGTCGTCACGGCGGCGGCAACGTCGGCCGGTTGAACAACACCTGCCTCAATCGCGGCTGGAACTGTTTTTCGGCTCTGCAGAATCCGGCTGAGAGCTTCGAGGTTTTTTGCGGTCGCCGAAGGCACCGGACCCGTGACAAGTGTAACCGTCTTTGGCCGCAAAACGGGAGGATTTTTTTTCAGCCATTTTTGCGCGGTTTTGACCGCTTTTCTGAACTCATCTCCCCAATCATTATGATCGGCACAGTCATAGGCGTTGTTACCTTTTGCATCCCTCAGATCAGGATCGGTCCCGGCCTTGAGAAGCTCAATACAGACTTTTTCCTCAAAATGAAAACGAGCCTTGAATAAACTGGTAAGTGCTGTTTCATCCCTTTTATTTCTCTTATTCGGATCGGCACCAAGTTCAATCAATAATGGTATCAACCGAGCTTCGTCATCAGCAGCAGCTATGTGCAAGGGCAAAAGCCCTCCTCGCTCTTCATGATTAATATCCGCACCGGCTTCAACCAACGCCCTGAGCATTTTTTTGGCTCTAGAAATCTCAAGAAAATTGTAAACCCGCCCGATGCGCAAGCTTGCGGGAGCAGCACTCTCAACCACGCGCGTCAGCGGCGTACGGTATCCTTTTTCGCTGGTAAAATCGATCTTCCCCGGATTGTCCTTGAGTATTTTTTGCACCTCCGCGACATCACCCTCATCAATCGCGTCAAAAAGCTTGTTAAAAATTTTCCTATCGTATTGCTGAGCCATAATTTTTATACTTTCATATTCCCGGTCTTCAAAAGCACGGTATGGGCTTTTTCAAGCAACTCCCTATTCTCCATCTGGTCGAAACTGCGCTGCGAATTGGACTGAATATTGCGTTCCAGATCGGTTGTGATCAGCGTGTGTTGCTTGGTTGCAAAATTAAAAATCTCGGTGATTTTAAGATTAAGTGCCGTCTCGACCGTTTCATGCGCGACACGGTCGGGGGCAAGCACGATCCAGCCGTCTTTTTCGGCGTGAATCTTGGCGCTTGCCGCCGGAACTTCCTCCATATCCGCAACCACAGCCTCATCGGACATTGAGCGGGGTATTGAGCGGGACATTGCGCGAGCCATCGCGCCGGTCCCGGCCGCAGTGGAGACATCGGCGGACAAGACAGCCCCTGTCTCAAGTGTAGCCGGGACTTTTTTTCTGGCCTGCAGAATCCGGTTGAGGGCTTCAAGGTTTTTCGCGGTCGCCGAAGGGACGGGGCCAGCCACGGGCGTGACTGTCTTCGGCCGTGAAACTGGCGGGTTTTTTTTCAGCCATTTTCTTGCGGCTTTGACGGCCTTTCTGAATTCATCACCGAGGTCGCCGCTGCCGGCGCAGTCGAAGGCGTTCTTTCCGTCCTTTCCCCTGGCATCGGGATCGGCGCCAGCCTTAAGGAGTACGCTGAGCAGTTTTAATTCATAGGGCTCAAAACCGTACGAACCGTACGAATCGCTATCCATGATCACCGCTTCAAGCGGCGACACATCACTTTTTTTTCTTTTGTTGGGATCGGCGCCAAGTTCCAACAGCGCCGACGCCAACGGCGGGTTCCTGTGATTAAGCGTTATAAACAAAGGCAATGCGCCGTCGCGGTCGGCATGATTGGGGTCCGCACCCGCATCAACCAGAGCTTTGAGCATTTTTTTCGCCGACGAAAGACTTAGAGAGTTGTAACGCGAGTTGTCTTCCGCGGCCAGCGCCAAAACACGCGTCATGGGTGTGCAATTGTCGCTTTCGCCGGCAAGATTGATCTTGCCAGGATTATCCTTCAGGAGCCTTTCGACTTCCGAAACAGCGCCTTCTTCAATCGCATTAAAAAGCTTGTTCAGAAGCTTCCGGTCGTACTTTGAAGTCACGGCTGATTCTCCGATTGAAAACGGATATTTATAGCAAACAATCTGAGCTTATGCAAATATAGTTTATCTTTATAAATCAGATAGTTATAAGATTATGCCGCCTGTTTGCGGAGCTGGCGGATCATGCGGTCGAGGAAGTTTTCGCACTTGGTCAGCTGGTCGACGGCCACAAACTCGTTGGGTTTGTGCGCCTGCGCGATGAAACCGGGGCCGCAGACGACCGTCGGCACACCTGCTTGCTGGAAAATCCCCGCCTCGGTCCCGAAGCTGACTTTTTCCGCGGCATTCGCACCCGACCACGACAGCACCTGCGCCACCGCCGGATCGTCGTTGGAAATGTCAAAAGCCGGGACCTGCACCGATTTGACAAGGCGGATGCCCGTCTTGGGATCGATTTCCTTCATCATGGGTTCGAGCTTTTTCCACGCAAATTCGCTGATCTCGGCCACGATGGTTTCGGGATCGTGACCCGGAATCGTGCGGATCTCGAAGGTGAAATTGCACTTGTGCGGCACGATGTTGACCGCCGTGCCGCCATGCATCATGCCGGTATGAATGGTCGTGAACGGCGGGTCGAAATGTTTGTTGAACGGCCCTTCCTTGGAGGTGCGCCGCGCCAGCGACTTGATGAAGGCGACAAGCTCGGCCGCATACTCAACCGCGTTCACGCCATAGGGTGCCAGCGACGAATGGCATTCAAGACCATGCACGTGACAATCGTAATCGCAGATGCCCTTGTGCCCTGTGATCGCCTTCATGCCTGTGGGTTCACCCACGACACAAAGACGCGGCTTGGCAAAAGGTGCATTTTTGATGTGGTCGGCAATGCCGTGCGCGCCCAGACACCCCACTTCCTCGTCATAGGACAGGGCGAAATGCACAGGCTCGGCCAGCTGCGAGGATACAAGATCAGGCACCTTGGCCAAGGCGACCGCAATAAAACCCTTCATGTCGCAGGTGCCGCGGGCGTACAATAATCCGTCGTGTTCACGCAGAACAAAAGGATCGCTATCCCACGCCTGATCGGCGACAGGCACGACATCCGTATGCCCCGACAGCATGATGCCCGCGCGGTCCTGCGGCCCCACCGTCGCGTAAAGATTGGCCTTTTCCTTTCCGGCGTCGTAGATAAGCTCCGACTTAATTCCAAAGCCGTCGAGATAATCGCGGACAAAATGAATCAGATCCAGATTGGACTTGTAACTGGTCGTGTCGAAGGCGACCAGTTTTTCCAGCATTTCCTTGGAAGAAAGCTTCTTTGCCATCACTTGACCGTTTTCAGGACCTTGGCGAACTTCGTCACCGTCTCGTCGATCTGGCTTTCGGTCACGATGAAAGCGGGCGAGAAGGTGAGCACGTTGCCGGTATAGCGGATGACGATATTTTCCTCGAAGAACATGCGGTGGAAGACTTCCTGCGTGCGCAGCATCTCGGTCGTGCCGCGCGATCCGGGGTCAAGCTCGACCGCGCCCATAAGCCCCATGTTGCGAATATCAATGACATGCGGCAGGCCTTTGAGTGAATGCAGCGCTTTTTCGAAGACAGGCGCGATCTTGCTGACCCTGTCCCAAAGCCCTTCTTCCTTGTAAACCTCCATCGTCGCAAGCGCGGCGGCGCAGGCCAGCGGATGGCCCGAATAGGTATAGCCGTGCATGATGTCGCTGATGTATTCCGGCCCGTGCATGAAGGCGTCGTAAATGTCGTTGCTGACAAAGGTCGCGCCCATCGGCACCGCGCCGTTGTTGATGCCCTTGGCCGAGGTGATCATGTCCGGCTTGATGCCGAAATATTCCGACCCCGTCGCTTTGCCCAAACGTCCCCAGGCGGTGATGACCTCGTCCATGATCAGGAGCACGTTGTATTTCGTGCAGATCTCGCGGATGCGCTCCAGATACCCCTTGGGCGGCGGCAAGACGCCGGTCGATCCCGCGACGGGCTCGATAATGACGGCGGCCACCGTTTCGGGATCGGTCAGAAGCTTGAACTTGCGCTCGAGCTCGTCGGCAAGCTCGGCGCCCCATTCGGGCTGGCCCTTGGAATAGGCCTGCTTGGACAAGACCGCCGTCGTCTGCAGATGATCGACATTGGGCAGAAGATTGCCCGAGAACGCCTTGCGATTGGCGTAGATGCCGCCGACCGAAATGCCGCCAAAGCCCACGCCGTTATAGCCGCGCTCGCGCCCGATGAATTTCGTTTTCTCGCCCTTGCCTTTCGCGCGCCAATAAGCCAGCGCAATTTTAAGCGAGGTGTCAACCGCCTCCGAGCCCGAGTTGCTGAAGAAAACATGCTGCAGGTTGGCGGGCATATGCGTAACCAGACGCGACGCCGCCTCGAATGACACGGGATGCGACAGGTTGAACAAAGGCGAGTAGTCGAGCTTCTCCGCCTGCTCCTTGATCGCCGCCGTAATTTTCGGATGGCAATGCCCGGCGTTCACGCACCAGAGTCCGGCGAACATGTCGAGGATCTTGCGCCCGTCGGGTCCCGTGTAATACATGCCCTTGGCATCCGCCACCATGCGCGGCTGGCGCTTAAAACTGCGGTTGGGCGTGAAGGGCAGCCAGAGCGCGTCGAGATCGTTGGGCTGATGCGCGGGCTTGGGAGCGGCGGATGACGACATTTTTCTCTCCTTTTTATTCTGTGTCATTTATATTGTATGGCATAAGGCAAGACAACCCCGGGCGGAACAAAGCATAAATGTCTGATCAGTCTGATAAAAAACCAAACGGCCATGATCACGGGCAGTGGGACAATGTCTCCAAGTTTCCAGAAAGCGTTAAGGAGCGGCGCGAGCTGAAGGAGAAACTCGAATCCGCGCGCCAGCCGCCTCCCGCACCGTCGGAGCCCGCCTTCAACCTGCCACCCATGGTCAAGGCCCTTTCCCTGATCCTGGTCGCTTTTCATCTGGGCATGCTGATTTTGCCCGATGAAAAAGCCTTCACCCTTACCTATCGCCTCGCCTTCGTGCCCGGGCGTTACGCCGGAATGGGATTAAATCTTTTTGATCCCGAGGTGCTCACCATCTTCACGCACATACTGGTCCACGGCGGCTGGCTGCATCTTTTGACCAATGTCGGAATGCTCATGGCTTTTGGCGCGGCCGTGGAAAAATCCGTGGGGCCCTCGCGCTTTTTTATCTTCTTCATCGTGTGCGGCATCCTGGGCGCGGTTGCCCATTTCCTTTTCTATATGAACTCGCTGGACCCCATGATCGGCGCGTCAGGCGCCATCAGCGGGCTCTTCGGCGCGGTTTTGCGCCTCATGCCGGGCGGGCAAAGCTGGCGGCGCATCGCGCCCTTCATCGCGCTCTGGATCGGCGTTTCCGTCCTGTTCGGCTTTATCGGCATGCCGGGCGCGGGCGGCAGCACGGCGATTGCCTGGGCCGTGCACATCGGCGGCTTTGCGGCCGGTCTTTTGCTCTTCCGGCCGCTGTGTCAGTATAATTCTTTAAGGAGATAAAATGCTCGCGGCACAGCTGATCCCAAAGACATTGTCCCTGCTCCTGATGACTGCATCGGCGCCCGGTTGCCCTACTGCCGTGCCGCCGCCTCAGGTTAATGTCATTGAACACGCAGCGCCAATACAGCAAAGCTTCGTCACCCAGGAAGAAATCGCCGCGCAAAATCCCGCGGTCCAGCCCGAGCTGCGCGCCCTGAACCCAAACGGGCAGGCCGGCGCCATTACCATGGCGGACTGGCGTTACGATATTTCACGCGAGACGGCTTTTGATCAAAACACAAGATGCGTTTGGTACAAATCGCTGACGATAAACCTGTATCCTTCGCGAAAAATCATGATTGACCGCGGCTGGCAGAAAAACAAATGCATGGTCAAACTGATCACGGAACATGAAATGCTCCATATGGCCGTGTTCGACAAGGCCCTGCGGGAAGCGGCCGACAGCATGAAAGCAGGCGCTGAAAAAGTATTGATCAGCGTTGGCGCCTTTCCGCATAACTCCGCTTCTTTTGACCGCATCGACCGCGCCGTTTACAACGCCATCGTTGCGACAGGCGATGGCATAAACGCGCAAAGGATTGAAGCGGACCGGATGATCGACCTGGAACAAATCGACGAATACGAAGCCGGACAACGGCCCTGCGGGCTTTAAGGAATATCTTTTTTTAGAAGCGCTGCAAGTGAAACGGTTTTGCGCTTTTCAATGCCCATCAACACGTCGGGATCAACTTTACCACCCAGCCTGACCAGTTGATCATAGGCCTCTTGCACCATATTCATATTTTTAAGGTCCGACAGATGGCGCATGGAATGGCTTTCGGCATTGGTGTCCAGATTGCGGATGATCTGCGTGTGTTGCAACGTCGTAAAATTAAATATTTCAGTGATGATCATTTTCAGCGGCAAGTCCAGAGCCTCATGCATAACGCGCTCCGGGGATGGCAGCCGCCAAAGCCCGGAGGGTTCCTCCGCAAGAGAAAGAATCTTTACTCTGCCGTCTTGCCGGGCATTCTTCTTGGTGCGCTGCTGATATTGTGCCGCCGTTTCATTTTTACTATCCTTTAAGTTCGGATCGGCCCCCGCGGCCAGAAGAAGGGTCACGATGGCGCTACTGTTCGCGTCATAAAGCGCTGTCTGCCTGGTTGCATCTTTGAAATTAGGATCGGCCCCGCTGCCCAGAAGCATGGAAACCATGTCTTCTTTATTTGCCCTTGCCGCGTTATGCAGTGCCGTCGATTTCCACGGGTTCTCGTCGCGCGCATGAATATCGGCGCCGGCATCAAGAAAATTTCTGACCTTCTCGATCTCGCCGTTTTCCACCGCTCTCAAAAAACTGACATTGAGCTCTTCTTTCGTCGTCATTCGTTGCCTCTGTCGGTTGGAAGATATTTTTTATTCCTTGGCACCGCGCCTTCGATATCATCCGGCTTTATTTTTCCGCCCAGATTTTGCAATTCATTCTGCGCGATGCCGATCAAGTGGTCGTTCCTCAGCTTTTCGAAACTTGACGAAAAAAGCGCCTCGGCCTTGGTGGTCAGGTTTTGCGTGATAACGTGATATTGTTTTGTCGCGAAATTGAAAATTTCCGTCATGCGGATTCTGAGCTTCTCTTCCGTCTGCACATGCGCCACGCGGTCGCTGGCAAGCAACGCCCAGCCGTCCTCGGCTTCGGCCGCAAGCCATTTTGCTTTGTAATGGAGAAGGATTTCCAGCGTTTCATGTTTGCCAGCAGTACGCGCATCCTTTTCGGGCATATCGCCACATGCGTCTTTCAGCGTTTTATCGGCGCCATGATCCAGAAGCAGTTTGATAATCTCGCTGCGCCCCATGATGGCCGCCCGGTGAAGCGCCGTCCTTTTTTGCTCGTTAATACAATTGACATCGCCGCCCTCGGCCAAAAACTGGCGGACGGTATCGATCTTGCCGTCATAAGCCGCGTCCAGAAATTGATCTTTAGATACACTCATAAAACCTTGCCCTCGACTGACAGGGAACTAATATCATATGTATAATATAAAGTCAATATTTCGTAAATTAAATAATAAACAAATCATTGTAATATCAGGATATTTAAGGTTAATCTAAATATCGCATGATAGGGTTCAGGGCAAAATCGGGTTTATCCGTCGTACAGGGGGCTTTCTGTGCCCTGGCGCTCTTCTTTTGGCTGACCGGCGTGGCCGGGGCCCAGGAACAACCGGTCTCTTCCGAGGAAGCGCCGGCCGCGCCTCCTTCCGCGCCGCTGGAAGGAAGCCTGGCTGAAAAGCTCTACGGCGCCTATGGCGGCGCGATCTACCAGATCCAGGTCATCGATATTACATCGGGCAAAAAAACAAGCATCGGATCGGGCTTTCAGTTTACGCCCGATGGCCTGATCGCGACCAACTATCACGTCGTGGCCGAATCCATCCAGCGCCCAAAGGAAAACCGCATAGAATTTATCGGCGACGACAAAAGCCAGGGGGCGCTCTCGATCGTAACCGCCGACGTCGTGCATGACCTGGCGATTGTCAGGCGCGATACCCCCGGAGAAATCCACATTGATCTTGGCACCGACGAATTGCCCAAAGGCGCCAAGCTTTACGCACTGGGCAACCCGCATGACATCGGTTTTACAATCATTGAAGGAACCTATAACGGGCTTTCGGATGAAACGCTCTACGACAAGAAAATCCATTTTTCAGGCTCGCTCAACCCGGGCATGAGCGGCGGTCCCGCGCTCGACCGTCACGGCCATGTGGCCGGCATCAATGTTTCAACCGCGGGCAACCAGATCAGTTTTCTGGTGCCCGTGCGTTATCTGCACGATCTGGTCAATAACGTCAAAAAGAGCGCGCCCGACGGCAAGGGTTTCATGGCCACGCCGCGCAAATTTATCGAACAGCAGCTGCTGGCCAACCAGAACCGGTATGTCGCTGAACTGACGCGCGGCGAATGGGAAACGGTCCCGTTCGGTCCCGTTCAGATGCCCGGCAAGATCAACGATATATTCAAATGCTGGGGGCGTCCCATGACGCAGGAACGCGACCCCTACCAGCACCACAGCTCGACCTGCTCGATCCAGGACCGCCTTTTCCTTGATAACGATTTTACAACCGGCCCCATCATCTACCGCTATGACGCCATCACGGCCAAGGAAGATCTGAACCTGGTGCGTTTCTACAATCTCTATGAAGGCCATTACAGCCTGCCGCTCGATTCCTACGACAATGCGACGGAAACCGATGTCACGCGCTTTGCCTGCAACACGCGCTTTGTTGATCTAGCGGCGGAGCGCTGGAAAACATCGTTCTGCGTCCGACGCTATATCAAATACCCCTCCCTTTACGACATGCATCTTTACATGGCGCTGGTCGGGCGCGGGCGCGAGGGACTGCTTGTTTCCGCCATCGCGCAGGGCGTCAGCCGTGAAAACACGCTCACCTTCATCAAGAAGTTCATGGACAATATCAAACCCCTGCCTTCCGCAGCACCGCCGCCCCCGGCCGCGCCGCAGGAAAAGAATAAGGCAGAGGAGGCTGTGCCATGACGCAGGACCCGCGCCTGATCATCGAGATTTTTCCCTTCCCGGGATCGCCGCTGCGCCGCTATGTCACGGTCGAAAAATTCCCCTTCACTATCGGACGCGGCTTTGGCAACGACCTTATTCTCGAAGATCCCCATATTTCACCTGAACACTTGCGCCTGGACTGGAACGCCGAGCGCGGCTGGTCGGCGGCCGATCTGGGCAGCGACAACGGCCTTTTTATAAACAGCATCGATCTTTCCCGGCGCAGCGTCACGCTCTCCCCCGGCGATGAAATAACCATCGGCCGGACGCGTTTTCGCCTTGTCACACCCGCGCATCCGGTTGCAAAAACCCTGCCCATGCCCCGCGCGCACGGCGTTTTGTCCGTTCTTGCCAAACCTTTCAATGCTCTGGTTTACTTCTTTATCGCCGTTATGGGCCTGACCCTTTGGTTCTGGCTTGAGGTGTGGTCCTCGGACGAGGGCATGACCATCATCATGCTTGTCTTAAGCACCGTCCTGATCATTCTCATATGGTCGGGCATCTGGGCGCTGGCCGGGCGCATTATCCGCCACAAAAGCGGTTTCTTCGAACACCTGACCCTTTCGTCAACCTATGTCCTGTTGTCGGCGCTGGCCTATTGCGTTCTTGATTACGCGGATTTCCTGAACAGCGGCGGAAAGTTTTCGGCCGCATTGGAATATGGCGTCAATTTTATTTTGGCCGCGGGGCTTATCTTCGGCGCGCTGGGGCTTTCATGCGAAATGCCGCACCGCAAACGCAAAATCGCAGCCCTCCTGTTCGCCGGCGGGCTTACCCTGGGCAGTCTGGGCATATCGATTGTCGGATCGAAATCCTTCAGCCCGGAACCGGAATACCCCTGGGGTCTCAAGCCCTATCTTTCTTCATGGGCCCGCGCCGAAAGCCCGGAGGCCTTCATGGTCAGCAGCGACCGGATCTTTGAAAACGCAGCTCTTAAAATCAAAAAGAAAAAAAACGCGTCAGAGTGACGGCGGTTTGGGGCGCTTGATCCCGGGCGGGCGGGACGGGTCGTTCATCGGGCCGTCAGCCTCGTAAGTTCCCTTGAATGCCCAGCCGGGTTCTTTCCTGTAATTCGTGTGCTGGCCGCGCACGGCCTTGAGAAAATCAAGCTTCAATACCGACTGGGGACGCACGGACGCATGATGGTCGTCATCCAGATCAACCTCTTTCAGGTTATCGCGCACATAAGGCGCATCGGGGTTTATAAGCGACTTCATGATTTCGGCTGAGGAGGCTTCTTTCGTGTGCATTTTTTCGTCGGTCATGGCGGCCGGGAAAGACTGGATCATCAAGAGCATATGGTCTTCGTACGCCTCGCGCAGCCAGGCCGAATTATAAAACTCCTTAAAACACTCGGCCATGAGCTGGCCGTTTTCAAGCGTCTGGGGATGATCGACGCCCCTTGCCACGATTTTTTCAATCCCGGGAAGTTCGCGCAACTTAAACAAAACGGCATCAAGACTGTCCGGCCAGCGCGGTTCGCCGTTTTTGTCGTTAAGGACCGCAAGCTCGAACGCCACCTTAAGTTCATAGGCGCGCACATCGGCCTCGACCGCCAGGGCCATTTTCAGCATCGAGGCGGGCGTATAGCTGCTGTCGATTTTCAGTCCCCCGGATCTAATCTGGTCGGCATGACGCGCTTCATGCACCAGCGTCGTCGCCAGCAACAGCGGGTCGTCGGTAAAATCGCTGAAAAAAATCGTGTTTTTGAGCGGATTATAGCCTGCAGCCGCCATCAAATCGCGCCCCAAGGCCGGGTCATAAACCAGTTCGACCCCGTCGCTTACCGCTTTTTCAAGAATTTTTTTGGCCGTGGGGCTGTCGGCTATGGCGCGAAAGGCTTCCTCGAGCCCCAGCATCATCTCCAGAGGAACGTCAGCCTCGTTTTGCAGCTTCATGAAGACAGGCGACGGCGGTCTTTCCATTCTTCAAATCCCTCTAGGCGGCGGGAGGCGCGGGCGGCTTCGGCTCGTCTTTTTTATTAGCCGCACCTTCTTTTTCCTTTTCCAGCTTCTGGCGGTATTCGACGATCTTGACCACGGCGTAAACCGGAATGCCGCCGGGCGCCACGATGGCGGCGCCAAGCTTCAGGGCTTCTTCGGCGCTCATGTTCTTATAGGTATCCGTCAGGATGCCTGCGACATCCTTGGCTTCAAGCCCGGCGAAAGCCTTTTGCACTTGTGCCGCCGCATCGTTGACGCCCAGCTTGTCGAGCGCGCCGGACACCGCCTGCCACTGCTTTGTCGCGGCTTCAATCGGCAACTTATCCTTGGCCTGGTTAAAAACCTTCTTCAGGCCGGTTTTCTCCAGCGCCTCGCCTATTTTTTCGGCTGCTTGCGTGTTGCCGATGGCTTCTTTTGTCGTTTCATAGGCTTGCTTGCCTTTTTCAGCGGCTTTTTTTGCCAGCTCGCGCCAGTTCATGTGAAAATCCTTTCTTTGCTGTAATACCGGATCATAAGTTACGTAAAGAACGGCGTCAATCCGCCATTATCCCTCTAAAATCGTTGAAAATTTAAGCCGCGGCCTTACCCTTGAAACAGGCATGGACTCAAGAATCACACTTATCGTGACGGGCAGCGTGGCCGCCGTCAAAACCGCGCTTCTGGCCGAGGCGCTGGAGAAAAAAGGCTTTGTCGTTTCTTTTGTGATCACGCCATCGGCAAAACCTTTTGTTGCGTCACAAGGAAAATATAAGGCCAGCGACGCGGCGCTGGAAGCCATCCACGGCAAAACGATCTTGCCCGATGAAATAAAAGAAGGGCCTGTTCTGGTGGCTCCCGCCACGGCTGAAATTTTAAAGCAGCTCGCGCTTGAAGAAAATCTGGGAAAAATCATCGCAGCGCGGGCAAAACCTCTTCTGATCGCGCCTGCCATGAACGTCATGATGTGGCGGCATCCGGCGGTACAAAAAAATATCCGCATTCTGATGACGCGCGGCGCGAAATTCTTAGGGCCCGTCAAGGGCGTCATGGCCTGCGGCGATTTTGGTTATGGCCGCATGGCCGAACCTGCCGACATCGCCGCGGCCGTTCAGAAAATATTATCCGGTGGCCTGCCCACGCTGGCCGCGGATTTTCCAGGAACGCTGGTCGGCGACCCGGTGCTGCCCTCCGCCATACCTCCTGCTGCTAAAAAAATACTGCTCGTTGTCGATGAAGACACCGATGCGGGCGGAGCTGTCTCCGCTTTTAAGAATCTTGGCTTCGAATGCAGGCTTGCAGCCAACAGGGAACATCCAGAACTTGGCCCGGATGTGTGCTTCCGGCACTATCAGACCGATCCCGAAGGGATGGAGCATATACGCCTGCCCGAAAGCGCAGCCGCGGTCGTGTTTTACAAACCCGGCGCTTCATTGCTGCGCGAAATGGCGCAAGGCGGCGCGTCAAGCTTCGCCGCCTGCCTTTATCTGGCAACCAAGCGCCCGGTCTTTGTGATCCCCGGCCAAAATTCGGATACGGGCGATCTTGAAACAATCAGGGAGCACGGCGCAACGATCATCGCTAACGCTGACGATCCGGCGCGGGCTATTGCCGATGCAATGAAAAAGCGGGCTTCGCCTGAAAGAAAGTTCCTGATCTTAAGCGGCGCCCCGCGCGAGCGTGTGGACAGCTTTCGTTTTTACACCAACACCGCCCGCAATGCCGGTCATGGCAAAGCCGTGGCCGACGCCCTGATCCGGCAAGGGGTCGACATCACGACCGTCGAGGCGGGGGAAAAAAGCGCGGCCGAGCTGGTCGAATCCTGCCGACGCTTCAAGGACAAAGGTTTTGACGCCGTCTTGCAACTGGCGAATATCTCGCAGGTTGCCTGCCCCGCGCCCGCCGCGCACAAAATTCAGAAAACCGGCGCCGAGCGGCAAAACCTGTTTAAAGTAAAAGGCAATATCGACGTTATCGACCACCTGCGCGAGATTTTCGGCGCAACGCCTGTCTTCGGCTACGACAATTATCAAGGTTGGCAGGGTCCCGGCAATCTGCGCGAAACCGTTGAAAAATACCTGAAAGCCACGGCGCCGCCGCCGCTTCCTTTCCGCAAAAAATCCGAAAAACCCGCCGTCCTTGTCACAACCGGCCGCACCGAAGAACGGCTGACAAAAGACGGCGTCATCATCACCAACGGCTTCACGGGCCGGCAGGGACAGGAAATCGCAAAAGCCCTGGCCGCCAAGGGTTATGACGTGACCCTGGTGTCGGGCCCCACGGATCTTCCCGATGCGCCCGGTATCACGACGCACCATGTCGTTTCCATGCGCGATATGCATGCCGCCGTCATGAAAGCGCTTAAATCAAAACCTCTCGCCTTCGTCAGCGTGGCGGCCATCGCCGATTTTGGCATCGAAAAGCCGCTTGATCTGAAACTCCGCGAGGGCGAGGAATTTGACCTGCCTCTCGCCGAAAACCCCAGCATCGTGGGCGCTGTTGCCAAAGACGAAGAACGCCCGCCCGTCGTTGTCAGCTTCGCCGCACAGTCGCCGGAAAATATCCTGAACTATGCCAATGAAAAATTTGCAAAACTGGGCGCGGACATGACCGTCGCCAACCCGATCGGAACGAAACTTGATCCCGGCTGGAACAAAATCTATCTGATTACAAAAAAAGGCGTCCGCGAACTGCCGGAAATGGACAAATCCGAGACCGGCCGCGTCATTGCGGACGAAATCGAACAGCTGATCAGGGAGAAAACTTAGGCCCTTTTGGAACCTCAGGATCATGCGGCCGGATCGCATCATCGCCAATAACCATCCGCGCCGGACGGTGCGTGACACCGCGTTCAACCTTGCAAACCGATGCCGGATGACCGGGCAGGATTTGACCGCCCAGTTCGAACCAGTCCAGATGAAGCCCGCCGCCTTGCTTCTTGGCCGTCAAAAGAAAATTAGCCCCGACCGTCACCCAGTCGGGATAGCCCTTGCCGCCGGTTGCCGGATGCGCGGGATCGGGCTGGCAAATCGACCGCATGAACGGATCAGCTTTGTAGTCATCGCGGTAGGCCATTTGCCTGACGACCCAGTGCCAGGACGCGAAATCGCCAGGCTTTGGCGCCTGGCGCGAAACGCCGCCCACCCCCGGCTTGTCGCCATTAAACGCGGGCAAATGGTCCTGGGTGCGCACGGATCTTCCAAAATCGTCGGGATCGAGGCTGGCCAGCATGCTGACCTTGCCGGGCGGCAGTTTCCAAAGCGCCAGTTCAAACCCGCCGATCTTTTCAAACTCCAGCCTTGTGTCGTTATCCACCGTGATGTCGCCCGGGATCGCATTGGTGATCACGTAGACATCCTTGTCGTCGGCGATCAACAGGTTAAAGCCGTTGTATTTACGGTCTTCACTGGCCTGATGCTCCTTGATCGCCGGCCAAAGCCTGTCGACCGCCTCCTTCGCCGTCGCAAAGGAAACGGCGTCAAGCGGCAGGCCGCCCCGCGACATCATGCTCATGTCCTGGCTGACCCCGTCCTTGAGTTTGGCTTTTTTTGTTTTCGGGACACGTCTTCGATTGTTGATCGCGGCCACAACGCCATGCTTGTTCTGGGCGATATAAGTGCCGCCCAGATAACTGTCGCGCGGCGCCACAATCCCGGCGTCGATATAGCCCTGAACCCCTTTCTCGCCCAGAAAATGGAGGTTCATTTTTCCAACCGCCACGGGATCCGTAAAAAAGGCGGGGTCTTTCCATTCAAAAGCGCCCTGCGTCGCGCGGGCCGGGTTTTCATCGCGCGTCATGGCCAGCATGAGCGGAACATCCCCACCCGGATTGCTGTAAATGATATAGGTGCACATGAGGGTTACCATAGCTGCAAAAAAGATAAAAAGCCAGCGCACGGCTAACATGTCGGCCACCCCCGCATCTTGCACCACAAAAAAAGGCACTCGGAGAGGTTTTCCCGCGCCCAGCCTTTGCGCACGCGGCGCTCGCGGTCGACCTCGCGGCAGGTCTTGCCAAAACCCAGAATGTCGAGCGCCGCGGCATGCGACAATTTTGCCTTCATGCAATCATTGGCCCAGGACACATAGCCCGCCACGACAATCCCCTGCCTTTCATTGGCATTCGTGCGGCCGTGATCCACGCGCGGGGCGTATGGGTTGGAAATGCGATAGCCCACGCCACGGCTGATCAGCGCGAAGGCCCGTTCGATTTCAACGGCCGCGTCTTGCTGCGGGACGCTCATACCCTCCCACAGCCGCGCATCCGTCACACGGCGGCGGCAACGTTCCACCGTGCGGCCTTGCGCACCGGCCCGCAGTTCGACTGTTTCCGTCGGTGTGCGATCTTCCTGAAAATCCTGCGGGCTTTTATTCCCGCCCTCGCCCCAGACGGGCTTCCAGCCTGCCCAGGGATCGAAAAGATCTTCCGGCCGCGCCGTGCGCGGTGCATTTTTCCTGTTCTTGATCTCGCCGGTTTCTACCATGTCGCTGCCTCCAGTACGCTTTCTTTTTCAGCCAAAATCGGCACAACCGTCACTTCGATCCGGCTGACATCGGGCAATTGCTTTTGAAGCGAACGCAGGATAACGCTGCCAAAATACGACTGGCTCCATTCCGCATGCAGCCGCGAAGGTGCGGATAAAACAGCCAGGCCGTCTTCGACCATCACAATCTCAAGCGGGCGTATCCAGCAGCGGAACATGGCGGGTTCAAGATCGCGGGCCGCGCCGCGCTGCCACAGAGGGGCGGCGGCATAATATCCCTGTTCCGCATAGGGTGGATGGGCGTGAGCAAGCTGGGCGGGCATTTTTCCTCCTTCTTCTTTTTGAGTCGCGGTTGCGAGCTCATATTTCAATTATTGCGTTATTCGCAATCAAAAGTCAAGAAGAATGTTGCGCTATTAGCAATAAATTAATCATTAGTTGCTATAGTGATAATAAACTCGCTAAAGAATTGCACTTTTATCAATGATTTAAACGGACTAGAATGGGGCAACATCCTAAGGAAAAAACACCATGCGTCTGCACGAAAAAATCCGCCAAATCATCGAAACCACCCACGGCCTCACGCAAAAGGGCCTGGCCGAACGTATGGGCCTCAACCCCGCCGCCGTCAACCGGATGCTTTATGGCCGCCGGCATATCATGGCCGAAGAAGTGCCCATCATTGAAAACTATCTTGGCGTTTCCCTGGATACCCACGCCCTTCACGCCGCGCCGGATCATGCCTCGGCCCGCTCCTTGCCCGCCAAGGATGCCACGGGCGACGGCAAACAGGCCCTGCGCTTTCAGGAAGACGTGATGATACCGGTTTTCGGCGGCGCACCGGGCGGCGAAGCCGGGTTTGGCCTGGATGAAAAAAACATTGTTGATTGGATGCCAAGGCACCCGTCCCAGTTCGGCCTGAAAGACGCTTTTGCGGTCTATATGCCGGGCGAGGAAATGGAGCCCCGCTACATGCAGGGCGAGCTTGCCTATGTCCACCCCGGCCGCGTGCCGGAACGCGGGCGCGATTGTCTTGTCGTGCTGAAAACCGGCGAGGCCTTTATCCGCCGCTATATGGGACAAACGGAAAAAGCCGTCCGCGTCCTCACTTTCAATCCTGAAAAGGAATACAGTCTTGCAAAAACGGATGTAAAGACCATTTATACCATCATCGGCCGCGGATAAGGAAAGAAAGCATGAAATTCAAAAACTCATCGGGAAATGTTCTTTGGATCATTCTGATCGGCATCGCCCTTTTTGCAGGGCTTGCCTACGCCGTTTCCCTTTCCGGCCGCAGCAGCGGCAACCTGTCACGCGAACAAAAGCGGCTGATGGCAATTGAAATCATTCAATACGCCACGGCCATCAAATCAGCCGTCAACCGCCTGGTTGTTTATGGGGCCTCCGACACGGCCCTTCGCTTTGCAAGCCCGGGCGCCAACGCCGCCTATGGCGTTTTCGGAACGACGCCCACGGCGGAAGTATTCAACGTCTCGGGCGGCGCGGCCGCGTGGCAAAACCCGCCCGCCGGGTCCAATGACGGCACACCCTACGAGTTCATGGGCCATTTAAAAATAACCGGTAACGGCACGGATTCAGGCGCAGCCGCCTCGGCCGAACTGACCCTTAATCTTTTTGCCGTCGATCCCGATCTTTGCAGCCGCCTTAATGACGAATTGGGGCACGTCTTTGCGTCCGTCCCGGTCGACGCCGGCACCGTCACGCTCACGCGTTTTGCGGGCACCTATACGAACGGCGATGTTGTCGACGGCACGTCATCGGAACTTGTGCGCAAAACCGGTTTTTGCTTCCGCGAGCAGGGCGGAAGCCAGCGCTATATCTTCACCTATGTGCTAAGGGCCCGCTAATTTGACGGCGGACGGGGCTTGCGCCGGGTTTCAGGCGCGATCACCCGCTTGAAATCGGCGGGGTTTTCCTCGTGCCCTGCCGCCGCGCGCCGGACCTTGGCCTGCCGCATCAATGACAGGATATAATCCCGCCGCCCTTGCATGGCCATGTCGTGAGGGGAAAGCCCGCGGCGGTTTTTCAATGAACAATCCGCCCCCGCGTCAAGCAAGGCCTGGGCAATGCGCACATCGGGCGCACGGATCGCGGCGTGCAGGGACGTATCAAGCACCGTGTTGCGCACATTGGGATTTGCCTTGTTTTCAAGCAGAATTTTAACCGCCCTGAGATCATTGCGCGACACGGCCAGCATCAAGGGCGGCTGGTTGTAATAGACCGACAGAAAATCGGGATCGGCGCCCTTTTTTAAAACCGCCTCCATAAGATCATACTTGTTCATCAGCACGGCCGCATGCAAAGGCGAGGCGCCCGAAAATTCGGCCAAAGCCGGGTCCGCACCGTAATCGAGCAATTTTTTCATGAGGTTAAAATCCTGCCGCCGTACCGCGATAAAAAAGGCAGTCGCGCCTTCCGGCCCCATCGCATTTGGATCGGCGCCCTTTTTCAAAAGCCAGTCGATCACGCTGTCACGCGCTTCCGAAACTGCCGCAAAAAGCGGCGTCATTTCCCCGCTTTTAGTCCCCTTATCAAGATCCGCCCCATGACGGTAGAGAACGCGAAGCCCGCTCAAATTCCCCTCGGCAGCCGCATGGCTGACGGCCGTGCGCCCCCGCCCGTCTTTTGCGTCCATATGCGCGCCCGCATCAATCAGCCGCGCCAAAATCCCGTTTTCACCAAGACGCGCCGCCCACATAAGCGCGGTCATGCCGCTTTCGTCGGCCGCGTTGGGATCCGCGCCTTCGGACAACGCGATTTCAAAAGCCTTCACATCGCCATTTTTAACCGCTTCGATAAAAATTGCGGCGCGCGCTCTATCCGTCATACGAAGGTCCCGCCGCCCCAGTTAAAATTCTTGCCGGGCGTGAGCTTCGGCTTTTCACCTTTTTCAGCCAGAAGTTCCGTGATTTTTTGCTTGACCTTCGGACAACGGTGCCATTCCGCCAGATCATAGGGCGTGTGACCGTCCTGATTGACCGCATTAAGGTCGGCGCCATGCCTGAAGGCAATTTCAACGGCATCCGGCCTGTCGTATTGCGCCGCCATGTGTACAATGGATTTCTTGTTATGATCCACGGCCAGCGGATTTGCCCCCAAGGCGATCAGCTGCGTAAAAACAGGACCTTCGCAACAGAGGGCATCGAACAACGGCGTCTGACCCTCGCGGTCGGTTACTTTATTAAGATCCGCCCCGGCTTCAGCCAGCATTTTGACAAGATGCGACAGCCCCAGCTGCGCCGCATAGTGAAGCGGGGATCGGCCATATTCATCCTGAACATTGATATGGGCCCCGGCCTCGACAAGAACTTTTGCTATATCCCCGCGCCGGTAAAGCACCGCCATATGCAGCGGTGTCCGACGCCCGAAGCTCACGCTCTTCTGATTAAGAACGCCGGCAATGCGCGGATCGGATGTCAGAACTTCAACAATCTCTTTCTCTCCCAGAGTCACCGCGCACATTAAAGACGTCACGCCGCCCGGAAGCTCGGTGCCGGGATCCGCCCCCTGGGCCAGCAGTTCTTTTAAAATTCCAGCCTGCCCTTTTTCGATGACCGTCTTCATGAAAGACAGGTCATTGATCGGCCATTCGCGCCGGGCTTCGCCGTTAAAATCCTGCTTAGGGGCGGGGTTCATGCCGGGCCTTTCGTTTCATGACAACCGGTTTATTGCCGGCAGTGTCGAGCAGCTCCACCACGCTGCTCAGGCTGTACCGAAGCGCGTACTCATACGGGCGCTGTCCCTGATCGTCTTTCAGCTGTACATCCGCGCCGGCATCGATAAACCGCCTGACCGCCTTTACAATCACTTTTTCCTGGTCTTTTTCGATCGGCCCCAGGCGATCGGCATTGATGGTTTTCAGCAAACGATGCAGCGGCGTCAGGCCATTATTATCCTGGGCATTGACATTGGCCCCATGTTTCAACAGCAGCGGCATAAATTCATCGAGCTGATACAGCTTCATATGATGCAGGGCCGTCCAGCCGTAGGAATTGGATTGATTTGGATCGACCCCGCCGTCCAGAAGCGCCGAAACAATATCTTTTTTATTTTCATGCAAAGCCAGAAAAATCACGCTCTGCTCCGTGTACTGAACCCTGACATCGGTCGCAATCCCGGCATTGATCAGCCGCCGGGCGATTTCGGCGCTGCCGCTCTCTATGACCCGCGGCCACAACGTATCGGCCTGTTTTTTAACGTCTGCCCCGTTTTGCAGCAAAAGCTTCACGATGGCGTCGTTTCCCATGTAGACGGCGCGGTGCAACAGCTTTTCCCCATCTTTCCCTTCGTTCACCGGGCAACCAAGATCGATCATTTTTTGCAGGCTGCCTAATGTTTTTGTGTTGGATGTAAGCACCGCGCGGAAAAGAAGATCCCGCCCCCAGATGTCTTTTTTTACCAAAACATCGGGCGGCAAATGATCCAGATAAAATGCCAGCATTTTACCTTCCGGGTCCCGACGCACGTCCTGGGCAATTCTATGAAAGGCAGACAAGCCAGAATAATCCAAAAGCCTCGGGTCCGCCCCATGGTCCAGGAGAAGTTTAAGACAACCGACGCTCTTCACAAAATGAAGCGGCGCATTGCCGTCGTCATTGCGTGCATTGGGGTCGGCGCCGGCTTCAAGCAGAGCCTTGAGAGCTTCTCCGTCATCCATGCTCACGGCCTCATGTATGGGCGCCGTTACACAACCGGGAGCTTCCAGATCGGGGCGCATTGGCTCCTTTTCCAGCGGCGGAAACGAGTAGCGCAGCGATGGTGATGCGTCATCTGTCATGACGGGTGGCACGGCCTTTCTAAAAGTGTTATCGGGACATACTATCCGCTCTTTTTTGTTATGTCAAAATATGATTGCTCCGCTCTCGCTTATTATGTATATTTACTTCATTTATTGACGGAGCGATTCGCATGAAAAAGCCGATCTTGAAAATTCCAACCCGCATTCAAAATGCGCTCGACGCCATGAGCGCCGTGAAAAAGAAATTCTGGTACAGCTATCCCGAACGCACAGAGGCGGCGGCCGAAGACGGCTTTGGCAATCCGCTGGGCGGCAGCCATTTCGGAAGAATGCACGTCGATACAGGACCCAAGCCGCCGGAAACACCCGCCGGTTTTTCACTGGCGACAAAGGCAGGGGCCGTGGCCGGCGGCATGATAACGGCCGGAATGACCGTCTATAGCGTCGCTGTATTTGGGACGACGACTCCCGTTGCGATGTTTTTTGGCGGCATTTTGATCGCGGGCATCGGGGCTGCTGGCGGCGCGTTCATGGGACCCACCGTAGCCGTGCTGACTCTTGCTCCTCTCGCAGGACTTGCCGCACTGGCCGGGATTAAAAAACCGGATGTCAAAATTCCCGGCGTTGATCTGAAAGCCGCAGAAATGAAACTACCCGCGCTGACCGGAAGAATGAAAACGGCCTTTCAGGCCAAGGCCGGAAAGGTGCGGGCGTATTTAAGCGACACGCGCAAGCCAAAACCGCCAGCCCCTTAATTTTAATTCTGTGGTCCTTTCTTCTTTTTGCCCAAAAGACTGTCAAGTTTTTGCAGGTTTTCACCGCGCTGCTTTTCCTTCTGGCGTACGCCCTGCCAAACATTGAAGACGGCCTGCACCTCGGCCATGTTCCGGTCGCGCGCAATATCAAACGCCGTCTGACCGTTGCGGTCAGTAGCAAGAGGGCTGGCGCCCGCCTTGATCAGAAGATCAACGCAATCGGCGCGGCCATAGCAGGCAGCCAACCATAGCGCCGTCTGGCCGCGGCGGTTGTCGACTGCAAAATCCGCCCCCTGTTCCAGCAAGAAAGAAACGGCTTCGGCCCTGCCCTGCATCGCGGCGGCCATAAGCGGCGTGTAATCGCGCTGGTCCTTGGCATCTAGCTTGGCGCCTTTTTCAAGCAAAAGCTTCATGATCTCGACCTGGCCGTAGAACGCCGCCGCGTTCATCGGCAAAAACCCGGTCGGGTCCATGACATTGGCGCTTAAATGCCCGTCTTTGTCGTTTTCCAGTAAATGCCGGACAGCATCCACCGAACCTTCGACGATGCAACCAAACATCAGCTTGATGTCCTTTTCGCCCGGAAGCTCGTTTTTACTCCAGAGAGTCACAGCCTTCTCTTTCGATTCAAAATCAGGTCCAATTTTTTGATGTTGTTTGCATGCACGGATCTTGCCTGTTCATCACGTTTTTCAGTTAGGCAATTCTCCCAGATCTCCCTAAAGAAAGACACCCGTTTGCGATCGCCGTTTGAAGCCATAGCGTCAAAAAAATTCTGACCCGCGGTATTTTCAATCATGGGATCCGCGCCAAAAGAAATGAGGATTTTGAACATCCTCTCTTTTTCCGCCATCGCCACATAGATCATTTCATGCAGCGCCGTCAGCCCTCTTTTGTTTTTAATATTGGGATCGGCCTTGTTTTCCAGCAAAAGCCGGACGATGTCATGGTTGCCGGAGCGGACAGCGCCGATCAAAGGCGTATTAAGCGCCGCCCGATTTGTTTCATTAACCACGGCGCCGTGATCAATTAAAAGCCGGCATATTTCCGACCGCTCTACGAACGCCGCCCAGCCAAGTGGCGTCTGGCCCACGGCATCGCGGATATTGGGGCTGACCTTGATGTGGCCGTTTTCTCCTGTCAGCATCTGCCGGACGGCCGAGATATTATTCTCGTCAATGGCCTGAAAAAACGCGTCATTGACCGCCTTTGGATCCATAAACTGGCTCATATCGCCCTACTCCTTAATTGAGCTTCCGACCATTAGCATTTCTTTTTTATTATGTCAATAAACTATTTAAATCCACGTCAAACAGGCCTATTCTGGCCTCGTTCTTTTTAACATTTGAAAACGGAGGTTTTAAAAGCCATGACCCAGCACGATCAGCACGAACACGCGCAAGTTTTCCCGGTGCCGGCCAATGTCGAAAAATTCGCCAAGATCAACAAAGCGACGTATGAAAAGATGTATAAAGAGTCGATCGCCGACCCCGTCACGTTCTGGGGCGAGCATGGCAAGCGCCTCGACTGGATCAAGCCCTACACTCAAGTTAAGGACGTGGATTTTGCCGCCAATGCGCGGATCCGCTGGTACTATGACGGCGTTTTGAACGCCTCGGTCAACTGCATCGACCGCCATCTGCCCAAACGCGCCAAACAGACCGCGATCATCTGGGAGAGCGACGATCCGGCGATCGACAAGAAGATTTCCTATCAGGAACTGCATGACGAGGTTTGCAGGCTTGCCAACGCGCTCAAGTCCCGCGGCGTGAAAAAAGGCGACCGCGTCACGATCTATATGCCGATGGTGCCTGAAGCCGCCTATGCCATGCTGGCCTGCGCGCGCATCGGCGCGATCCATTCGGTCGTCTTCGGCGGCTTTTCGCCGACGAGTCTCAAGGACCGGATCATCGATTGCGAATCCACCGTCGTCATCACGGCCAATGAAGGCGTGCGCGGCGGCAAGAAAATCCCGCTCAAAGCCAACACGGACGAAGCGCTGAAAAGCTGCCCCGGCGTGCATACCGTCATTGTGCTCGAGCGCACAAAGGACGCGAAGATCAACTGGGATCAAAAGCGCGACGTCTGGTATCACGAAATCTGCAACAAGCAGTCCGCGATCTGCACGCCGGAGGAAATGAACGCCGAAGACCCGATGTTCATTCTTTACACCTCGGGCTCGACCGGCAAGCCCAAAGGCGTACTACACACGACGGGCGGCTACATGGTCTTCGCATCCATGACGCATGAATATGTGTTCGATTATCACGAGGGCGAGATTTACTGGTGCACGGCCGATGTCGGCTGGGTCACGGGCCACAGCTACATCGTCTACGGTCCGCTCGCCAATGGCGCCACGACCCTCATGTTCGAAGGCGTCCCCAACTTCCCGGACTGGAGCCGCTTCTGGCAGACGGTCGACAAGCATAAAGTGAATATCTTCTATACTGCCCCGACCGCGATCCGCTCGCTCCTGCGCGAGGGGAAAGAACCTGTCACGAAAACCAGCCGCAAGTCCCTGCGCATTCTGGGTTCGGTCGGCGAGCCGATCAACGAGGAAGCCTGGATGTGGTATTACGAAACGGTCGGCGACAGGCGCTGCCCCATCGTCGATACCTGGTGGCAGACGGAAACGGGTGGAATCCTGATCACCCCGCTGCCGGGCGCAACCGACCTGAAACCCGCCTGGGCGTCCAAGCCCTTCTTCGGCGTGCAGCCCGCCATCGTCGATGCCAATGGCAAAATCATTGAGGGCGCCTGCGAAGGCAATCTTGTCCTGCTTGACAGCTGGCCGGGACAAATGCGCACGGTCTACAAGGATCATGACCGCTTTGTGAAAACCTATTTTTCAACCTATCCTGGAAAATATTTCACGGGTGACGGCTGCCGGCGCGATGCGGACGGTTATTACCGCATCACGGGCCGCGTGGACGACGTCATCAACGTCTCGGGCCACCGCATCGGCACGGCCGAAGTCGAAGACGCGCTTAACTCCCACCCCAAAGTCGCGGAATCCGCGGTCGTGGGCTACCCGCACGAGATCAAGGGGCAGGGCATCTATGCCTATGTCATTCTGATGGAGAACGAGCAGCCGTCCGAGGATCTGCGCAAGGAGCTGGTGACGCAAGTCCGCAAGGTGATCGGCCCCATCGCTTCGCCAGATGTTATTCTATTCGCGCCGGGCCTGCCCAAGACGCGCTCTGGGAAAATCATGCGCCGCATCCTGCGCAAGGTTGCCGAGAACGAATTTGGATCGCTGGGCGATACTTCGACCCTGGCCGATCCATCCGTTGTCGAGGTCATTGTTGCCAACCATAAGAAAATGTTCTCACAGGCTGCCTGAACAGGGCCGAAGGATAGTAGACTCCGTCATCCCGCCTTGCCTTGCCGTGTCATTCCTCGTCGCAAAGCTCCTTGGCATGAGGTGCATGGATAATTTTGGACTCAGTTATTATATCCATAACCTGAGCACCTTCTATTATTATGTTAATAATTGTGACGGTTAGCGGTTCGTGCGTTATGAAACTTTTTTTGTTGACGTAATATAAATTACGTAATACTAATCGAGTCGTTTTAAAGGAAATTTTGTGCACTTGTAAACCCCAACCCACTTGAAGGAGAACACCTATGGTCAAGTACCGCTACGACAACGAATCCAAAACCACTGAAGTCAAACAAACCGATCTTTCGAAGATGTTTCCCGAGATCAGGCTTTTCGGCAACCTCTGGCGCCTGCCCGCGGAACTTTTCAACGCGACGGTTGAAAAATTTGATTCCTGGACCGAAAGCATGACATACGGCCGCGCAAAATACCTCAACCAGTGGAACAACTCTGAAGGAAAAACCTGGTCTGAATACAAAAAAGACAAGCCCTATAAAAGCATGGCCCTGGGCAATATGCAGGACAGCATTTCCAGCAGCTACAAAACCTTCCAGAAGAAATGGTACCTGGGCCCCATGGCTTATGTCGCTGCAACGCTTGTATGCGCTTATGCGGGCGGCCTGGCCGCGGCACATGGCGGCGCGCCGACACTGGGACAAATGACCAGCCTTCCGTCCATTCCCGGCGAAAGCTTTTTGGGCGTGATCGGCAACGGCCTTAAATTCGTGGGCGGCGCCATCGGTGGCGGTTATCTGGGCCTGCTGGGTTCCGTGGTCGCCGGTTTTGCAACCACAACCATTGCAGCCGCCACGGCCAGCATCACGAAGAGCACGTTCTTCAACTCGATCGTGACGTTCCGCCGCAACAACTACCTCAAAGGGATTGAGAAAGAAACCCTGGCCGCGCAAAAAGCGCCTGAAGCCCCGGCGCAAGCGCCGACAGGCACAACGGCAACCGCGGCCCCGGCCTTCAAGCAGGCCGGCACAGCACCGGTTGTGGCCGCACCTTCTGCCGCGGCCGCCACGGTTACGGCAGATACGAAAGGACCCAAAGCCTAAAGCCGCGGAGAAGAAAACTTTGTCATGAAAGATGATGACAAAAACATGAAACGCGTGATGACCGAGGGGGTTTTAGCCCCCCTCGGCACACCCGTTTTGCACTTCAAGAAAATATTCAAAAGTATTTTTGGCAACCCCAAAGAAGACGGCGGCGTATTGAAAACCGTCATTGACGGAAGTCCCGCCGTTTCCGGCCTTGCGGTCCTGGGCGGGCTTGTCGCCGGCGGTCACTTTGCCGGCATTCCCACCTTTCATTTGGTGGATGCCGCGACACTGCCCGTCGTTACAGCCATTCCCCTGATCGGCCCCACCGTCGCACCCGCAGCCGCCTGGAGTGCGGGCGCTCTGGCGGGCCTCGTGACCACCATCGCAGGCACCGGAGCCGCCATTACCGCGGGTTTTGCCGCATGCATCGCCGCCATCGGCGCAACGGCCGCGGTCACGGGCATTACGGCTGGCGTTTTTAAAATAGGCCGCAACATCAAGGCCGGAGAGTTCATTTATGGCGTGACCCCGCCGCCAGCACCCGCCGTCGAACCCGTAAAATTACCGTCATCCCCGCCCGCGTCTACACCAGAACCTGCGCCCAGGCTTGATAATAATTTCGCGCCCGCCGCCAAACCGGAAACACCGCCGACAGCCGACACGCAGTCCAGCATTCATGAAAAAAATCTCAAGAAGCTCGACCAGATACTGAAAAAACATTAAAGGAGCGGCCATGTCAAAAGATGATGTTGAAAATAAATTCCCGATCCGTGAAGTGTCCTTTTCCCTTTCCCCAAAATCGATCAATAAGGCAACGCGCGCCATGCTGCGCGGTCTTGGCAACCTGATGCATAAGATCGGCGCCAAAATATCGCGCGGGCCTTTGGCCATACTGGGCATTGGTCCCGGCATTCTTTTGCAGGAAAGCTCGACCGCGCTTGTAAGGACGGGTAACAACGCTGACGGGGATTCCGGCAATATAATGGGCATGATATTCGGCGCGGCCGGCACCGCGGTCACAAGTCAGATAGTTTTCGGGATGACACCCTTATACTTTTTTGGCGGTTTAGTCGCAGGCGGCGTTGCTGGCGGACTCGTCGCGGGTCCTGTCGCATGGGCGGGGGTTTGGGCCGCCGCGCGCGCGGTCAAGGCCCTTCCCAAGGCCATCTATAACACCTTTACCGTGGGCAAGGACCGCTCGCTGGATTCGATTAAAAGCCTGACACGCCGGAAAGAGCCGAAAATCATCAATCCGGTTTCGGACCGCGGAATCGAACCCGCGGCTTTGCCCGCACCGCCCGCCATGCCCGCGCTTTTGAAACTGACGGGTGAAACGACATGTTTTAAAAATTCCACTGCCGTCACACAAGAAAAGGTTCCGGTGTCGAAACCAGAACCTCCGACCATTTAAAAAGGAGAATCCTTCATGTCCGACAAGGATATTGAGATTATTCATCCTCGGAAAAAACTTACCTGGTCCCTCCGCCCATCCGACATCTTTGATCTTGGGGTGAAAATGGAACAAGGTGTCCGGTCCATGCTGCGCTGGACGGGAAACATGATGCATAAAATCGGCGGAAAGATATCCAAAGGCCCGCTGGCTTTTATCGGCCATCCGACGGGCATTATTTTGCAGGAAACATCGACCGCTCTCGTAAAGACAGCTGATAAAGCCGATGGCGATGCTTTCAATGCAATACCAAGCTTAGTCGGGGCTGTTGGCGGCCTTGTTTCTACCGCCGTCGTTGTTGGAGCGCCGACTTTTACAAATTTTATGATCGCGCTCGGCATAGGTGCGGCGGGCGGAGTGGGCGGGGCCATTATTGGACCAGCCATCGCCGCTGGCATTTGGTCCGTAGGACGCGCCATCCGCTACACTCCCGAAGCCATTGCCAATATCCCGACCGGGTTCAAGCGTTCTTATCACGCGCTTGCAAATACTGAAGGCAAGAAGCCGAAAATCATCAACCCGGTCGCCGATCGCGGCATTGAACCTGTTGCTTTGCCAGCACCACCGGCAACACCAGCCATGCTGAAATTGGGAGAAGACGCTGGCGCGGTCTTTGCGAAACCGGCCAGCACCGATCAGAAACCTGAAAGCGGCTCAACCCCAGCGCCGCGCAAACCGTCTATTTCTTAAAAATCAAAAACGCGGCGATCACGATCAGCGCAAAGCCCGCGAGGTGATTCCATTTGACGGACTCGCCCAGATACAGGACCGAAAATCCGCAAAACACGGCCAGCGTGATGATTTCCTGAATGGTTTTAAGCTCGACCGCGGAAAAATACCCGTGACCCAGGCGGTTGGCCGGGACCTGAAGCACATATTCAAAAAACGCTATTCCCCAGCTGGCCAGAATGACGATCCAGAGCGGCGAGGCTTTATATTTCAGATGCCCGTACCAGGCGAAGGTCATGAAGATGTTGGAGCACAGCAAAAGCCCGATTGTCGCAAGCGGCGTCATGAAACCCTGCATCAGCGCGCGTCCCCCCAGCTGTCGTCCCACGGACGTTTCGGCACGCGGCGCAGTGTCGGCGTCACCTCCGGTATGGGCGCCCCGGTCATTTCCGACAAAACCCGCACCCTGTCGCCGATGGACGGATGCGTTGCGAAAAGCCCCATGAAGTTGGCGCTGTTTTCAATGCACATCTGCTGCACCTCGTCGGGCATGCCGCTGACGCGGTCTTTGCCCGAAATGCGCATAAGGGCGCGCATCATCGGTTCCGGGCGCTTGGTCAGCTCGACCGCGCCCGCATCCGCCAGATATTCCCGCTTGCGCGAAAGGGAAAAGCGGATAACGATGGCAAAAAGATAGCCGATCGCCAAAATAAGCACCGCAACCAGAAGCAGTGGCAAAGTATTTCCGCGCCGGTCGCGGCCGCGCGCATAATAATTGACACGACCGCCATGAAGCAACGAGCGAAAGGCCATTTCAGCAAAAAAACTGATCATACCGACAAAAACGACTGAAATGATCAAGAGCCTGACGTCACGATTGATAATGTGCGTCAGCTCGTGCGCGATGACGGCTTCGAGCTCGTCATCGGGCAAAGCCTCGATAATGCCGCGCGTCAGCGTAATGGCATAGCTTTTCTGGTCGATGCCGCTGGCAAAGGCATTCAGCGCGGGGCTGTCGATAACCTCGAAACGCGGCATCGTGATGCCGCGCGAGATGCAGAGGTTCTCCAGCATGTTATAAATCTTTGGAAACTGTGCGCGCGTGACAGGCTTGGCCCCCGTCGCCACGCGAATCATGCGGGAGTGAAAGAAATAAGCAATGGTAAACCAGGCAAGCGCCGCCAAAAGCGCCCAGTGGCCGTAATGCGTGACGCCGTAAACGGCGGAATCAAGCGCGCCCTGCCAGTTGATCCCGCCGCCGGGCGCGGATGAGGTGTGTGTGCGTCCCTCAAGAACATCGGCCAAAAACGCCGGGGGTTTCCCGGCCGCGCTTTTTTGCATCAAAACGTCCAGGCTTGCAAAAAAACTGCCGATCATCAAAAGAAACAGGAGCGGAAAGCCCAGCAGCAAAAGCGCCGACTTCAAATGATTGTTAAAGATATGGGTCGAAAGACCAACGGCCGAAAGCAAAAGAAAAAGTCCTTAACCGAAATTGACTTTTGGCGGCGCTTGAACCGCCTGCTTTTCAGCGTCACCCAGCTCGAAGAAGCTTTCCTCGCGAAAACCGAAGGCTTTTGCGACAAGAACCGCCGGAAACTGCTGGATCACGGTATTATATTCGTTGGTTGCATTGTTGAAGAAACGGCGCGCCGCGGCGATCTTGTTCTCGATATCCGAAAGCTCAGCCTGAAGACGCTGGAAGCTGCCGTCGGCTTTGAGCTGCGGATAGTTTTCGGCAACCGCCAGAAGGCTCATCATCGCGGCGCCCAGCGCGCCCTCGGCTTTTGATCTTTCGGCAATCGTGCCACCGCGCATGGCGGTTGCGCGCGCCGCCGTCACGTTTTCAAGCACGGATTTTTCATGGCCGGCATAACCCTTGACCGTTTCAACCAGATTGGGCACCAGGTCGTAGCGCAGCTTCAGTTGCACATCGATGTCCGAGAAAGCATTTTTACGCCGCTGCACCAGCGCGATGATACGGTTATAAAGAACCAGCAAAAATATGACGGTAAAGCCCAGCGCACCCCAGATCATCCAGCTTTGCATGTTTTCCATTATCTGAATCCTCCTGAAAAAATATTCCCTCTGAAGTGTCGGACAAAAACGCCGTCACTGCAAGCATCCCGCACAAAAAGAAGCCGGTCGGGTGTCGTCAACCCCGGCCGGCCCTTTCTCTGTGAGCCTGATAGATCTCCCCCGCCAAACCCAACCCCAACTTCAAGCGGTAAAGCGGGTTTCGTCCTAGAAGGTGCCACCGGCTATCAGGAACCGATGCCTTTTACGCGGACTCGCCCTTGATTCGTAAGAATCTGGCTACAATTTTATGGCAACAATTCCGTGTGAAAGAAGCCTTAAGAACATAAAAAACGAATAAAATCAATTCGATCTAAATCTTGGGACAGAGTTGTTCTGCGGCCGCCATCCCGCCACTTCCTGGCGAATCAGGACCAGTTGTTCTTCCGAAAGGCTGTTGGCGGTGGAGATTCTGGCGACAATGGCCGCATCCTTAAGGGGCCCCTGCGGCAACGCCAGCGCCGCCAGCGAATACCACTTGTAGGCCGTCACCATGTTTTTTTCGACGCCGATGCCTTCATTGAAAACACGGCCCGCTTCAAACTGCGCGACAGCGTCGCCTTCCCCCGCCGCTTCCTGATACCACCGCGCGGCTTCCTTCAGATCGCGCGGCAAGCTGCCGCTGGCGCCGACCTCATAAAGATGGGCCAGGGATACCTTGGCGGGCGGATAGCTGTTTTCAACCGCCGCCTTTTTATACCACTTCAGCGCCCCCATGATGCTCTTTGGAACACCCGCGCCGTTTTCGTAGAGGTAGCCCAGCCGGTGCTGCGCGCGGGCATTGCCCTGCTCGGCGGCGCGCAGATACCAGATACTGGCATCGCCGACACCCTTGCCGGGATCGCCCTTGCCCTCTTCATACATGGAAGCCACCGCAAACTGCGCAATGACGTCGCCTTTTTCAGCGGCACGGCGATACCAGTAAAGCGCGGTTTTATCGTTCGCCTCAACGCCCTTGCCGGAGCGATACATGTAGCCCAGAACACGCTCGGCACCCTTGTCGCCTTTGGCCGCAGCCGCCAGATACCAGCGCAAAGCCTCGGCTTCGTTTTTCTTGATCCCTTCGCCCACGCGGTACATCGTGGCCAGGTTATACTGCGCCTGAACATTCCCCTGCATCGCGGCCTGCATATACCATTGGGCAGCCAACAGGGATTTTTTCTGCTCGACCCCACGCCCTTCGCGCAGCAGCGTGGCAAGATTGTTTTGCGCGATCGGGTCGCCCATAACGGCGGCGGCATGGAACCACTTCACGGCCTCGACATCATCCTGCACAATGCCGCGTCCGATGCTGTAAATATACCCGGCCGCCACCATGGACGGTAAATGCCTTCGTTCAGCGGCTTTCAGATACCAGCGCGCGGCTTCAATCACGTCCTCCGCCACGCCCACGCCGTTATCGAGCATATAGGCCAAATAATATTGCGCCTGCACATCGCCTTGCAATGCCAGCTGCCAGAACTGCCGTACCGCCGCTTCTTTATTGCCGCTGGCCAGCAATGACATCGCAGACTGAAAACCGTTTGGATTGGCTGGGGCGCCGTCCATCTGCGCGCGCGCCAAAGGCGCCGCAGTCCCCAAAAGCCCGGCCAAAACAAAAACAAAAATGACAATAAAGCCCTGACGCATAAACCCCTTCAAGTTCCCCTTCGCAAGGATTCTAGCAGGGAAACCTGGCGGTTGGAAATCGGCTATTCCATACCGATGGCTGAAGTGTAGAGTTCGAGCAATTCCGCCTCTTCACGGCGTTTTTCAAGATTCATTTTCCGCAAAGAAACAATCTTTCTCATAATCTTCGGCTCAAAGCCCGTCCCCTTGGCTTCGGCATAAACATCGCGGATATCGTCAGCCAGGGCTTTTTTTTCAGTTTCCAAGCGCTCAATCCTTTCAATGAAGGATTTCAGGCGCGCGCCGGCAACGTTGACGACATTGTTCTGGTCTTTTTGTTTAGTGACCGCTTTGGACATAAGAAAAATCCTCCTTCAGGGTTCGCGAATCGTGATCTGGCTTTGAGGTCCCAGTCCTACCAGAACTTCTTGCAGATGTTCAAGGGCAAGCCCGACACACCCCGCCGTGGGTGAAAAATCGGGTCTTGCCAGATGCATAAAAATGGCGCTGCCCCTTCCGGCCATAACCGGCGCGTCGTTGTAGCCTATAACGACGATGATGTCATAGACGTTGTCGTCGCGGAACATTTTGTCGGTCACGGCCGGATGGGGCATTTTTATCCAGCGGTTATAATCGGGGTGATCGATTTTTTCGCACCAGCCGTCGTCAGGCAAAAGTTTGCGCAGCAGAACCCCCGTGCGGGGTTGCGGCAAGCGGTCGGCGCGATAGAAACCGTCGCGCAGCGGCCAGATACCGGCCGGCGTCGCGCCGTCGCCCTCTTTTTTAAAGGCGGCCGGCAATATCCCGGCACGGCCCAGTGTGCAGGGGTATTCCTTTCCGCCCGCCTTCAAAAGACCGACGGTTGCGCCAGGTTTGGGCGCTGTGACTAAAATATCGCTCATATCCTGAAGAATAACCTAAAGAGGGCGCAGCTTCAAAGCCCTTGCCGCTTCATGGCGCCATATTTATCCAGCGCTTCCATCATGCGCGCTGCAATCAACGCCGGCGGCAGATCCGGTTCTTCGGCGCTTACCGCCGGCGTTGCTTGCGTTTGAAGGAACAAGGGCGAGTCCGCAAGGCCAGATGCCATCATCATGGAGGGTGCGAACGCTGTTCCTTTTTCCACCGACGGCACGGCTTGATTTCTGGAGTGCATGCCATCTGCGTGGTTTCCCGCCTGCCGGTTGCGTTCAGGCTCTGTAGGAGTACTGACCGGCGGAAGGAATCTTGAGATGTCTTTAGGCGGCGCATCATCCCAGATAATGTCCTGACCCAAGACAACGGGAGCAGAATCCATGGCATCGCCCGAAGCGGGCGTAACGGCGTCCATGTTCTGCGCCAGCATTGTTTCAGGCGTGGGTGTGGGTGCGGCAGCGGCAGCGGGCGTTTCGTCCCCCGTCAGCATTGCCATGACGGTCTCGCCGGCATCTTTCCCGGTTGCGTTTTTAAAAGCAACTTCCGCAACCCCCAGGGCAAGTCCCGCGGGACCGCCATAGAGCGCATCGCCCGCAATACGCGCGACATCGCGAATTTCATCGCCTGTCAAATGCCGATAGATCGCCGAGACAACCGGTATATGCTGCAGCGGGTTTATAATGTCGACAAAATCCCAGAACGAAAAGGGCGCGGGCGGAATACCGGCAGATTTTGCCGGGTGAGAGGCAGGATTTTCAATCTTCTGGCCGCTCTCATCTCGCCCCGTCCCGAATACGTCCATGAAGCTATTAAAGCTATTTTCCGTTGATTTATTTGACGTTTTTTGACCTGAAGCGTGTACATGCACGGACCGGCTTTCATACCAGTCACCATAATCGCTGCCCTGAAAAGCTGTCACTGTCATGGCTCTAAACGCATCTCCTGCCCTTTACGGAGCAAAGACCGTGCCATTGCTTTTTGCGGAGAAACCTGGGATCAAACGACCGTTCCAGCCACCATTATTACTTGGCGTAGGCGGCCTTGGTACAGCGGACGACTTCCTCGTCTTCCATCTCATAGAACATGATAAACCCACGACTGATCGATTCTTCGAGATGATCCTTCTTGAAGCCCTTGAGAACAACCTTTCCCTTCGGCGTCGTAATCAGAACATCGCCGCCGCTGCCAGCAGCCTTGAAACTGACGCCGTTTTCATTGGAAAGATCGAAAAGCGGATTGCGCGGCAGAAGAACCGTAACGCCGGTCCTGATCCCAAAGACTACTTCGAAACCTGTCAATTCAACCGGAGAAGGCATCCCCCTGTCCTTCCTTGCCTTGGATCCACTGGCTTTATTTTACACGCTATTATATTAAGATTCTGTTGCCGGGAGTTTTTTATAATATGTTAAACGATAAAACGATATGGATTTCGGGCTTTTCAGCCGCGCTCGGGCACGCCGTCGCTGAACAGCTGTTGCAAGCGGACCATACCGTGGTCTACGCCCGCCCGGAAACCCCGCCCGCGGCCATTATCTCCGCCGCCGACGAAGACACGGATCATATCCGCACGATCTTCCCGTCCGTTCCCATCCTGACCTTAAGCGCACACAACGGTTTTGTTCCGCCGTTTCGCCTTTCCGCTCTTTTGGCCCGGTTGCATCACCTTCTGCAAGCCGGCGCTTTGGCCGGTCGCACCAGCATCACGATCGGTTCTCTTACCTTCAATCCACGCGATAAAACGCTCGGCGATCCAAACTCTGTCGGCGACACGCAGCGCCTGACTGACAAAGAAAGCACTCTCTTGCTCACTCTCCACGACGCCGGCGGCAAGCCCGTCGCGCGCGATATGCTGCTGCGCCATGTCTGGGCTTACAGCGACGCGGTCGACACGCACACGCTGGAGACGCATGTCTGGCGGCTGCGCCAGAAAATCGAGGAAAACCCGGCAAACCCCGAGCGCCTGCTGACCGAAGAAGGCGGCTATAGCTTAAAAGCGTGAGACGCCCTAGAATGAAAAAGCAAAGGAAAAAACACATGTCACGACATACCCGCAATTTTCAGGCCGAAAGCGGCAGCATTATCGTCTACCTGATCATGGCCATTGTTCTGACAGGCGCCCTGATCGCCTATATGACGCAGGGGACCAGCAAAGACCCCTTGGCGCAGCAGCTTGACGAAACCATGCAATACCTCGATATAGACATCAAAACCATTGAATCATCCATCAATGATTGCGTCCTGGCGTACCCCAATGCGGTCGACATCAACAACGACGGAACCAAGAACGCAACCGACAACCCCAACGCCCCCTTCCCGCTTTACGGCGACCTTTCCAGCGGCGGAAGCGGCACCGCCCTTTCAGCGATCAAATGCCCGGGCGCGCCCGCCGCCCAACAGGTCATTTTCAACAATAACCCTGGCCGCAACCTGCGCCTTTTGTCTTCGGCTGATTATACGGTGACTTATCTCAGCGACGGCACGGAAGGAATTAAAATCAGCGTGGTACGCGCCTCAACATCCGATGTGTGGCTTGAAGCCATCAGCCGGATGAACACGAAGCTCGCCGCCTGCCGGGCTGAAATCAGCACTAGCGGCGGGTGCGCCAACGGCTGTTTTTATCTCTGGATCAAGCGCAGGTCCACGTCCGTTGCAACCGAAGGCGGCTGCCCCTAGGGTCAGTCAATCGACATTTAGCCTGAAACTGTCATGCCCGCCTTGCGCGGGCATCCGGAAGCGCGTCCGCGCGTCATATGAGTACGAATATTTTCACAAAAATGACCGGTTTTTTTGAGTCATAAGACGGCC
>FRDC01003713.1_pt1 | contig 48125 bp, 35 predicted proteins | sample 1106171 | NCBI WGS metagenome assembly FRDC01 (sample SAMEA3930566, study PRJEB13176) | freshwater metagenome | biome: Drinking water system; feature: drinking water; material: water | place: Singapore | collected 2014-12-20 | reverse complement strand
CCGCTCACGGCGCGAGTGTGGCTCCACTTAGGGCGAGGCGTGATGCATTCCAAGCCGCCGAGAGTCCATTCCAGACCGCTGGGAATGCATTCCCAGTCATTTGCAACGTGTTCCACGCCCTTCGGGATCAGCGCCGAGTCGGCCAATAGAACGCGCTCCCGATCGATCGCAACGTGCCCGGTGCGGGCTGGAATGCAATCCATGTCGAGTGGAATACGCACCGAGCGGTCTGGAACAGGGCGGTTTACTGTGCCGCCCGGCCATGGGCGGTGCCCGACCGGGCGCGACACGGCCACACCGTGGTGTGAACGACCTTGGGACGGGGACAGGTGTTGATCGGCAGAGTGGTTCATGCGTGCGGGCTCGCGTCATCCTCGCGGGGCGGCGTTGCTCAGTGCTCGTGCTTGGCGGTGTTCTTGCCGATCTCAGCCTTGAGGATGAACGAACCGGCGATGACGAACCGCTCGCCCTCGACCAGCCCGGAGAGGATCGGGACCATGGTGCCCACAGGCTTCCCGACGGAGATGGCCCGCTTGGCGAAGGTGTTGGGCTCACCCGCGACGGGCACGAAGACCGCCGGGCCACCCTCGACGGTCTGGATCGCCTCGTCGGGCACGGCGACCACGGGCGCCGGCTCCGCCCCGCCGTCCTCCACGTTCGACAGCACGATCTCCGCCTGCGCAAACATGCCCGGCTTGAGCGTCACGTCCGTGGCGGGAACCACGATGCGGACCTGGGCCGTGCGCGTCGTCGGATCAACCAGCGGGGCGATGAACGAGACGGTCCCCTCGAAGCGGTGCGGAGCCTTCTCCCCGGGCGCGGCGGCGGAGTGGGAGCCGAGCGTGACCCACGCCTTGGCACCGGTAACCAAGCCCATGAGTTTGGCCTCGGGCACGTCCGCGAGCACCCAGAGCGTGCGCGTGTCGGCGAGGACCATCAGCGACTCGCGGTCGGGGCCGACCAGTTCGCCGAGCGTCACCTCGCGCTGCACGACCACGCCGTCGATCGCGGCCTTGATGGCCAGGCGTGGGTTGATCTCGCTGGTCGTCAGCACCTGGGTGATCTGCTCCTGCTTCATCCCGAGCAGGTGCAGGCGGTTCTCCGCGGCGACGGCCGATGCCTCGGCGCTCTTCTGACCCGCGACGGCGGCCTTGTACTGCGCCTCGCGCTGCTGCACCTCGGTGAGCGACAGGCCCTGCGACTGCTCGTAGAGCGCCTTGCCGCGCTCCCATGTCACCTTCGCCAGTTCGACCGTGGGCCCGGCGGTGACGACGGCCGTGCGTTTCAGAAGCAAGTCGGCTTGGGCCTCGCCCAGTTCCGGGCTCTCGATGATGAGGAGGTCTTGGCCCGCCTTCACCGTGTCGCCGAGGCGGACCTTGACTTCGGTGATCCGCCCCCGCAACGGTGTTCCGACGTGGGCCATCGCCTCGGTATTGAACGCGACGCGAGCGGCGGTGGCGACGGTCGGTCGCAAAGCCCACAGCTGGGCCTCGGCGCTCTTCACGCCGTATCGATCAACGGCATCGGCGGTGAGTTTGACCTCGTCGGCGTGGGCCGCTTCGCCGCCTCCGCCCCCTCTGTGGTCGGGGTCGTCGCCTTCCTTGTGTGCATCTGCGGCCTGCTTGGGCTTCTCGCCGTGGTCGTGCCCGTCCCCCTCGGCGTGCTTCTTGCAGCCGGGGAGCGCGACGAGCGCGAGAGCGAGGAGCAATGTGATCGAGCTGGATGTGCTGGTCAGGGCCTTGGTGTTCATGGTGTGAATACTCGAATGAGAATCGTGGAGCATCGCCGGTCGCCGCGATCACGCGGGTCTGGCGCGGCACGGTTATGGAGTGCCGGACGGGACGGGATTGGTGGGCATCACGGATGACGGATCGGCCTGCGCGGTCGTAAGTTGCGAGCCGATGCCGGGACCGCCGACGGCCCTCTGCAGGCGCACATAGGCAGCGGCGGCCTGGCGCTCAACCTCGACCGCGCGCGACTGAGCGAGCCGAAGGTCCTGCTCGGCGAGGAACAAGGCCGTGACGTCCGACTGGCCCGCACGGAAGGCATCCTCGGCCAGGCCGCGCCGCCGTTCCTGGAGCGGGATCAACTCGCGCCGGATGCGGTCGAGGTTGCCTGCGCTCGCGGTCATCGTCTGGTACGCCACGCGCACGTCCTCGACGATCTTGCGGCGGACCAGCGTCAGGTCGTGCCGCGCTTCCAACTGCTCGGCCGTGATGCGGGCGCGGCGGGCCTGCCCCGTGTCGAACAGGGGCACCGGTGTGGAGACCGAAGGGCCGACGAAGAACTTGTCGTCGCGTTGCGCGTCGATGCCCGCACTCGCACCCTCCCACGGCAGCAGGCGGGTGAGGGCTTCATCGTCACCCAGAGCCCTGAGTCGCCACGCGATCGATTGAACCTCCGGCCGTTGAGCCAAGGCCCGCTCGATCCATGCAGGCTCACGTGCGAGGTCGGTCGTGGGCGGTGTCCAGGCCTCCAAGGTCCACGCCGCCGAACTGGACGGCTGTCCGATCAACCTGGCAAGCCTGAGCCGGTTCTCGCGTTCGGCGAGCATCGCCTGATCCAGATCAACCTGGAGTTCCACACGTTGGGACTGGAGCGTGGCGAGGTCGCTTCGCCGTCCCTCTCCCGCGTCGAGCCGCGCCTGGGCGATCGCCACAAGCTTGTCCAGCAGTGTCATCCGGTCCCGCAGCACCGGGACGAGCATCGCCGACGCTTGGGTGGCGATATAGCGGTCCTGCACGTCGGCGACAACATCGATAGCCACGGTGACCACGTCGGCCGCGGCCTGACGAAGGCGGTTGTCTGCCGCGCTCGAACGGCGGGGGATCTGCAAGGCCCGCACGAAGTCCTGTGCAAGGGAGGTCTCGATCTGCGGCTTGCCCGGTCCCCAACGCAGGACGATGTTGAGCACGGGATTCGGGAGGAGACGCGACTGATCGGAGTCGGCCATCGCGATCCGCACACGAGACATGGCCGCCTGAATGCCGGGGTCGGTCGTGACCGCCCGGCGCAGAGCTTCCGCCAGCGTCAACGATGCATCGGCGGCGGCCGGTTCGTCCAACGGGCCTCCGTCGGGGCCCACCGCGATGAACTCGATGGGCGCGGCGAGTCCGGCGGCACGCCCCGCGTCCAGAGCGGCATCGACATCGGCACGGGGAGTGGGCTGACAGCCGCCGATCGTGATGGCGGCGACGAGCATCGCTGCCATCACACGGGGGTCGCGAACGCTGGAGTCAGAGGTTTGCATGGGTCTGCCTTCGGGAGGTGCTTCGAGCGTTGCTCGTGGGGCATGGCCCGCTCGCGGGCGGGATCCACGTCGAGGATCACGGGGGTTTGTCTCGCGCGTGGAACACTGGGAGAGAAGCCGGGAGGTTGTGGCGGCCGTCGCGCCCAAAGGCGCACCAAAGTGGAAACGCCGGCCCCGGGGGTCGGAGCGCACGGAGAACCAGATCACCGACGCTCAATGAGCGCTTAACGGTGATCGGGTCGCCGATATCTACACGATGAGGATGACCATGCGCAGCCGCGCAAGCGAATCCGGGGGTCGATCGGTGTTCCCACAGTGCCCGTGGTCGCGCACAGAGTTGTCGGGTGTGAGCGACCATGGGTCCCGCAGAACCGCCGCAACCGCCACCGCAAAGACCGCTTCAAGCACGGCGCTCGACCGAAGCCCTTGAGCGGCGGGCACGTGCGAGTCAATGGGTTGATCTTCGCAGGGCATCGGCTCAATGAGATCGGAGCCGCGATGGTCAAACGCGGGGTGCGCCGCAGGATCAACGCACCGCGTGAGGCACTCACCCCGAGCGGATTTGATGCACGCAAGCTCAACACGCGCGGAACCAGATTCGTCCGTACACCAAACGCCCGTGAAGGCAAACGCCGTCTGACCGAGGCCAAAGGCCGCGAGGCAAAGGACCGCGATCAGGCGTTGGAACGGCGTTCGGTGCATGGCGTACGAGAGGAGTATACGGACTTCACGCCCAAAGGTTCAACGTCGTGTATCGGCCCCGGGGTGAACGCATAATCCATTTCCGGACCCCTTCCACGCCAAACTCTTGATCGCTGGGTGGGTCAGCGACGCGGGGAAGTCATGCGAAACCCGATCGTGCGTTCGCCCTGCGGCGCGCGAGCACGACGGCATCGCACGACGCGTTGGTTTGGGCTGGTTCAGCCGGGTGGATGGCGAGGAACGGGCAGTAAAGTTGCATGAGTCGGCGCTGCGGGTGAAATGACAAAGCCAGCCTTCTGACTCAGTGGTCGACAGCGCCGATCGGGTGATGCGGGTCATCGGCCACGGATCGTCGTACACGGGTCGGGCGGCCGGAGTTCGTTTTCGGTGTGCTTTGGCGCTTGCGTACCGGCGTTGATATCGCCAGTGCTGTGAGCGCACAAACAAGCAAAGAGCCACCTCATTCAAGGGACTTTCGCTGAAGAAATCGGGGCGAGAGGATTTGAACCTCCGACCTTTTGGTCCCGAACCAAACGCGCTACCAAACTGCGCTACGCCCCGGAAAAAACTGCCTTGAGGCCAGACGCGGGAGTATAGCCACGCGAAGGCGCTCACCCGGCCCTTTGATCGGCTGGTTGCGGGCGCCCGTTCAGTCTGCCGAATAGCGGGCGGTTTCAGCGGGGAACTCGGGGCGGCCTCCGTCAACGTACACGTTCTGTGTGCGGGCTCCGGGGTTGCCATCCGGCCCGGCCGAGTAGAAGTACGGCCTGCCGGCGGGGTGGCGGCCCTCGTCGCAGTCGCCCACCAGGTGCTCGCCGCTCAGTGGCTGGCCCGTTGCCGAGAAGCCCATCGCGTCGTAGGCGCGATAGGAGCGGTCAAACCGCATCGGGTCTTGACCGGAAACCGGACCCCTCAGCGTGATCTGCGGCCGCGTAGGCGGGAAGGACGTCGTGGTCGCGTCGAAATACGCTCCCGCGCCGCCCTGGAAGGCCGGGTGCGAGAAGCGGATGGGCCGACCCCACGCGTCGTTGACCGTGGTGATGTACAAGGGCCGCAGGCCCGCGCTGTCGTTCTGCGGGTACAGGTCAAACTGCGACACCACGATTGCCGACTGCGCCCACCCCCACGCGCTGCACGCGGTGCGCTGCACGAAGGTTGAGCCAAGATTCTTGAGGAGCGTGCCGGCCCCGGTGTACCGCCCCGCCTCAATGAGGAACAACGCGCACGCGGGCTGCGGCGGGTCAAGGTCGCGGTCCAGTTTCTGGGCCAGTCCTTGCACACCCGAAGGATCACTGGCTGGATCGATGTTCGCGATCGGGAAGACGCGATCCACATACCGCCCATCGACGAGTGGAAAGGTGAGGGTCTCTGCCGCGGCGGCGGCGGTGAGGTCGGGCGTGCCGAAGTTGGGCAGGCCGTCGCGCTGCACGCGCTGGTCGAGCACCTCGCCCGCCCTGGCCGAGACCATCGCGGGCACGGGGCCCTTGGCGAGCTCGTATTCGCCCAGAATCTGGTCGAGCCCGCGGATGACATTCTCGGTGGATCGCGTCTTGGCGCTGGCGTTGATCCGAGCCGCCAGCGCGAAGGTGATGCCGGACAGAATCAGGATCACGCCCGTTACCACCAGCAGCTCAATCAGCGTGAAGGCGCGGCAACCACGCAAGGCGGGCGATATCTGGATGCGGATTCGTTGGTTCATTCATAGCCTCAAACGCACGCATCCGAAGCCGCAGGCTGCGACGACGCAACCGGGCGCAGTGCGCACCGACAGACTGTATGGATGGTGCCGCGCCGGCCCCATCGATACGGCCAGGGCAGGTGGGCGGTTCCGGCAACGTGCGGGTTATTCGGCGTTCGTGCGGTATGTAGCCATCACATCTGGGCCCACACGCCGAACCGATTGCAAGGCCCAGCGGGGCAGGGCGTCGAGGCTTGCTGTGTCGAGCCCTCGCGCGGGTCCGGGGGCGGTGGCATCGCCGATCAGCAGCGGGCCGGTGAAAACCAGGGCCTGATCGACCAGGCCGCCCTTGAGTAACCGGCCGAGCAGCCCCGCACCGGCCTCGACCAACACCGTGCTCACGCCATGCGCTGCTCGCAAGTGCCGCAGTGTGGCCCGCAGGCCCAGTTGACCGTCCTCCTGTGGCGCAACGAACTGGTGAACGCCCGCGGCGGCAAGGGCCGCGAGGCGGGCAGCGACTTCGGGCCGCGTGTGCAGGCCCGCGGCCACCTGCCCGGCACAATGCACGGCGAGTACCGGGCTTTGGCGGGCCGTCCGCGCGAGCTTCGAGTCGGGCGAGAGGGCCATGTCGGGGTCGATCACTACGCGCAGGCGTGTGCGTCGGGCAATCACGCCGCGCGGCGTAAGGAGCGGGTCGTCGGCGATCACCGTGCCGATGCCGGTGAGGATGGCATCAACGCGACCCCGCAGGGCGTGGACCAAGCGGCGCGAGCGTTCGCAACTGATCCACTGGCTCTGGCCGGTGCGGGTGGCGATGCGACCGTCGATGGTTTGGGCCCACTTGGCGATCACCCACGGAAGATCGGTGAGAAGGCGCTTGACGAACGCATCGCCAAGGGCGATCGCGTTGTCCGATACGCCGACTTGCTCGCAGGCGATGCCCGCGGCACGCAAGCGGCCCGCGCCACCCGCTGCGAGGGGGTTTGGGTCGGGCCGCGCGAACACCACGCGCCCGAGGCGCTCGCGGATCAGGGCCTCGGTGCAGGGCGGCTGCTTGCCGTGGTGGTTGCAGGGTTCGAGGGTGACATAGGCCGTTGCGCCCGCGAGCAGTGGGCCGTGCCCCTGCCGCTTGGCGGATTCGATCGCATCCACCTCGGCGTGCGGACCGCCGAAGACACGATGGTGCCCGATGCCGATGATGCGTTCGCGTGCAGGGGCGCGATCTTCTCCGGCTCCGGCTGCACGCACGATCACGCACCCCACCATCGGGTTGGGCTCCACGCGGCCCATCCCCCGCGCGGCCGCGCGCGCGGCAAGGTCGAGCATCGCTTTGGCGTGGGGGTCGGCGGGCACAAGAGGATTATCCGCACGCCGCGGCGAGCGTGGAATTGTCGTGTTTTCCACCTATTGTTGGGTTCTGCGGCCGAGACACTGAGCCGCGCAGCACCTTTGACCAAGCGGCCGAAACACCGCGCCGCGAAAGAGAGGATTTCCAATGGCCATTCGAGTCGGGATCAACGGGTTCGGTCGCATCGGTCGGCTGGTTTACCGCATCGGCGCCGCGCAGGGCATCGAGTTTGTGGCGGTGAACGATCTGGTGCCCGCGGACAACCTCGCGTACCTGCTCAAGTACGACACCATGCACGGGCGCTTCAACCTGGGGGGCAAGCCCGCGGAGATTTCGGCCACCGAGTCGTCGTTCACCGTGAATGGGCACACGACCAAGACGATGGCCGAGAAGGACCCGGCCAAACTTGGCTGGGGCTCGCTGGGCGTGCAGTACGTGCTGGAGAGCACGGGCCTTTTCACCGATCTTGAGAAGGCCAGCCTGCACGTGCACGCTGGCGCCAAACGCGTGATCATCTCGGCCCCCACCAAGAGCGAGCCCGCGCAGGTGCCCACGCTGGTGCTGGGCGTGAACCATGAGGCCTACGACCCCGCGAAGCACACGGTGATCAGCAACGCGAGTTGCACCACCAACTGCCTCGCGCCGGTCGCCAAGGTCATCAACGACAACTTCGGGCTCGAAGAGGGCCTCATGACGACCGTTCACGCGGCCACGGCGACCCAGCCCACGCAAGACGGCCCCAGCAAGAAGGACTGGCGCGGCGGGCGCAACGCGTACCAGAACATCATCCCGGCCAGCACCGGCGCGGCCAAGGCCGTCACACTCGCCATTCCCGCGCTCAAGGGCAAGCTCACGGGCATGGCCTTCCGCGTGCCCACCGCCGATGTGAGCGCGGTGGACCTCACCTTCCGCACCGCCAAAGACACCAGCCTCGCCGAGATCAACGCGGCGATGAAGAAAGCCAGCGAGGGGAGCATGAAGGGCATCCTCGGCTACACCGAGGAGGAGATCGTGAGCTCCGACTTCATCGGCGACCCCCGCTCCAGCATCTACGACGCCAAGGCCTGCCTTGAACTCAACAAGCGCTTCTTCAAGGTCGTGTCGTGGTACGACAACGAAGCCGGCTACGCCAACCGCTGCGTGGACATGATCAAACTCATGGCCGCCAAGGACGGCGTGAAGTAGGACAAGGGCCGAGGGCGCAGTGCCGAGTGCTCTGGGTTCCATCCCCGTGCTCTTGGCCGCTCTTCAACCCATCAACTCATAGTCCGCGATTTCGCGGGCCAAGAATCGCTCCGTCTCTTCGCCCATGCGCACGCCCACGCAACGGAAGCCGCATTTCTCCAGGATGTGGCGCGACACGGCGTGGGAACTCGCGGCCGTGGCACGGAGCGGGCGGCGGGTTTCCTCTTGCAGGAACAAGGCCAGCGCACGCGAGGCTATGCCTTTGCCCCAGTGCGCTCGGGCGATCCAGTAGCCCACATGGTCGTGCCCCTCGATCTGAAATCTCGCCATGCTTCCCACCAACGCCGGTGCGCCGGTCGTGCCCGATGCCCACGCCTCGATCACGCGCGGGTTGATCCCCGGATCGACGAGGTTCTTCTCCCACGCGGCGAAATACGCCTCGCGCGTGCGCGGCTTGGTCCCGGCCATCGCGTTGGACTCAGGGTCGGTCTGAAACTCAAAGAGCGTGGGAAGGTCGGCCGGCGTTACGGCACGCAGTCGAACCCCCTCCACGCGGCTTGCAACTGGTCGTGGGTTCATGGTCGATCGTAGTTGGCGAGAGCGTTGCCACGCAGGAACCTTCGAGCGGGCGCGGCAAGTCCGGCGGACACGACGACACCGTGCCGCTTGCGATAACCTGCTCTCCGTGCGCATCTCCCGGAACCTGCTGCTCGTCTCGCTGGCCAGCCTGCTCAACGATGTGAGCAGCGAGATGATCTACCCGGTGCTGCCGTTCTTCATTGTCGGCACGCTGGGGGCCTCGCCCGCGGTGATGGGCCTGATCGAGGGCGTGGCCGAGAGCCTGGCCAGCCTGCTACGCGTGGCCGCGGGGCGCATGTCGGACATCTCCAAGCGCCGCAAACCGCTCACGATCGCCGGATACGGCGTGTCGCTGGGCGGCAAGGTGGTTCTCGCGCTGGCCCTGGGCTGGGTCATGGTGCTGGCCTCGCGCGTCATCGACCGCCTCGGCAAGGCCGTGCGCACCGCGCCGCGCGATGCCCTTATCGCCGAGTCGGTGCCCGCCGCGCAGCGCGGCTACGCCTTCGGCTTCCACCGCATGATGGACACGGCCGGCGCGGTCGTCGGCGTCGCTATCGCGCTGCTCATGGTCTCATCCGGGGCGGCCGACGTGCGCCCGGTGCTCGCATGGGCTCTTGCGCCGGTGGTGCTGGCGGTTGGGTGCCTCTGCTTCGTGAAGGAAGGGGCTGCGCCGCAGCAGATGCCCGCGCCCGCGCACACGCACGCGGCAACGGCGGAACAGCCCACGGGTAGCAAGCCCGCGCGTGTCCCGCTGCGCGTGGTGCTGGGCGTGCTGCCCGCGCAGCTCAAGTGGTTCCTTGCAGTCGCCTTCACCTTCGCGCTTGCGGGTTCATCAAACCAGTTCCTGCTCCTGCGCGAGCAGACGAACGGGCGCGGCCCGCACGAGGCCATCAAGCTCTACCTGGTGTACAACGTCGTGTACGCGCTCGCAGCGTGGCCAGCGGGTCACCTGTCAGACCGGCTTGGCCGCCGCGCGGTGCTGGTGGCGGGCTACTCCGTCTACGGCCTCACGTATCTGGGCTTTACCGTCTTCACATCCCCCGGCGCATCGTGGGTGCTCTGGGGTGTTTACGGGCTGTATGTGGCCTGCACCGAGGGGGTGGAAAAGGCCCTGATTGCCGACCTTGCCCCCAAGCAGCACCGGGCCACCGTGCTGGGCCTGCACGCCACCATCGTGGGGCTGGGCCTGCTTCCCGCGTCGCTGGTGGCGGGCCTGTTGTGGACGCGGCTGGGACCGCAATCGGTGTTCATTCTGGGCGGTGTGCTGGGCCTGCTGGCCGCGGCGGGGTTGCTGGCGATCCTTGCCCGGCGTGCTGTCCCTGCGGGTGTGAGCGACGTACACTCAGGCCGCGGTTCCGGAGCGCAGTAGCCCGCCGCCGTGGCAGATTGGTGATTCGACATTCCGGGGTGTAGCGCAGCTTGGTAGCGCGTTTGACTGGGGGTCAAAAGGTCGCAGGTTCAAATCCTGTCACCCCGATTCACCCGGTTTCCTACTTGGGAGACCGGGTGTTTTCATGGATGGACAGAGGCCGCGTTCGACCCCGATATTCGCACGGATGGAGGGTGCGGCGAGCTCGTCGGAGAAGGTGCTTGCGGTGAGTGTCGTTGGTAGCCGGACTCGCATCTTTGTCGCGTGGCGGTTCACGGCGGGGTGCGCCTGCGTATTGCGTTCACCCCACGAAGGGGAAAGGCCCCTCATCGCGGGGCGTTCAGACGCTTGCCAGCACGCTCTGCGCAACGGCTTCGGCCACCTTCATGCCGTCTACGCCCGCCGACAGAATGCCGCCCGCGTAGCCGGCCCCCTCCCCCGCGGGGAAGAGCCCCTTGGTGTTGATGCTCTGGAAGCTCTCATCCCGCTTGATGCGGATGGGCGAAGAGGTGCGCGTCTCCACGCCCGTCAGCACGGCATCGTGCATGTCAAAGCCGCGGATCTGGTGGCCAAACTTCGTGAGCGCTTCGCGGATGGCGACGATGGCGTAGCCCGGGAGACAGGGCGTGAGGTCGGTCGGGAGCACGCCGGGCTTGTACGAGGGAACAACCTTGCCCAGCGAGGTGCTGGGTCGCCCGGCAAGAAAATCGCCAACCCGCTGCGCAGGAGCCGCGTAGGTGCTGCCGCCCGCCACAAACGCGGCGGACTCCCACCTGCGTTGAAAGGCGATGCCCGCGAGCGGGCCTTCGGGATAGTCCCTTTCAGGCGTGATGCCCACGACGATGCCCGCGTTAGCGTTGCGCTCCGAGCGTGAATACTGGCTCATGCCGTTGGTGACGACACGGCCCTCTTCGGAGGCAGCGGCGACCACCGTTCCGCCCGGGCACATGCAGAAGCTGTACACGTCGCGCCCGTTCCGGGCGTGGTGTACGAGTTTGTAGTCCGCCGCGCCGAGGATCGGGTTGCCCGCGCTGGAGCCAAACCGCGCGGCATCGATGAGCGATTGCGGATGCTCGATGCGAAAGCCCACGGAGAAGGGCTTGGCTTCGATAAACACGCCGCGGTCGAAGAGCATCTGGAAGGTATCGCGCGCGCTATGGCCGACGGCCAGCACCACATGGTCTGAGACGATGGCTTCGCCGCTGGCGAGCCTTACGCCGCGCACACGGCGTTGGCCCTCGTTGCCGCCGGACTCGATCTCCAGGTCCGTCACGCGGCTGTCAAAGCGGTATTCACCGCCCAACGACTCGATGGTGGCGCGCAGGGCCTCCACCACCTTCACCAGCCGGAACGTGCCGATGTGCGGGTGCGCTTCAACAAGAATCTCCGGTGGTGCCCCCGCCCTCACGAACTCCGTGAGCACATTGCGGCCCAGGTGCCGCGGATCTTTGATCTGGCTGTAGAGCTTGCCGTCGGAGAAGGTTCCCGCGCCCCCCTCGCCGTACTGCACATTGGATTCCGCGTTCAGGACCGATCGGCGCCACAACCCCCAAGTGTCCTTGGTGCGCTGGCGCACGGCTCTGCCGCGCTCGAGGATGATGGGCCGGAATCCCATCCGCGCCAGCAGCAACGCCGCGAACAGGCCGCAAGGCCCGGACCCGATGACCAGCGGACGCGCGGCCAGGCCCGCTGGCGCACGGGCGACGAACCGGTAGCCGATGTCGGGTGTGGGTTTGACGCCGACTTCACCCGCAAACCGCTCGAGCAGGGCCGCCTCATCCTTCACCTCCACATCCAGCGAGTAGACGAGCAGGATGTCGTTCTTGTGGCGGGCGTCGTGCGCGCGACGAAACACCGCGCACGAGATCAGTCTGTCCGGCGGAATGCGCAAGCGCCGGGCAGCGGCCACAGCGATAGCCCCCGGGGCATGATCGAGCGGCAGCCTGATGTCGGTGACGCGGAGCATGGACAGCTATAGCCCCCGCCGCCGCGCCGGACAACTTCACACACGCCGCCGATGCCGGCTCGCCGGAGAGACGCTCTCACTCGGCCAACGCGAGCTTGAGTTGCTCGCTGTCGATCTTGACCATGGTCATCATCGCACGCATGGCCTTGGCGGCCGTGGCCGCGTCGGGGTCGGTGATCAGGTCGATGAGCAGCTTGGGATCGATCTGCCACGAAACGCCGAAGTGGTCGGTGAGCCAGCCGCAGGCCACGGGCTTGCCGCCCGCCGCGACGAACTTGCCCCAGTATGCATCCACCTGCTGCTGCGTGTCGCAGAGCACGGCGATGGAGAAGCCCTGCGTGAAGGTGAACTGCGGCCCGCCGTTGAGGGCCGTGAAGGCCCGCCCGTCGAGCGTGAACTCCACCGTCATCACACTGCCGGCCTTGAACGGCGACTGCGGGCCAAGGTCTGGGTAGCGCGTGATGCGGGTGATCTTCGAGTTGGGGAAGACCGAGGTGTAGAAGCGGGCGGCCTCCTCGGCCTGGCTGCTAAACGTCAGAAACGTGCTGATCTGTGGCATGATGCCATGGTACGGGCTGCCGCGGCACCACCCCAGCAGGTCGGCTTTGTGAGTTTGCGGAGGCAGCCGTCAACATCACCCAAACGGCCACCTGGTCTCTGGGAGGCACGCCGTCGCGCCGGTCCCTTCGTGTTTGAGGCCTCCCGCAATCAACCCCAGCGAGCGCACGTTGCGGGCAGTCCACTCGCTGCTCCACAGATTCTCGGTTCGAGCACTCGCCTCCGCTGGACACCCCGCTGCCGCGGACGGCTGAATCTGGCTGAAGGTCAGCCGGGGATTCGTACATACAGCGGAACTTCCGCGAAATCGGTAAACCCGATCCGTCGATAGACCGGGTGGCCGTCCTCGGATGCTTGAAGCACGCCCACGCGATAGCCGAGCCGGTGAGCAATCTTGAGCGGCTCAGCCGTGGCGAAGGCTCCGAGCCCCTTGCCGCGCTCCTCGGCGAGCGTGGCCACGCCGTAGATCCCGGCGACTCCGTCATCGAGGTAGACCAGCGACGTGCAGACGGGCTCTCCGTTCTTGAGGATCCAGAAGTATTGGACGGGAGCCTCATCCCGCTGGTCCCCGTCGATCCCGCCCGCGAATGCGGCCCCCACGCGGAGCGGGAGTGCGTACCCGCGCGCGAAGACTTCCGCCCATTTGTCGCGCAGGGCCGCGTTGCTCACGCGAGCAATCGTGTAACCCGCGGGCAAGGAGGTGCCGCTCAGCCTCTCAATCTCAACGGCCATGGCGGGAAGACCGCCATGCCGTTGAAACCCGGCGCCGTGGAGGGCCTTTTCCACAGCCGCCGGGACCGAGCCGGTAAAGAACACGGCCGACGGTGCGTTGCAACGCAGCAGCGGGTCGATGGCGGCCGTTGTGCCCGCCGCGTCTGCCGGATCGGCCATGCACGCGAAGTTGCCAAACGGGTGCGGTTCTCCCGTGACCAGGCGCACGAAGCGTCGCTCGATCTCCACCCCAGGCCCGGGCATGATCCTGCGGAACGCCAGGTCGATGTGCCCGGTGATGAGTCGGCCAATGCGATTGCCAATCGCGGCGATCGAGGGATGTGGGCGTGAGTCCATGAGTGCGATTCTCCGGGCTTGAGCGTGTGAGCCTGTCCGCGGCCGCCGCGGTGAAGGTGCGGCTGAACCTGAAAGGGGCCGATGGCGACGAGGTGGGTGCTCGGGGAGTGTACGTACCGACAGGATCGCCGCGCGGCATTGACACTCTCTGTCGGCGCATAGGCTCGTGGCGGCGTGCAGACCGGCAGATGGACGACATTCCGCAGCAACGGCAAAGTTGTGAAAGTTACCGACATGAAGCCCAAGGCACCGGCCGGAGCGAAGAAGAAGGCCGCTCGGGTGGCTGTCGGTGTGCGGGGGGGCTCGCGATGACGATGCCAGCGCGGAAGCGAGCCAGCGTGAAGCCCGGTCGGGATGGCGACATCGTCGCGCAGCCGATTCGCTTCAACGCCACGCTGTTGCGGCCGAAGGCGGCGGCCGCGCCGGCAGTGGGGGAGGGCGCGGCGGGGGGACGGGCGAAAGCCGGGACCCGGGCGACGCAAGGAGCCGCAGGTACAGCCGATTGGACCTTCCTGGTGCTGCCCAAGCAGGCCAGCGCGAAGCTCCCTTCGCGTGGACAGGTGAGCGTGGCGGGCACGCTCAACGGCTTCGCCTTTCGGGCCACGCTCGAGCCGGATGGCGATGGGGGCCACTGGCTGAGGGTGGACCGCAAGCTGCGCGAAGCGGCGGGCGCGGCAGGCGGGTCGAGGGTGGAGGCGGGTGACACCGTTACGCTCGAGATCGCGCCCGTCGCGGCGGCGGATGAACCCGAGCCCGAGGTGCCGCCCGATTTTCGCAAGGCTCTTGCCGCAGTGCCGGGTGCGGGCGGAGTCAAGGCGCGCGAGGTGTGGGCCGACATCACGCCCATCGCGCGGCGAGACTGGGTGCAGTGGATGACCTCCGGCAAGAAGGCAGAAACCCGCGTGAAGCGGATCGAGACCGCCTGCGACATGCTCGCCAAGGGCAAGCGGCGGCCGTGCTGCTTCGACCGGTCGGGGATGTACGGCAAGAGCCTGAGTTGCCCGGTTGCTGACACTGCAGCCACGGGCACGTCGCGCGGCACGCGGTGATCGGCACCCCCGCGCCGCGGGTGAGTTGCCAATCAACACTTGCACAGTCGCCAAGCGCAGGCGCATCAGCACGCGAGATGAACGATCGGAGCGACACCCCACTGGACGGTTACTGCTGCACCGCGCCCTTGGCCTTCTCCCACGCCTGAAAGCCGCCAACGAGGTTCGTGACGTCGTAGCCGTGCCGCTGCAACAGCGAGCACGCCCGCGCCGAGCGGACCCCGCTCGCGCAGTTCACCAGGATGCGCTGGCCCTTGGGCACATCGGCCAAGCGAGAGAGCAGCCGCGTATGCACCACGTTGGTTGCTCCCGGGATGTGCCCTTCCACAAACTCAGCGTGCCGGCGCGCGTCGAGCAGGAAGGGCCTGGCCTCGTCGATCATGGCGCGGGCCTGCTCGACCGTGACCTCCGGTGTGGTCGCAAGTTTCCCGCCCGCGGCCGCAAACTGGCCCACCTGCGCGGCATCAAGCCACCCGCCGAAGTTGTCCAGCCCCACGCGGATCAGCCCGCGCACGGCTTCATCCAGCCGCGCCGGTTCCACAATGAGGTACATCTTCTCACGCTCGGAGATCATCGACCCCGCATCGGTGCTGAACGATTTGGCCAGCGGCAAGGAGAGCGACCCGGGGATGTGCCCGGCTCGAAAGGCAGGCCAAGGGCGCGTGTCCACGATCGCCACGGCGCGAGCATCAAGGGCCTTGAAGTCCGCCGCGCAGAGCGGTGCGGGTGCGGGCACACCGCCAAGCACGCGTGGCCCCTCTGTGTTCTCCCGCTTCATGCGCGCGAAGTACAGAGGCGGCTCGGGCTGCCCGTCGAGCATTGCGCTCACGAACGCGCTCTCGCTGCTGGCGGCGCGGATAGACGGGTTGAACATCTTCTCGTAGCCCACCGTGCTTTGCGGCACCGCGCCCAGGGCCTTGCCGCACGCGCTGCCAGCGCCGTGGGCCGGCCACACCTGCAGGTAGTCGGGCCACTCCAGAAACCCGCGGACCGACGTGTACAACCGGTGCGCCGACGCATCGGCCTGGCCCGTCATTCCCGCCGCGGTTTCTAGCAGGTCGGGCCGGCCCAGATCGCCCACGAACACGAAGTCGCCGGTGGCTACGCCGATGGGCTTGTCGGCCCCACCGCCGCGGTCGGTGACCATGAAGCAGAGGTGTTCGGGTGTGTGGCCGGGCGTGTGAATGGCCTTGAACTCGATGTTGCCGACGGTGAAGGTGTGCCCGCTCTTGAGCAAGCACGCGTCGTACGCGCCGCCACCGGCTTTCTTGCCCTGCCACTGATACTTCCAGTCCGCATCGCCCTCGTCGGAGAGGTAGACCCTTGCGCCCTTCTCGGCGAACTCGCGAACGCCCGAGAGGAAGTCGGCGTGAATGTGCGTCTCGGTGGCCGCGACGATCCGCAGCCCGTTGGTCGCGGCGAGCTGCTCATAGCGGTCGATATCGCGCTGCGGATCGATGACGATCGCCTCGCCCGTGCGCTGGCAACCGATGAGGTACGCGGCCTCGGCCAGCTTGTCGTCAAAGACCATTCGGAAGAACATGCGTGCGCCTTGTCGCGGGCCTCAGCGGTTGGGCTGCGGGGTGATGCGGAGGTACGGCTTGAGTTTCTTGTAGCCCTTGGGGAAGAGCTTGTCGGCGTCGGCATCGCTGAGCGAGGGGACGATGATGCAGTCTTGCCCGTGCTTCCAGTTCACGGGTGTGGCCACCTTGTAGTCGGCGGTGAGCTGCAACGAGTCGATCACACGCAGGATCTCATCGAAGTTGCGCCCGGTGCTGGGCGGGTAGGTGATGGTGAGCTTCACCTTCTTGTCCGGCCCGATCACAAACACGCTGCGCACCGTGAAGGTGTCGCTGGCGTTGGGGTGGATCATGCCGTACAGGTTCGACACCGTCTTGTCGGCGTCGGCCAAGAGCGGGAAGTTCAGTTTCGCGCCCTGCGTCTCCTCGATGTCCTTGGTCCATTGCTCGTGGCTGCTGAGCGGGTCAACCGACAGGCCGATCACCTTCACGTTGCGCTTGTCGAACTCCTTCTTGAGCTTGGCCACCTCGCCCAGCTCGGTGGTACACACGGGCGTGAAGTTCTTGGGGTGCGAGAAGAGCACGGCCCAGCCGCCTCCGATCCAGTCGTGGAACTTGATCTTGCCTTCGGTCGAGTCTTGCACGAAATCCGGGGCGACATCACCGAGTTGGATGGACATGGGTGGTTCCGTTGGGGCGACCAGGTGTCCGAAGCCGCAACAACCGCGACCCGGGCGTGCGGATTCTACCGCAAGCCGCGGCGGCTTGCGGGCCCGCTTCTTGTCGCCACGGTCACACGCGCCGCAGCGTCACGTAAATGAAGTCCTGGGCTTTGCCCCACGGGGTCTGGTGGGTTTCGGTCGCCGAAGCGACCGGCACGAACAACGGGCCAAACTCACGCGACAGGCTCGGCGCGTCGTAGCGGCACACGGCCAGCCCGCTGCACTTTTCGGGGCCCGTCGGGGCAAACGCCGAGATGATCGCGTGACCGCCGACCCGCACTGTGCCAGCCGCGGCGGCCACATAGCGTCGTCGATCGTCCGCCTCAGTGAGAAAATGAAACACCGCGCGGTCGTGCCACAGGTCGAAGGTGCCCAGATCGCCCGCGACGAGCACGTCGGCCACCATCCAGTGAACCGCGGCGGCGGCGGCACCGAGGCGTTCTTGGCCCCGCTGGACTGCCGCGCTGGAGATGTCCAGCACCCCCACGTGCTCAATGCCGCGTGCCACCAACTCGCCCGCCAGAGCCGACTGGCCGCCACCGATGTCGATGACGCTTTGCGGGAGAGGTCGCAGGGCATCGATCAGCGCGAGTGCCGCGGCGGGCGAAGGCTGGAACCAGCTCAGGTCCGCGTCGGCCTTGGTCTGGTAGACAGTGTCCCAATGCTGGCGAGCATCCATTGGTGCATTCCCGAACGGTGGTGCCGCAGTCACTGTACGACGTGACGGCTGGCGGCGAGGTGGCTGGTGTCACCATCAGGCCAACGGGCCTGTGCGCGGCCGCCAGCGCGATACTCAGCGGCGGCAAACCGGCAACTGGACGTTGATCTCGAAGCGTGAAGTGCCGTGGACGAACGGTCGGCCGATCCAAGCCTCGAAGCACGGGTGGTCGTCGGGCATGTAACCGCTGCGCGGCAGCCATGTCCCATAGAGCCATTGCAGCGCACGCAGTTCAAGGTCGATCCCGCCGCGCACCTCGACTTGTGCCACCACCATTGGCGGAAACCTGAACCGCCCAATCTCGCCTTGCGGCAGTGGCGGACTGACGCGAGCAACCTCAACGGCGACGTAGTACCGGCAATCCTCGAGCGACGTGATCTCAGGGTTGTCCCACTGATACCCCAGCCACTGCCCGCACGTCGCGCCCGCCAGGGCCTGACGATCGGCCCACTTCATGAGTCGCTGCGCTGCCTTGAAGACCGCATCGCCGCGGTATGGGTTGCCAACGCGGATGTACGCAACCGTGCGTGCGGGCAGGTCGCGGATTCTCACCTTGAGACCATCGGAGTTCTGCCGCGCGGGGAGGCGGTCTATGTGCCACCCTGCGGGCGTTCCCACCGTTGCTCGCGTCGCGGCCGTCCGTGTCCGGCTGGCCGACGCACTCGTCACATCCCTCCCCGGAGTGAAGGCCGAGTCCAGCGTCGCCGCTTCCAGTTCCGCCCGGTGCGACTCGCGCCACGCGTGGATGTCGAACGCGCTGGGTGCCGCGCCGAAGCGCTGCTTGAAGCAACGCGAAAAGTCGGATGATGAGGCAAACCCGCACTCCATTGCGATCTGCATGAGCAAGGGCTTCTTGAATCTCGACGGGCGCAGCGATTCTGCCACGCCCGAGGTCTGTGCCATCATCGCAAGCGCCTTCTGCAGCCGCAGGCGTCTTACGAAGTCGGCGAGCGTCTCGCCCATCAATGCCTGAAACACCCGGTGGAAGTGGAAGGGTGAAAGGAACGCGGCCCGCGCCACCCGTTCCAGCCGCAGGGCCCGCCCGCCATCCCTCAGGTGGCTCACCACGTAGTCGATCGCCAGGTTCATCCGTTCCACGTAAGCCGTCGGGGCTGCCAGCGCGACAGCGGTGGAAGGGCTTGGGCGGCGTCGGGGGGCGGCAGCAGCGCGGCGGGTTGATGTCAAAGTTCGCAAGATTTGGCAAGTCCCCTACGGACCGATCCGGTATTCTGTGCCGACACCGTGACGCGAGGTGGCCCTTCCTCGCTCAAGAAGCGATTGTCGTCAGAGTACCGTAGATGCCGCGCAGCCCATGACGGACCACCCCTTGGAGCCCACCATGCACACTCGATCCGTTCTGCCGTTTGCCTCGGCCGCCTTTGTGCTCGCGCTCATCGGCATCGGAGTGGGCTCCACATCGAGCGGTGAGCAGCCCTCCACAACCCCCGCCCCAGCGCCGGTCCCCTCCCTGCCGGTCTCCGCGCCCGCGGCGAAGCCCGCTGCCGCGCCTGCGGTCAAGCCGGGCGAGACTGGCACCGCCGTGCCAAAGTTGTCCCAAGCCAAAGCCCTCGAAGCGCTCAAGCCCGACGAGGGTTCGTGGGATGCGGCCATGTCGTTCTGGTTCCGGCCCGGAACAGACCCGGTGAGGATCCACGCCACCGTCACTGCGCGGATGGCCCTCGGCAGCATGTACCTCGAGCAGCGCTTCGAGGGTGCTTTCGGCCCCGAGATGGGCAACAAGGCCTTCACCACCGTCTCCTACACAGGCTTCAACGCCGCCACCGGCGAGTATGAGGCCGTGCGCATGGCCAGCACGCACTCCACCATGATCTGTGTGCGTGGGAAGCCCTCGCCAGATGAGGGCAAAGGACCGGCCATGGAACTGTCGGGTGAGTACATGTTCGCGGGTGGCAAGGCCACCCAGCGCGATGTAATCCGCCACGAGGGGCCGGACAAGTGCGTGATCGAATCGTGGATGTCGTTCGCCGGCACGCCCGAGTTCAAGGGTGCGGAGATGATCTTGACCAGAGCAAAGTGATTCCCATGAAACCCAGCAACAAACGTGCCTCTCGCGTCGTCCGTCGGTTCTGTATGCCCGTACCTCTGGGCATTATCTGCGCACTCTCGTGCCTTGTTTGCGGCTGCGCATCGTCGCGTCCGTCGCAGCCGTCGAATCCTCCAACCACCCAGTCAGCAGGAGTCTCTCCCATGCGTCTTGGCAACTTCTCGGTGAGTCTGGCGGTGAAGGATATTGCCGCGTCGCGGGCGTTCTACGAGAAGCTCGGCTTCCGCAAGGTGGGGGGCGACCCCGCGCACAACTACCTGATCCTGCAGAACGAGACGAGCACCATCGGGCTCTTCCAGGGGATGTTCGACAAGAACATTCTGACCTACAACCCCGGGTGGGACCGCAACTGCGCCACCCTGCCCGACTTTGACGACGTGCGCGAGATTCAGCGCGTGCTCAAGGCCAAGGGCATCGCCCCGACCACGCAGGCCGACGAATCCGCCACGGGACCGGCGAGCCTCACGCTTATCGACCCGGACGGGAACACGATCCTTATCGATCAGCACGTGCCCAGCCCGCGCAAGTAGCGAAGGGTTGGCACGTCGTCGAACGTACTCCCCGGCGGTTTCCTCGGGAACCGCGCCGCAAGGCCGTCAAGCACGGAAACCATGCCATGACCAGGCCCGTTGTTCAACCGTACCTGTTCTTCGGCGGCCGCTGCGAAGAGGCCCTCGCGTTCTACAAGGCCGCCATCGGCGCGCAGGTAGACATGCTGAAGCGCTTCAGCGACAGCCCGCAGCCGATGCCCGCGGGGATGTTGCAGCCGGGCTTTGAGAAGAAGGTGATGCACGCGAGCTTCCGCGTGGGCGGCAGTGTTGTCATGGCCTCGGACGGCTGCCGCGAGGGGCAGACGTACGCGGGGTTCTCGCTGTCGCTCTCGGTGGCGACCGAGGGCGAGGCCGACCGGGCGTTCAACGCGCTGGCCGAGGGGGGCAAGGTGACGATGCCGCTGAGCAAGACGTTCTGGTCGCCGCGCTACGGCATGCTCACCGACCGGTTCGGCATCGGCTGGATGGTGATCGTGCCGGGGGCGGATGCCAAGAAGTGAGCGAGTGGGCGTTGAACGGATCGGCCACGGATGCGCACAGATGATGCATCGCTGCCCGTCCGCTCACCGCCGCGTGCCGTTTGCTCGCACGCCGTTGGGCGTACAGCGCCCGACTTCGGGCAGGCCTTGCGCAAAAACAGAGGTTCCCTCGCGCCTCGGGGACTTGTGAGAGGACTTTCGCAACCGCGCGAAATGGTTTTGCAACCTCGTGAAACTGTTCTGCGACTGCGCGAAATCGTTCTGCAACCGCGCGACATGGTTTTGCAACCTCGTGAAACTGTTCTGCGACTGCGCGAAAGTGTTCCGCGACCCCGCAAAATCGCTCCGCACCCCTGCAAATGTTCTCTCCGACTGTGGAACGCGCCTCTCCACCCCTGAGCCAAGCCGCCTCAGGGCCTAACGGCCACCAGCCGCGCCGCTGGGCGGCGGACGTGGTGGCAGCCAATCTATGCCGCAGGACAGGGAGGGGGTAGAAGGCGGGCAACCAACGCCTCCGTGCCGCTCTTGGTATGCTCGGCATGCTGTGTTTCGACGTGGCCTGCTTCCCTCCGCACTAATCAAGGAATGCGCATGAGCCCCCTTCGCGCACTGTTGGCACTGTCGTGCTCCGTAACGCTGGTTGTCGCTGGGTGTGCAACAAAGCGGTACGGCCGTCAAACCGAGCTCTCGGACGTGGAGAAGCGGGATCTCACATGCCGTGAACTGGACATTGAGATTTCCAAGGTTCGCGCGTTCATGGACCAGGTGAACAAGGACGGCTTCGATGGGCGTGATGTGCTTGGCATACTTGGCGACTTCGGCATCGGCAATGCAATGGAAAAGGGGGATGCCATCAAGAGCGGAGAGAAGCGGCTGCAGCAACTTCAGGACTTGAAGCAGGCAAAGAAGTGCCCCTGAGCGCAGGATCGTGAGCCCGTGCCCGGAGCGTGCTGGCGAGTCGACCTGAAGTCCCGCTCGGCTGTGCCACCCAAGTCCGTGCCCTGACGGACTTCAGTGCTCTGCGTGTGGCGTGATGCTCGCACCGGCCCCGAAGGGGCCGCGGGGTGTAGCCACGGGTGGAGCGGCGGCGCGGCGAAGCCCGCCGCCGTGGAACCCGTGGAAGCATGTTTCCCCTTTCTCTCATCCGCCCCGGCGGGGCGGCGGAGTCGTTCGGCGCACGGACTCCTCTGCCCCTCCGGGGCAGGCGCACGGGGCGCATGGTTCCACGGGTTCCGGTCGCTGCCGCGACCCTCACCCGTGGCTACAGCCCTTCGCCCCTTCGGGGCGTTGCGATCCGTGCTCTTTCCGTGCCTTGCCGTGTTCATTTGTGGCCGATGCCCCTCCCCCGGCTCGCCGAGCCTCGCCAAGACCCTCCGCTCGGGAGCGGAGGGGGATGTCGCTCTGCGTTTCTCCGCAATCTTTGCGGACCTCTGCGTACCGGCCTTGATCCGTGTTCATCCGCGGCGGGTCCGTTCAGCGCGCCTCGCACACGCTCGGGGTTCGCTGGCCCCGGCCACTGGACCCGGACGGACTGCGACCGAAGGATGGCGGTGCCTGTATGAAGAAGGGGGGCGTGCCGAACCGCGTGCCCTCCTCTTCGCCCGATCTCTCGATCCCATCCTCCCATCCCGGAGCCTTGCCGATGAGCCATGCACCCTTGTTCGCACGTGTCGCTTCGATCGCGGCCTTGGCCGCCGCGCCGCTCTCGGCGATGGCCCAGTCGCTCAAGGCCGAGAAATACACGCTCGACAACGGGCTGGTGGTGATTCTGCACGAGGACCACTCGCTGCCCGTGGCGACCATCAACCTGTGGTACAAGGTGGGCGCCAAGAACGAGCCCAAGGGCCGCTCAGGCTTCGCGCACCTGTATGAGCACCTCATGTTCATGGGCACCAAGCGCGTGCCCGGCAACGACTTTGACGTGCTCATGGAGAACGGCGGCGGGGCCAACAACGCCAGCACCAGCCTCGACCGCACCAACTACTACTCCAACGGCCCCGCGGCCCTGCTGCCCACGCTGCTCTGGCTTGATGCCGACCGGCTCGAGGACATGGGCCCCACCATGAACCAGGAGAAGGTGGACAAGCAGCGCGATGTGGTGCGCAACGAGCGGCGGCAGACGGTTGAGAACGCCCCGTACGGGCGCGCTTACGACGACTCTTACAAGATGATGTACCCCGAGGCACACCCGTACCACTTCGGCGTCATCGGCACGCACGCAGACCTCGAGGCCGCCAGCGTCGAGAACGTCAAGAGCTTCTTCGCCACCTTCTACGCCCCCAACAACTGCTCGCTGGTGATCGCCGGCGACTTCGACTCGGCCAAGATCAAGCCCCTCGTGCAGGACCTGTTCGGCTCCATCCCGCGCGGCAACGTGGGCAAAGACCGACCCGTGCCCGATGCCACGCTCGGCCGCGTGGTGCGCGCCAGCATGTACGACAAGGTGCAGCAGCCCAAGGTGGCGATGTACTTCCACAGCCCCGGCCAGTTCAAGGATGGCGATGCCGAGATGGACGTCTCGGCGCTGGTGCTGGCGGGCGGGCAGAGCAGCCGCCTGTACAAGCGGCTGGTGCTGCAAGACCAGTTGGCGGTGGAGGTGCAGGCCGGGCAGGACAGCGCGCAGCTCGGTTCGCTCTTCCGTGTTGAGGTGCTGGCCAAGCCCACGAGCGACCTGAGCAAGATCGAGCAGATCGTGGATGAGGAGCTGGCGAAGTTTGTGAAGGAGGGGCCGACGGCGGATGAACTCTCGCAGCGCGTGGCCGCGCTCGAGACCGGAAAGCTGTCGTCTTTGCAGGACGTGGCTCGCCGCGCCGACCAACTGAACGAGTACGAGTATTTCTTCGGCCAGCCCGACAGCCTGAAGCGCGACCTGGACCGCTACCGCACCACTACCCCCGCCAAGGTGAGCGAGTGGGCGGGCAAGGTGCTCACCATGAACTCGCGCGGCATCGTGCGGGTGCTGCCCGAAAAGATACAGCACGCCTCCTCGGCACGCGACAAGCGGCCCACCGACGGCACCACCAGCACCTTCAACCCGCCCGCGCCCGAGTCCTTCAAGCTCTCCAACGGGGCGACGGTGCTCTACTGGCACAAGGGGGCTGAGACCGGCGCGGGCCTGCCCCTCACCGCGGCTACGGCGATGGTGAACCTCGGCTTCGCGGCCGAGCAGCCCGCCCACGCTGGGCTCACCACGCTCAGCACCAAGATGCTCTCCGAGGGCACGGGCAACATGGATGGCCCGCAGTTTGCCGCGGCGATGCAGGCGCTGGGCGCCCAGTTCGGCGCGGGCCCCTCGCGTGAGGGCCTGGCCGTCTCCGTGTCGAGCCTTACACGCAACTTCGACAAGGCGGCGGAGTTGTGGGCGAGCGCGATCAAGTCTCCACGCTTCAACACCGCCGACTTTGACCGTGTGAAGCAACTGCACCTCGAAGAACTCGCCCAGAGCGACGAGGAGCCCGCCGAGGTGGCCAACCGCGTCGCGGCACGCCTGCTGATGGGCGACAGGAACCCGTACGGGTCGCCCCTCTCCGGCTCGCCCGACACCGTGAAGCCGCTGGGGCTCGACGATGTGCAGAGGCACCACGCTGCCCTGGTTCGGCCGCAGAACCTCACGATTCTGATCGCCGGCGATATGCCCGCCGCGGATGTGAAGGCCGTTCTTGAGAAGCACCTCGGCTCGTGGAAGGGCGCTGAGCCCGTCCCCACGATGGCCCGCGTGAAGGATGCCGACCTGGCCATGCCCGAGCGCAGCAAGATGCTGGTGGCGATCGTCGATCGCCCCGGCGCGGTGCAGACCGTGGTGCAGTTCGCGGCGCCGAGCATCCGCCACGCCGACGAGCGACGTGTGCCGCTCACGCTCGCCAACACCATTCTGGGCGGCAGCTTCACCAGTCGCCTGAACCAGAACCTGCGCGAAGACCACGGCTACACCTACGGCGCACGGGCCAGCGCTCGCATGGAGCGCGACCTGGGCTGGTTCACCGCCAACGCCCGCGTGAAGGCCGATGTGACCGGCGCGGCACTCAAGGAGTTCATGGCGGAGTTCGCCCGCATCAAGAAGGGCGACATCACGGCGGATGAGGCTGGCAAAGCGGCCAAGACGGTGCGCACCGGCGTTATCCAGTCTTTCGGCACGCTGCGCGGCACGCTGGGAGTGGCTCAGAACCTGCTCAGCTCCGGCGCCAAGTGGGAGAGCATCGCGGCCGATGTGGCCAAGGCCAGCGCCGTCACCGCCGATGAGCTCAACAAGCTCGCCGGGCCAAACCTCATGATCGACAAGGGCGTGCTGGTGCTGGTGGGCGACAAGGCGCTGATCATGGAGCAGATCAAAGACCTGCCCATCGAGAAGCCCATCGAGTTTGACCCGCAGGGCCGCCAACTCGCCGGCAAGTAAGCCGGAATGAAAAGGAACGCTCAATGAGGCCCGGCGCAAGCCCGGGCTTTTCGTGCGCACGGTCCCGCTTTTCTCACGCCCGCCGCCGCGCCACGAGCACGCGCTCCAGTCCATCGCCATCGCGCAGGATGCGTGCGTGCTCGAGCATCGGGTGCGCCGCCGTGGCTTCGAGCACGGCCGGGGCCGTACAAGCGGCAATCTCGATGAGCAGCCATCCGCCAGCGCGTAGCAGCGCGGGCGCGTGCTGCAGCAGCGGCGCGACCAACTGCATCCCGTCGTGCCCGGCGCGCAGGGCCGCGTGCGGCTCGTGCTCCTTCACGTTGGGCTCGACGGCTTCCCACTCGTGATCGGGGATGTAGGGCGGATTGGAGATGAGGGCATCGAGCCCGCCGGGTGAGAACGCGGGGAGCCGCTCGGCGATCGGGGCGAGCAGATCGCCGGGCAGGAACTCGACACGCTCGAGCACGCCGTGCCGCTGCGCGTTGGCCGCGGCCACTTCGAGCGCACCCTGCGAGATATCGCTGAGCAGCACCCGCGCGCCGGGTAGGTGCTTGGCGAGCGTGAGGCCCAGGCACCCCGAGCCGGTGCACACATCGGCGATGAAGAGCGGCCGCGCCTCGGGCTTGCGCTTGGGAATCGGGCGGATGGGAGGCGGGGTCGCAGCCTCCGTTGCGGAAATGGCGGTCTCGCCATTTGCCCGCATCGCGTCAGGCCCCTCGCTTGCGACCAGGGTTCGTTCGCTTGGGACTGGTTCACTTGGTGTGTGCTGCCGGCGCAACTCCTGCAGCATGGTCTCAACGATCGTCTCGCTGCTGGGGCGCGGGATGAGCACGCGCGGATCGACAAAGAACGGCAGGCCAAAGAACCACGCCTGCCCGGTGAGATACTGGATCGGCTCGTGCCGCAGGGCCCGGCCCACGAGGGCGCGCAGGCGCGTGAGCTCCTCGGGCGAGGCCTCGCGGTCGGGCTCGGTGTAGAGCCGCAGCCGCACGCTGTTGTCGGGGGCATCGTGATGGATCACGTGCGCGAGCAGAATCTCGGCGCACAGGCGCGGCGAGTCCAAGCCCTTGGATGTGAACGCCGTCGTCATCCACGCCAGGAGCGAGCGGGTGGTCCACACCTGCGCGGCGGGCGAAGTCGGTACGGGCTTATCGCGATCGGGTGCTGACACATGAGCAGTGTATTCGCCCTCACTTCCCGTCAAACCAGTTCCCCGCTACGCTCGAATCGGCCTTCAGCGGCACGCTGAGTGTCATGGCCTTTTCCATTCGCTCCACGATCAATCGCCGCGCGGCATCGGCACCCGCGGCGGGCGCTTCAAACACCAGCTCGTCGTGAATCTGAAGCAGCATGCGCACATCGTTCAGGGCGGCCCGAGCCGTGTCCGCGGCCGCGTCGATGCGGGCCTGCAGGTCGATCATGGCGAGCTTGATGAGGTCGGCCGCGGAGCCCTGCACGACGGAGTTGATGGCGACGCGCTCGGCGAGGGCACGCCGGGAAGGGTTGGTTGAGTCGATGTCGGTGATCGGCCGCCGCCGCCCCAGCATGGTGGTGACGTAGCCGAGCCGCTGGGATTGCTCCACGCACTCTTGCAGGAAGGTGGTGATGCCGCTGAAACGTTTCTTGTACGCGCTGATGATCTCGGCCGCGTGCTCGTTGGGGCAGCCCAGGCGGCGGGCGAGGCCGAAGGCGGTGATGCCGTAGACGATGCCGAAGTTCACCATCTTGGCGCCAGCCCGCTGGTCTTTGCTCACCTTGTTGAGCGGCACGCCGTTGATCTGTGCCGCGACGGCGGTGTGGATGTCCTGATCCTCGGCGAAGGCCTGCATGAGGCCCGGGTCGCGCGAGAGGTGGGCGAGGATGCGCAGCTCGATCTGTGAGTAGTCGGCCGAGATGAGCACGCGGCCGGGCGGGGCGATGAACGCGCGGCGGATCTCGCGGCCCACATCCGTGCGGATGGGGATGTTCTGCAGGTTCGGGTCGCTGGCGGCGAGGCGGCCGGTGGCGGCGACGGTCTGGTGGAAGGAGCAGTGAATGCGGCCGGTGCGCGGGTGGATGGCTTCGCGCAAGGCGACCAGGTACGTGCTCACGAGCTTGGTAAGTTGGCGGTGCTCAACGATGAGCGCGGGAATGGGCGTGGTGATCGCGGGGTCGGCCGCGAGTTTCTCCAGCACCTCCACGTCGGTCGAGTGGCCCGTCTTGGTGCGTTTGATGCTGGCGATGCCCAGGCCCGGCTCGGCATCGCCGGGCTTGTTGAAGAGGGCGACGGAGAGTTGCTTGGGCGAATCAGGGTTGAACGTGCGCCCCAGCGCGGCATGTGCCGCGTCGTCTATCTTCTCGCGGATGATCTTGATCTGCTTGGCGAGGCGGTCGCGCTGCTTGTCGAGCTCGGCCGGGTCTACGTGGATGCCGTTGTACTCGAGTTCGGCCAGCACCTGCACCAGCGGCATCTCCACACGGGTGAAGAGGTCTTCCAGCGTCATGGCTCGCAGTTGCGGCAGCATCACGTTGCGCAACCGCAGGGCGACGTCGGCATCTTCCGCCGCGTACTGAGTGGCGAGGTCAAGCGGCACGGTGTCGAAGGTGCGTTGCACCGGTCCGCTGCCGATCAACTCCTTGATGGAGATGTTGGTGTGGCCGAGCAGCGCGAGAGCGAGTGAATCCAGCCCGTGGCTGGAGCGGCCCGAGTCGATGAGGAACGATGCCACCATCGAATCGAACGCCGCGGCCGGGCGTGCCGCGTTCGTGCCCGAGTAGGGCGCGATGCCGCGCTCCTTGCCATCGCCAGAGGGTGCTACGCGGAAGTTGATGCCGTGGGCACGCAGGATGAGCAGGTCGAACTTGAGGTTGTGCCCGCACACGGTCCGCCCAGTGTCTTCGAGCAGCGGCCGCAAGGCGTTCAGCACGGTCTTCTCATCCAAGTGCTGGCCGGGAGTGGGGGAGCGCACCGGCACGTACCACCCCGTGTGCGGCTTGGTTGAGAACGAAAGGCCGCACAGCTTGGCATCGTTGAAGGAGAGGCCGGTGGTCTCGGTGTCGAGGGCGAAGCACGCGGCGCTCGACAGCTCCTTCACCAGCGCGTTCAGATCGGCCTTGGTGCGCACGCAGCGGTAGTTGGGGTTCGCCTCCCGCACCGGTGCGAGCGTTGCCGAATCGGCCGCCGAATCGAACAGGCCCGGCGCGGAGCCGAAGAGCGAGCCGGGGCTTGCGCCCGGGCCTGTTTGGGCAACACTCGGTGCCGCGGCAGCATCGGCCGCGCTGCCGCCAGCGACGGGCACGCCCAGAAGGGCCTTTACCTCATCCTGATAGCGGTTGAAGCCCAGTTCACGCAGGATCGGCAGCAGGGCCTCGAGTTTCAGCCGTTTGGTTGCCGCGGCGTCAAGCGTGAAGTCGATCGGCACATCGCGGCGCAGGCGTACCAGTTCTACATTGAGCTTCATCCGTCCCGCGGCGATGGCGGCACGCAGGTTCTCGCCGCGCTTGCCCTTCACCTCCGCGGCGTGCGCGATCACGCCGTCGAGCGAGCCGTAGAGCCCGATCAACTCGGCGCTCGTCTTGGGGCCCACGCCCTCCACGCCCTTCACGTTGTCCACGTTGTCGCCCATGAGGGCGAGCATGTCTACCACCTGAGGCGGCGTGAGGCCCGTTTCTGCCTTCAACGTGGCCGCGTCTATGACCTCGTCGGTGTGGACATCGTACAGCTCGACGACACCAGCCGCGGTGTCGTGGGGCGGACATCCTGTCCGCCGATCCTCCGTCATCAACTGCTTCAGGTCCTTGTCCTTGCTCACGATGCGTATTCCGGCGTCGGGCCGCTCGTGCTTGAGCCGCTCCACGATCGTCGCGATGCAGTCGTCGGCCTCGAACCCCTCGACACCGATGAGGGGCACGCCAATGGCCCGCAGCAGCATCAGGCACCGCTCCACCTGGCGCGGCAAGTCCTCTGGTGGCGGCGGGCGGGTCGCCTTGTACGCGGGGTCGATCTGCGAGCGGAACGTGCCGGTGTCGCCCGACACATCGAGCGCAACCGCGAGATACTCCGCCGGGCCGCCCATCTTGCCCGCCCCCTTGAGAAGCTTGAGCAACACGCCCACAAAGCCGAACGTGAGGTTGGTGGGCTCCTTGGTGACGGGCGAACTCATCGGCGTGCGGATGGCGTGGTACGCACGGAAGAACTGCGCGTAACCGTCGATGAGATACAGCGTGGGCATGGTGCGAGCCTTGAAGGATCGGCGGGCATCATACCGGCTCGTGTGCGCGGCGAGCGGGCGGCGCTCACTTGAGCGAGGCCATGTCGATCACGAAGCGGTACTTCACATCGCTCTTGAGCATGCGCTCGTAGGCGGCGTTGATGCCCTGAACGGGGATCATCTCGATGTTGCAGACGATCTCGCGCTTGGCGCAGAAGTCGAGCATCTCCTGCGTCTCGGCGATGCCGCCGATGAGCGAGCCGGCGATGCTGCGCCGGCGGAAGATCAGCGGCCAGATGCTGGGCGAGGGGTGCGGGTGCTCGGGCGCGCCCACGAGGCACAGCGTGCCATCGGTGCGGAGCAGGTTGGTGTACGCGTCCAGGCTGTGCGACACCGCGACGGTGTTGAGGATGAAGTCAAAGCTCCCCGTGTGCCGGGCCATCTCGGCCTCGTTGCGCGAAATGACCACCTCGTCGGCCCCCAGACGCTTGCCGTCGTCCACCTTGCTGGCCGAGCTCGTGAACAGCACGGTGTGGCAGCCGAAGGCGTGGGCGAACTTCACGCCCATGTGGCCCAGGCCGCCCAGCCCCACGATGCCGACCTTCTTGCCCTTGGTTGCGCCCCAGTGCTTGAGGGGCGAATAGGTGGTGATGCCCGCGCACAGGAGCGGCGCGGTGGCCGCGAGGTTGGCGTTGGGCGAAACGCGGAGCACGAAGCGTTGATCGACCACGACCGACTTGGAGTACCCGCCGTAGGTCATCTTGCCGGGCACGCCGCGGTCGGGGCTGTTGTAGGTCCACGTCGCGCCCCCATCGCAGAACTGCTCAAGCCCCTTGTTGCAGCTCGCGCAGCCCTTGCACGAATCGACCATGCACCCCACCGCCGCGAGGTCGCCGGCCTTGAAGCCCTTCACCTCGGCGCCAACCTTCACCACGCGGCCGACGATCTCGTGGCCGGGCACGACGGGGAAGGTGATGCCCGGCCACTCGCCCCGCGCCGTGTGCAGGTCCGAATGGCAGACACCGCAATACAGGATGTCGATCTGCACATCGCGCGGGCCGGGGTCGCGCCGATCAATGCTCGCCTGGGCGAGCGGGCTCTGGGCGGTCTGTGCGGCAAAGGCAAGTGTCTTTGGCATGGCTGGCTCCTTGGAGGCGTGAGCGGATGGTACGGCGTGGCGAGTCACGTGCCTTCGTGCCTCCGTCCCTCCGTGCCTTCGTGCTTCCTGCCTCCTCCCGCACCTTCGTACCATCGGGCCTATGCCCGACGCACCCTGGGTTTCGCCCGTCACGCTCCACGACCCGGCCTTCACGCCCACCGTTCGTCTGGAGCCGCTCGAAGCGCGGCACGCGGCCGACCTGTTCGCCGCGGCAGACCCTGAGCTCTTCCGCCACAGCATGCAGAACCCGCCGGAGTGGTCGGCCCGCGGCTTTGAACTGGAGATGGAGAAGGTGAAGGCCACGCCGGGCGTGATGGCGTTCGCCATCGTGCTGGCAGCGGAGACCACCGGCGCAAGCGGAGTGGCGGGCAAGCGGCTGGCCGCGGGCGCGGCCATCGGCCGCACCACCTATATGGACATCCGCCCCGAGCACAAGGGCCTGGAGATCGGCCGCACGTGGATCGCGCGCCCCTTTCACGGCACGCGTGTGAACCCCGAGATCAAGTACCTGATGCTGCGGCACGCGTTCGAGCGTCTGTCGCCCGCGGCGATCCGCGTGCAGATCACCACCAACGGCACGAACCTGCACAGCCAGCGCGCCATCGAGAAGCTCGGGGCGGTGCGCGAGGGCGTACACCGCGATGCGCGGATCATGCCGCCCTTCTGCACGCCGCCGGGGCTGAGCGGGCGCGAGGGCCCGCAGGTGAGAGACTGGGTGATCTACAGCATCCTCGCGGCGGAGTGGGCCGGTGTGAAGCGACGCTTGGAGGCGCGGCTGAAGCGCTGAGAGCCAGTCGCCAGCTTGATTCACGCGCTGCTACTCATTGCCAGCGCAGCCCGCTGGCTTTGCACATTGTTGGTGTTGCGGCACGGGCCACCTGTGCGGGCGGGTCCGTCTGCGCACGGTACACGCAGTGGCGCGGCCGATGCGCGCTCGTGCAGGTCCAGCACATCCGCCAGCAGAGCGTGCGCCGTCGGCCAGCGGCCTGCGCCCACGCCATCCACCACGTCGGTGTGTTCCTGCCCGTTGCCTCGCACGTGAAGCACCAGCCGATTCCACGCACCGGCCAACACCGCCAGCGGATGCTCCGGCGGCAGCGCCACAAGCCGGATTGATGCGCACAGCCGCGCGGCACCAGCGCACGTCGCCGGATCGGCGAGCAAGAGCGTGGCCACGTGCCTGATGCGCCAGTGCGGGGGCGCGTGCGCCCGCACGCGTGCGAAAGCCTCCGTTGTGATGGGCTCGATCTCGATGGCCTGGGGCGGCACATCCTCACCAAACGCGGCCCGCGCCAGCAAGCGCAGCTTGTCCGCCGTGTCGTGGCCGCCGAGGTCGCGGGTGGCATCCGCCTCTGCCAGGCCCGCTGCCCGCGCTGCGGCCAGCGCGTGCCCCAGCGTGTCTCCTGCGGCCATGCGGTTGAGCACGAAGTTGCCCGTGCCGTTGAGCACACCCTCCAGCCGCGCGATGGGCGAGTGTCGACTCGGCTCGTCCGGCGCTTTGTGGTCGAGGTTCGCGCCCGCACTCAAGCATCGCTCAAGCATGGGGGCCGCGCCGCCCACGCACGCGCTGAGCGCCACGCCCGCCCCGTGCAGGCGGCCGTGCGCCGCCGCTGCGGCCTTGTTGGCCGTGGCCACCAGCGCGCCGCGGGCCAGCGCGTCAACCATGCACGAGGTCGCCGGTTCCACGCCGCCCAGCGCCTCCACCACGATCTCTCCGTGCGCTGCCGCCTCGCGCGGATCGGCATGGATGCGTTCCGCGGGCACGCCCTCGCGTGCCGCGTGCTCCGGGTGCCGGCACGCCACCGCGGCCAGCTCGAAGCGCTCAGGAAAGAGCCGCAGCAGCCGCAGCAGCCCCGCGCCCACGGTGCCGCACCCCAGCACCGACACCGAGCGTCGCGGCGGCGCAAAGGGCTTCTCATCGAGCGTCCGTTCGTACGGGCCTACCCGCGTGGTCCGCGGGTCGAGCATTCCGCCGATTTCGATGGGCGTGCCCGTGCGCAGCGCCAGGCGCACGGCCTTGGGCTGGAGCACCTCGCCGCCGATGTCGAGCGCCTCCTGCCACGAAACGGTTGCCAGCCGGTGCGCGTCGCGGAAGATGTTGGGGTCGCGGTCAAAGAGACCCGGCACGTCTTTAATGAGTCGGCAGCGGGCATCGCACCCGCACGCGCTCAGGCGCGAGGCAAGATAAATCGCCGTGAGGTCCGACCCGCCCCGCCCCAGCAGCACGGTGGCGCCCGCTTCGTTCGTAGCGATGAAGCCCGGCACCACCAGCACGCTCGCGTGCCGCAGCAGCAGGCAGATCGCCCCCGTATCAACGCCGGCGGGTTCGGCGTCGTGCGCGGGCCCCGCGGCCCGCAGGCCCATCGTGGCCGGTGTCGCCACACGCACGCTCAGCCCCGAGCGGGCCACGGCCAATGCCAGTTGTGCGGCCGCGGCAAGTTCGCCCGTCGAGGCGAGCAGCGCCGTGGCTTCGGGGTGGTCCGCGCCGTCCCAGGCTGCGGCCGTTTCCAGCAGGCGGTCGGTCTCGCCGTGAAGCGCCGAGACGACCGCGATCACCTTCGTGCCGCTTCGCACGTGCCGGTACACCTCGATCGCGGCACGGGCAAGGTCATCGGCACTGCGCAGCACCGATCCGCCCAGCTTGAGGACCACGATGGGTGCTGGCCGGGCTGTCTCGTGCTGACCGCGGGGGTGTGCGCCGGTCACAGGGCACCTCCCGCCAGCGCGGCCGCCAGCACGCCCGCGCGTGCCCCGTCACGAGCCCCAAGGGGGGCGGTGTCCGCGCCGTCACACGCGCCGGATGCGGCACTGTTCAAGCCTTCGTCAGAGGCCCGCGGCTCACATGCCCCGCACGCCAGGGCTTGGCCGAGGTCGGCGATGATGTCGGCCGGGTCTTCCAGCCCCACGCTCAGCCGCAACTGCCCATCGGTGATGCCCACAGCGCGCCGGTGCGCTGCGGGCACATCGGCGTGCGTCATGGTGGCGGGATGGGTCAGCAGTGTCTGCGCGCCGCCCACGTGCTCGGCCAGCCGCACCAGCCGCAATCGCGCGAGCAGGCCCTGCGCCGCCGGCAGGCCGCCCCGCAACTCAAACGACACCACCCCGCCGTGAAAGCCCCCGTGCTGACGGATGGCCAGCGCGCGCTGCGGGTGCGAGTCCAGCCCGGGGTAACGGATGAGCGCGACCGACGGGTGCTTGGCGAGCCACGCGGCCACCGCGCCCGCGCCGCGCGAGTGCTGCCGCGCCCGCAGGGGGAGTGTTTCCACGCCGCGCAGGGTGAGATAGGCGTTGAAGGGCGTCTGGATTCCGCCGGTGGCCTTGCGCACGAATCGCAGGCCGCTGAGCAGCGTCTCATCGCGCGAGACAATCGCCCCGCCCACCGCCGCGGAGTGGCCCTCGATGTGCTTGGTGGTGGAGTACACGCTGATGTCGGCGCCAAAGTCCAACGGGCGCTGGATCGCGGCGGTGAGGAACGTGTTGTCCACCGCCAGCGGCACGCCCCGCTCCTTGCACACCTGCGACAGGGCCGCGAGGTCCACCAGATCGAGCGTGGGGTTGGAGGGCGTCTCCACGAACACGAGTTTGGTGCGGTCGCTGAGCGCGGCCCGCACATGTGAGGTGTCCGTCGCGTCCACGAACGTGGTCTCAACCCCGTAGCGGGCGAACACGCGGTTCAAGAGCCGCACCGTTCCGCCGTACGCCGCGGCCGACACCACCGCGTGGTCGCCCTGCGACAGCAGCGACAGGAACAGCGCGGTCTCGGCCGCCAGGCCCGACGAGAAACAGACGGCGGGCGGTGCGCCTTCGAGTGCGCCCAGCGCAAACTCGAGGTCCGAGACCGTCGGGTTGCTCACGCGCGAATAGGCGTGCTCGGGCGTGTCGCCCACGGCCAACTGCGTGAAGCTGGTGGACTGCGCGATGCAGCCCCCCAGCGGCTCGCCCGGGCCGCGCCGGGGCCGGGCGTGCAGGGCGATGGTCGCGGGTGCGTGCGGGACAGGACGCGTGTGAATGGAAGCGCTCATGCCGTGAACTCCTCACGGCATCAAGCATGGGCCGATGGCGACGCGGCTGACAGCGAACGTCGCTGTCATGGTTTGTCCGACGGGCTTTCTCCGATCCCGGAAGGGAACGGAAGAGCACGTCCGACCGCATCGTTCCGCCGCGCTCCTTGATGGGGAGAGCGTGGCGAGACGGGCCTCGGCACCGCGACGGTCGTGTCGATTCACACGCCGCTCGGTTGCCGCCCGGCACAAAGGCCTGCCGGGACTCTTGATGCTAACAGCAGTGTATCCGGATATACGGATGAAGCAAGCGGCCGCCGTGCAAAATCCGCCATGCCTCAGGCTTTGCCTCTCTCCCGCTCATCCCGGCTGCCCTCCGGACGCACATCACGGCCTTGCGCAGCGTGTCGCTTCAGCTGGGTGCCGTGCGTCGTGGCCGCAGCGCGGCATGACGGCGAAGCGGCGTGGTGGCCTTGATTCGGCCATTTGGCAATTGCGGCGCACCTTGCCCCTTGCCTCCCCTCTCCCCCTCGCCCGTCCACGCCCGCCGCCCGCCGCCCGCGCCCCCCGTGGCACAGGCCTCGTTGATAGACTGCCGCTATGCACACTTCCAACACCTCCCGTCGCGAGTTCCTCCAGTACGCGGCCGCCATCGGGGGCATCGCGGCACTTGCAGGCACGCCGCTCCGGGCCATGGCCGCGGGCCGGGCCGCGCTCGCCGCTGCCAGCCGCAGGGGTGCGCATCTGCTCGCGCCCAGCGTCTACACGGCCAAGGCCTTGGTCGAGGGCGCGGGCGGCGCAACCCGCATCACCAGCCTCATGGGCGACGGCGGCAACACGCTGGTGGCGGGCGGAACCGGCTGGGCCGTGCTCATTGATACCAAGAACGCGCCTCTCGGCGCGATGCTGCGGCGTGCCGACGCCGCGGCGTGGGGAGCCGACTTCGCCGATGGCGCGGCCGACCGCCTGGTCATCAACACGCATCACCACGGCGACCACACCGGCGGCAACTGGGCCTTTGACGGCGTGCCGATCCTCGCGTATGCGACGGCCAAGCCCCGTGTGCTGGCCCAGACCAAGAGCTACGCCGGGTCCATTGCCCGCGTGGTGAAGAGCCTGGAGAGCGACGAGACCGAGGCGGGCAAGGCCGCGCTCCCCTTCGCAAAGGAGTACCTCGCGAAGGTGGAGTCGCTCAAGCCCGAGGCGTGGGCGCCAAGCCGCACCGTGAGCGGCGAGAAGAACGAGGTCAGGGCGGGGTCGCTCAAGATCGAGGCGTACCACTTCGGTCCGGGTCACACCGACAACGACATGGTGCTGCGCCTCCCCGAGCACAACATTCTGCACATGGGCGACCTGTTGTTTCACAACAACTGGTGCTTCATCGACCGGCCCGCCGGCGCGAACACCGTCGGGTGGTGCAAGTGTCTGGCGGAGGCGATCAAGCTGTGCGATGCGCGAACGGTCGTCATCCCCGGCCACGGCGAACTGACCGATGTGGAGGGGCTCAAGGCCCAGATCGCCTTCTTTGAGCGTGCACGGGAGATTGTGGGTGAGGCTATCAAAAAGGGCTCAACGCGCGACGCGGTCGTCAAGCTCGAGCCGCCCGAGTTCGCCTCGCGCGGCCTTACGCAGGTGCGCCCCCGTGCGCTCGGGGCCATCTTCGATGAGTTGACCGGCGTGCGGCCCGACGCGGCCACGACCCCTGTGCCAGCGCCCGCTCCGGCTCCGGCTCCGGCTTCTGTGCCGCCAGCCGCCAAGTAATGGCCTCAACGCGGCTGTTCACGCGCTGTGCGGCGGCTTCTCCGGCCCGGGGTCGTCGGCCTCCAGTTGGTGCTGCACCTGGCCAACCTTGCGATCCAGCGCTTCCATCCGGCGCGTCAGCCGCGCGACGGCCGCGAACGCCTCGCTCACCTGCGTGTGCAACTGCTCCGCGAGCCGTTCGTTGAACATGACCGCCTCTTCGAGATGGGCCAGCCGCGCTTCGTGGGAAGCAGGGTTGTGCGGGCGGGGCGATGGCGATGCGGAATCTGAGGTCATGACGGCGGTCTCACGGTCTGCTAGGCTCGTGGCATGAACAACCGCAGTGTACGTCTCGGGTCGATCGTGCCGTTGGCGGCGGGCGGGCTGCTGGGCATCGCCTCGCTGCCCCCGGCAACGCTGGCGCAGGGCCTCGACGGGCTTGCCGAGCCGCTCCGGGCCGCACCCCTGATGCTCGACACCGCGAGCGCGTACGCGGGCGCACGCGGGGGTGGCAACGAGCCGCCCGCCGGTGCGGCGGCGGCCGAGAGCACGCCCACCGCCGCGCCCAAGAACGACGCGGGCAAGGGCCGTTTCGGCCTGCCCGGTGGCTGGTGGCTCACGCTCGGCGGCGGTTACGCCAACAACTTTGACCACGACCAGGACTTCAATCTGCACGTGGCCTTCAGCACGTTTCTCGCCAAGGAACTGGAGTTCTCGATCGAGCTGGCCGCGTGGTACTTCGATCAGGAAGGCTCCGACACCGGCGGCATCAACCCCAGCATGGTCTTCCGCTGGCACTTCTGGCACGCCGACGACTTCTCGTGGACGGTGTACGGCGACGTGGGCATCGGTCTGCTCTTCGCGTTCGATGATGTGCCCGCGGGCGGCACCGGCTTCAACTTCACGCCCCGCGCGGGCGTGGGCTACACCACCCGCATCGGCGACGACGACACGCGCCTGCAGATCGGCGTGCGCTACCACCACATCTCCAACGGGCGCATCGAGGGCGACGACCGCAACCCCAGCCGCGACAGCATCATGGTTTACGCGGGCATCATCTTCCCGTTCTGACGCACACCGACTGGGCGTGCCATGAAAAAAGGCCCGGGCGTGTGCCCGGGCCTTCGCGCCTGTCGATGGAACCCGGTCGAATCAATCGCCCTTCTTCTCGCCCCCGGCATCGGCTGCGGGGCCTGCCTTGGGCTTCACGCCGAAGCGGAAGGTGGACTCGGGCTTGTAGTACTTGGCGAAGGTGTCGCGGACCTCATCGGCCGTGAAAGCCTGGAACGCCGCGGGGCCTTCCATCGTGTCGTCGAGCGACGAGCCGCGGTAGCTCAGTGTGGAGAGGCGGCCCTGCCAGAAGGAGGGGTCCTTCATCTGCTCCTCGAACTGGTTGGCGAACTGCTTGCGGGCCACGGTCAGCTCCTCTTCGGTGGGCCCGCCCTTGGCAAACGCCGTGTAGACCTCGTCGAGCGCGGGGCCGAGCAGATCGGCCTTGGCGGGCGCGGTGGGTGCCGCGGCGATGAACTGGCCCCAGCCCGGATACGTGGTGGCCGGCTGCACGCTGGCGGAGATGGAGTAGACCAGCTGCTTCTCTTCGCGGATGATCTTCACCAGCCGCGTTGAAACCAGCCGCGCGGCCAGCTGCATGAGGCGCGTGTCGCGCACGTTCTTGGCGTCGGTGGCGAAGAAGCCATCAACCACCACGGCCTGCTGCGTGGCGGTGTCGAGCTCCTGCATCTTCACCACCGGGCCGGGCACGTGCTTGATCTGACGCAGGTTGGCCAGCGTCTTGTCGCTGATGCGCTCGCGTTTGGAGAGCGAGCCGAAATACTTGGCGACCAGCGCCTCGGCGATGTCGTGCTTGATGTCGCCCACCACCGCGACCTCAACGGGCGACGTGGTGATGATGCGCTTGAGCCAGGCCTGCGCCTTCTCAATCGTCATCTTCTCGACATCGTCCTTCTGCACCGGCCGCGTGCGGGCCTCGGACTGCGGGTACAGGCTCTTGGCCACAAGTTCCTGCAGCACGCCCTGCGGTTGCACCTTGCGGCTCTCGATCTGCTGGAGCTCGCGGGTCTTCCACTGGTCAAACGCCGCGGCCTCAATGACCGGATCGGTGAGGAGCAAGTAGGCCAGTTGCAGGCCGGTTTCGAGTTCCGTCGGGCTGCCCGAAACGGTGAGCGTGAACGCATCGCCACCGCCGCCGCCACCTCCGCCCCGACCACCGCGCCCGCCGCCGCCGCCACCATCGCCGCCGCGCACCGAGACCTTCTTGCCGGTCATGTAGTCGCGGATCTGCGTGCTGGAGAGCGTGTTGGTTGCCGGGCGGCCCCACGCGAGCGCGGCCACATCGGAAATGCCGCGGTTGTCCGCGGTCTCCTCGATCTGTCCGCCAGCGAGGGTGATGGTGACGGTCACCTCGTCTTTGCGCTGGTCCATGAAGCGGTGATGGAAGCCCACGCCGTTGTCGAGCCAGCCGCTGGCCACGCCGCTGGCATCGTGCGTCTTGCTCTCGGCCACCTTGCCGCCGGCGGGCTGGTCCTTCAGCAGGCTGGTGGTCCGTGCCTTCTCGGCCTCGGGGGCGGGCGACACCTTCAGCGCCTCGGTGCCGAACTTCACGAGGTCGGCCTCGCTCGGCACGCCTGGCCCCGCGGGGAGCGAGGCGACGAACACGGCGTTCGAGAAGTCGAAGTTGCGGGTGAACGCCTCGGAGACCTCCGACGTGCTGATCGAGGGGAGCAGCTTCTTGAGCGTGTCGAGCCGCTGCGCGGCGGACATGATCGTGTCGCCGTCGGCCACGTTGCCGTTCAGCCGCGCGATCACGCCGCGGGCGGGCGTCGTGCTTTCGCGCGCGACGCTCTCTTCGGCGTTGGAGAGGATCGACTTGCGCGCGTCTTCGAGCTCGCTGTCCTTGAAGCCGTGCAGCGTGGCCCGGCGCACCTCGGTGGCCAGGTCGATGACCATGGCCTGCCACTTGTCGGGCGTGCCGTTGGCCTGCACCTCGATCTGCCGGAAGACACGGTACTCATCGCCAAGCGTGCCGGACGCGGACAGGTAGCTCGCCTTGCCCGCCGCGAGATGGTCGCCGAGGCGACGGTTGAAGGCAAACTGGCCGATGGTGTCGATCAACTCCCGGCGCATCGTGTTGATGGTGGTCGTGGGGCCCACGGGCAGTTCCACACGGGTGAAGGTCACACTGGCGGTCTTGAGTTCGGGGTCGGTGGCAATGATCGCGCGATAGCCCTTGGTGGGCTTCACGCCCACGTCGCGTGCCTTGGGGGCATCCGCCTTCTTCCCGTCGGCGAAGGCCTTCTTGATGTGCTCAATCACCGGGGCGGGATCGGTGTCGCCCACGAAGATCACCGTCATGTTGCTGGGCACGTAGTAACGGCCGTAATAGTCCTGGAAGTCGGGCTGCATCACGCTCTTGAGGGTGGCATCAACACCGATGGGCAGGCGCTGTCCGAACGTGCTCTCGGGGGCGATGCGCTCCAGGATGTACTCGCTCACGCGCTGCTGCGCGCCAAGCCGCGTGCGTTTCTCTTCCTGAATGATGCCGCGTTCCTCGTCGATCTCGTGCGGTGTGAGCAGCAGGCGGCCGGCCACATCGGACATGAAGAGCAGCGCCTTGTCGATGGTCTCGCCCTTGGTGTTGGGCAGGTACAACTGGTACGTCGTTTGGTCGAAGCTCGTGAAGGCGTTCTGGTCGCGCCCGAACGCCAGCCCCAGGCTCTGGAAGAAGTCGATGACGCTGCCCGGCGGAAAGTTCTTCGATCCGTTGAACGCCATGTGCTCCAGGTAATGCGCGATGCCGCGCTGCGCGTCCGTCTCGTTCAGCGAGCCGGTGTTCACATGCATCCACACCGCGGCCCGCCCCTCCGGGTTGCCGTGCTTGCGGATGATGTACGACAGGCCGTTGTCGAGTTTGCCGGTGACCAGCGTGGGGTCGGTGGGCAGGGGCTCATCGGCCCTGACGCCCACGACAAACGCACAAGTCGCCATCGACGCGGCCAAGAGCAGGCGGGAGATTTGCATACGTGCTCCAAAGGAGTGGTCATCACCCCGAGCGGGGTGACACAGGATGGTACCGGCCCCGCGGAGTCGCGTTGAGCGTCTCCGCCCGAAACCGCCCTCGCCCACGGCCAGTTCGCGCTCTCCGCCCGACTAACCTACGAACAAAGCGTCTTCCGCGACCCCGTAGGGCACGTTCTACTCAGCGTTTGGCGGCTTCGGGGACGGGCCGGATGATCACCTCGATGCTCCCGTGCCCGCGCACAAGTTGGGCAAGCGTGGCCTTGAGCGACTGGGGCGTGAACGCGCGGTGCACATCTCCCACGCGGCCGAGTTCGCCAACGGGAACACCGTTGCAGTCTGCGAAGGAGAGCACGCTCGACCAATACTCCGGCTCGGCCAGGCGCACGCCAGCCTCCTTCATTCGCCCCATCACCAACTCGGCCAGTTCCTCTTGGCCCGGACCTAGGGTGGCAAGTTCGCCCAGGGCGCGGCGGAGCACGGCCAGGGCCTCGGTCTCTTCCCCCGCCGCGCCACCCTCGGTCGTGGGGGCAAGCGAGGCGCTCAGCAGCAGCACGCTGGTGCCGAGATAGGCGCGGCCCGGCACGATCTCGCCGCGCACGGTCGCAGTGGGGAAACCCGCCTCCTGCAAGCGCGGCGTGGCGCGTGCCGCGGCACAATCGGCAAGCACATTGGCGGCGCGCAGGGTGTTCAGTTCGCTCATTTCCGGGCCGCGGAATGCCAGCGCAACCAGCGTGCGAGCCGGTGTGCCCTCTTCAGGCGTGCAGGTCAGGGCCGTGCGTGCGATCCCTTCAAGCCGTACCGCGTCGCGCAGGTCGCGTATTCCTCGGAGCGCGGCCGGTGCGGGGCGCTCGCGGGCGGGCAGGCCGCGTGTGCCCTCATGGTCGGCGCGCTCGGCAAAGTGCTCCGTGGCCATGCACACGCCCTGGGCGAGCGTGAGGTCGCCGGTCATGGCGATCTCGATCGGGTGCGTGCGCACGCACTCTTCAAGCCACTGCTGCGCGGCGAGCGGCGTGATCTCATCGATTTGCGCCCGTGAATCAACGGTCACCGGGCGCCGATCGGCCGGAAGCAGCGTGGCCTGAACAGCCTCGAGCGCCACCGTGCGTGCCGCGCGTCCGCGACGATCGAGCGCGACGCGCGCCTGACCCTTCCACCCCTCCAGGCGAGCCGGATCGATAGCCGGGCGTGAGAGCATGGCGCCGATCTGCCGTGCCGCGCCGCTCGCCAAGACCGTTGGGGCAACCGCGCGCACCCACAGGCCCTCGGGCATGAGCGAGCGTGTGATCTGTACGTCTGGCACACTGTCGACGCGAGCCCACGAGTTGGCCGCGGCTTGCGAAAGACCCCGCGTCGCCCGGGTCTCAAGCACCTCACCGCCCACCACGGTGGCGGCAACGCAGACCCGTCCCGACCCCGGCATAGGCCGGATGTGTACGCGGATGCCGTTGTTGAGCCACAGCGAGAACACGCCCGCCGCAGGCGAGAGGTCCACCTGCACGACGGCCTCGGGCATCGTGGCGGCAACGGGTGCGGTCGCGGGGACGGGCCCGGGGGGGGCGGGAGGAGCGGAAGGCTGCGCGCGTGCGTCCTGAGCGCTCCCGCTCTGCGCGCCCGCGCACCACGCAGCCCCGGCGGCGAAGAGCGCGGCGAGTTGGTGCTTGCGAATCGGCATCGTGTCAACCGTGTGTACCGGCCCGCCCGGATTGCGTTGATGCCTCCGCGCCGTCTCACGATCAGTCGTCCCCGCCGCCGTCCGTCGGGGTTGCGTCTGGCCCGAGAATGTCGCACTCGCCGATGCACTTCTTGCCTCGTGGATATTCCCCCTTGAGCACGCCATCGATGGCCTTGTCGATGGCATTCCCCACCTTGTCGAGGCGGAGGGCAGCGAGGTCGAGTGTGCCGCGCTGCCCGGTGGAGAGAGCCCAGTACTCCGCGCAACCCTTGAGCTCGGCTGGGTCGAGGGTGAGACTGTGAGCCACGGCCATGGCATAAATGCCCAACTGCAGATCGTCGGCGGCGGGCTCGGTGTAGGCCTTGAGTGCCTTGCCCGTCTTGTAGTCGATGATGCGTACCCGGCCATCACCGAGGCTGTCGAGGCGGTCGATCTTCGCGGAGAACGGGTGCTCGCGCCCGGCGTGCGTGTACGTGAACGGGTAGGTTCTCTCGCGTTCAAGGATGTGATCGGCCGTGTTGTGCAGGCGCTCGAAAACCACCCGCAGTTGATCGAGGAGCCGTGTGAGTGCGTGCGGATCCAGCTCCTGATCGCGAGGCACCGTGGCGTAGTACGCGCGTTTGCCCGCTTCCAGCAGATCGGCAAGAACCGGCGGCGGCGTGCCCTCGGCGTCGGCCCGCTGGAAGCGGCCGAAGAACTCCTCCAACGCCACGTGCGCCGCGTGGCCGAGGTCGATCGCGCCCGACGACGCTTCGGGCATCCGCAGCACCCGCTTGACAAAGAAGCAGCGCGGACAACGCAAGTAGTCGTTGATGAACGAGTACGACAACGGCAGCGGGGGGCGCAGCACGGCCCAGCACGGCGTGCCTCGTCCGGTGCCCCCGCCGGTGCCCGCCAGCCGCGCGGCCATTGCCGCGCCGGTGGCTCTGGCCTCCGGGCTCATCCACGGCGGCGCCGCGCGCCCGGCCGCCACGGACGCGACCAGGGCCATCCGCTCGGCGGCCACGCGAAGCGTTGCGGCAAGGCTCTCCAGCGTTTCCGCGTCAAGCCCGGGGTCGTCGGCTCGTTGCAGGGCACCGGCCGCAAGCACGCGTGCCTCCCGTTGAATCTGCGCGATGACTTGCAACCGGTCGGGCGATCGCGACGCCACCCCCGCGGGGGTTTCGCCCTCGAGCCCGCTCTCCGCCGTCCGGGCACCGGGCCCGACACCGAGGTGTGCGGCGCTGGCGATGGCCTCGCGGGCCTCGATCAGCGTGCCCGCCTGCGGGCCGTCGGGCCGTGGGAAAAGCTCCTCGAAAAAGTTGGCGCTCTTGCCGGGCTTCTGCGGCCGCTGCGCCAGCAGCACCAGCCGGCGCTTCGCACGCGTGCAGGCAACGTAGAACAAGCGACGCTCTTCGTCGAGGGCTCGCGTGCGCGGGTCGCGGCCATCGCCCGCGCGGTCCTCCAGCCCCTCCGGTAGCGTGCGGTCCGGATCGACCTTCACCTTGGGAAAACGATCCGCCTGCAGGCGCGTTACAAAGACCGTGTCGAACTCCAACCCCTTGGCCGTGTGGACCGTCGAAAGAGTCACCGCATCCGCCGCCTCCTCATCCTCGCCGATCGTGTCCGAAACATCCGCCGCGTGCTCCTCGACAAAGGCCTGCTCATTCGCCGACAGGTCGTTGTAGTACGCCCACCACGCACCCAGGTCGCGCGGTTCATCAAGGCGTGTCTGCCGCGTGCGTGCGAAGCGCACCGCACGCACCAGCGCGGCCACGCGCCTTGCCCGGTCGCTTGGGCTTAGCAACTCCTTGTGCGCCAGATCGGTCCCGCACACGATCTTGAAGATGGTCTCGTCGGCTCGGCCGGTGGCGGCCCCGGCCGCCAGTTCGCCGTGCAGGCGCGCCAGCGCCCGGACCGCCGGCACGTGCGGAGCGCTGGCCTGGAGCCACGGGACATAGCCCCCGGGGTCGGCCGCGCCGGGCGATTCCGGGTCAGCCCGCGAGCGCTGGGCGCGATACGCCTGCTCGAGCGCGGCGACGCGGTCCGGCGACATCAACAACGGGGGCCGCAGCAACAGGCGACGCACGCCCAACGTGTCGGAGGGCTCAACCAGCGCACGAATCCACGCGAGCAGGTCGAGCACGCCATCATCGGGCGCAGACTCTCTCTCAACACGCCGCACCGGGATGCCCTCGATCTGCAGTGCTACCGCCACCCTGGCAAGGTCGGTGTGGGTGCGGGCAAGCACCGCAAAGTCCTTCCAAGACAGTTCCGCGTGCCGGTGACGACGCTCCAGGATCATCGCCGCGATCGCCTCGCCATCGTCGCGATAGTGCGGCAGTTTCACGCCCATCACGCTGCCCGCGGCTTCCGCCTCGCCCGCGGCGGGGTCGGGGTTGGGCCGGCGGATGAGCTTGCCGGGATCAAAGCGGTGTGCCGCCGCAGAGATCACCCGGTTGGCGGTGGCGATCACGGCAGGACGGCACCGGTGGTTCTCTTCCAGCCGGACTCTGGTGTGCTTGGTCCACTGCGCGGCAAACTTCTCGAACGCCCGGTCGTCCGCCCCGCGGAACCCGTAGATTCCCTGGTCGTCGTCACCCACTGCGCACAGGTCGGGGTTCGCGTCGGGCGGAGCCAACAACGCGAGCAGGTTGATCTGCGCGGTGTTGGTGTCCTGAAACTCGTCCACCAGCCAGTGCCGGTGATCGTCGCGCACGATCGCGCGCACGTGCTCGTGCTCGCGCAGCAGGCGGCACGGCAGCGAGAGGTAGTCGCTGTACGAAAGCCAGCCGCGCTCCAGCCGGGCGCGGTCGTAGTGGTCACGAAACTCCACCAACTGCGCAAAGTCGGTGAGGTGCTCCTCCTGGGCGCGGGCATCCGCGGCATCTTGCACGCCCTCGCCCCGGCCGAGCCTCGCTCGCCACGCGGCACAGAACGCCCGTGCCCGCTCCGAACTCACGGCGTGGTCTGCGAGCAGTGCGGCCTGCGACTCAACCCACGCGAGCGTCTCGTCGCGCTTGCCGAACGTCATCTGTGGAAAGAGCCGATGCTCGGCCACCAACTCACGCGCCAATCGGCGTTGCCGCGCCGAGTCGAGCAACTCGGGCTGCCCACGCAGGCCGATCATGTCGCCGAAACGCTGCAGCAGCCGCAGGCCGAAGCCGTGCAGCGTGTGGACATTGACCCGATCGGCCACGCCGGGCTCGCACCGCTCTGCGAGGCGCTCGCGCATCTCGCCGGCCGCCTTCACCGAAAACGTCAGCGCCACGATCTTCTCCGGCTCAACGCCTCGTGCCTCGATCAGGTGCGCGATGCGGTGCGTAATCACCCGCGTCTTGCCCGTGCCGGGGCCCGCCAGCACCAGCAGCGGCCCCGAATCGTGCTCGACCGCCCGCCGCTGCGCCGCGTTGAGTTCGTCCGCCGCGGCGGTCATGGGTTCGCCCTCATATACCAATGCACGGCCGTTGATCCGTACGGGTGCGTCTCAGGCCCCTTGCACCCGGGAATAGCCGGGTCGGCGGGCAGGCGGTCGCTTTCTTTGACTTGCTCGTTGTCAACGACCCTTACCCCGTCGTCGCCGCCGTCTTCATCCGCGGGCCGCGTCTTCGAGTTCGACGGCGCAGGAGCCTCGCCGAGCCCATCCTGATCGATCCGGTACACCCAGCCCGATTGCCGGTCCGCGGCCTTGCGATCAGAGGCTGCACGCACGGGGTTCTTGCGGCTGCCACCGTTCGCCACCTCGTCCCAACGCGGCCGTTCACGCTTGTACTTCCTGGGCTTCGCGCTGCGCCGCGGGTTCACCGGTGCCGCACCATCGGCTGCGGGCGCGGCAATCTCCTCCGGGTCCAGAGAGAACGGCCACGGCGTGCGCAGAATGAGAAAACCGTCGGGCGCGAGCTTGGCCGCCAGTGCGCTGGCCTGGGCTCGCACCCGCTCCCACCCGGCGCGGGTCCGCACGAGGGGGTACGGCGGGTCGAGGAAGATCAGGTCCACCGGCTCGGGCGCACGCGCCACCACCGACATGCCCAGCGCATCTCCCAGCACCACCCGCGTGCGGCCGTGGCACCCCAGCGCCTCGATATTGCTCTCCAGCACGCCCGCCGCGCCGCGATCGCGCTCCACGAACAGGCACGACGCCGCGCCGCGGCTGAGCGACTCCAGCCCGAGCGCGCCGCTGCCCGCGAACAGATCCAGCACCGCCGCGTTTTGGATGCGTGTGCCCAGCATCCCGAACACCGATTCCTTCACGCGGTCGGGCATGGGGCGCGTGGTGAAACCCGGAAGGGCCTGGATCAGACGGCGTCGGTATTCACCCGCGATGATGCGCACGCAGCGAGCAAAGCGGCACCGGGGCGCGAAGTCAAGCACACGCCCGTGCCGTCCGAGGCGGTCGCTGACACCATGCTGTCAGTAGCGGGGCTAGCGGATGTCAAACCGCTTGACAGGCGGAGCAGTGATGCCCGACACCGTGCTCCAGAAGGGCTCGCCCGGTCCGTCGCTCAGCCAACGCCTGAACTGCCCGTTGGGGTTTTCGGCGTACGCACGCAGCGAGTCGCCGCCGATGAACAGCACACGTTGAATCAGCAGCCGGTCCTCACTGGCATATTCCGACTCGGCCGCCACGCCCACCATCGCATCCACCAGCCGCCCGAACAGGGACGCGTCGCTGTTGAGCATCGCGTCGGCATCGCGCCACACCAGGTATCGGTGCTTCACCAGGCCAGCCGAGCCCAGCAGCACGCTCTCGCTCGGCCTCCGCCTCAGCGTTTCGATCACCCCGTGCTTTCCTTCCACGGCCCGGGCCAGCGCACCCGCCTCCGGAAACGCGCCCTCGATCTGCCGGCACAGCCCCTCAAGGTCTGTCGCCTCACTCCCGTGGATCGCCACCGTTTGTGCCTGCGGAAGGTGCTGCAGGTACCACGTCATTTCCAAGCCAAATCGCTCACGCAGCGGTGCCGAGGCCGTCCACGCCGCGAGGTGAGATTCCTCCAGTGCCGCGGCCGCCGTCGCGAGCCATTCCGATGGTTCGTGCCGCACCGCAGGCCCGGAGGCATGGGTCGGGTTGAGTGAGTTCGGGCCGACGCGTTGCAAAGCCGCACCCTCGCTTTCGCCCGCCACCCTGTCGGAAACGCCCCTGCGAGCACGCTCGCAGCGGTCGGGGCGGACCATCCGCCACCCCTTCAATCTGCCTTCTGTGGCACGGAACGCCACAAGTTCATGCGAAATGTCCGGAGACTTCGTACGTCGGAGCCTCAAAATGCACCCCAAACCGCCCAAATACGCCCGTGTTGTGGCGTGGTCTCAGTTCGCGGGCAGGCGGCTGCGCACTCCCGCCGCGGCGTCGTACAAGACCTCCACCGCTTCGCGCACCACCACATCGCCGGCGGGGGTTTTTACCAACACGTCGCGAGGCTTGCTCAACGCGCCCTCGGCCGTGGGCCGTACCTGCACTCGTCCGCGTGTCAGTTCGATCACCAGGCGGCCCGTCTCATCATCGCCGAAGCGCCACTGCGACAACCGCGCACGCGTCATTTCGCCCATGCGCACCTCCGCCAAGCCCGCGGCGGTCGCCTGCACCCATCCGTGCGTGCCCGTGCGAAACTCGTAGATACCGGCCGGCGCGGCCTCCTCGCCGGTCACAACGACAGGCTTCCATTGGCCGCGCAGCTCGACATGGCCCAGCGACCACCGTCGAAACTCAACCTGCTGTGCTGCGTGCGCCCCGCCGGGTGTGTCGTGTGCCCCGTCTTTCTCGTCGCCCGATGCCGGCGGAGCGCTGAGCGACGTGATGGCCCAAGCCACGCCCTCCCGCCGCGGCTTCAGCAAGTCGGGCGCGGCAGCCACACGGGTGCCAACGTCCACAAGAGGGGCCTCTGTGCCCGCGGCTTGCGCGGCAGTGGTGGCCGATGCATCCTCGCCACTCGGCGATGGAGCCGCGCTCTCGCCAGGCTCCGAGGCGGGCGCGGATGCCTCACTCACGGTCGCTTCAGCCTCATCCGCAGGTCGCTCGCTGAGCGTGCAGCCGGCAATCACGATTGGGGCCACCAAGAGCGCGAGCGAGCGTGCGGCCGCGTGGAGGCAAGCATCCCGGCGGCAAGAAGTGTGCGAAGTCATGCGAGAGTTCTCTTCCAGTGGGTGGGGCG
>FRDC01001269.1_pt3 | contig 48268 bp, 47 predicted proteins | sample 1106171 | NCBI WGS metagenome assembly FRDC01 (sample SAMEA3930566, study PRJEB13176) | freshwater metagenome | biome: Drinking water system; feature: drinking water; material: water | place: Singapore | collected 2014-12-20 | reverse complement strand
GGGCTCGATCCCGGCGACCGGCGGGCGCTCGTCATTGCGTTGTTCGCCTGGATGGGCGCAACGCAGATCGCCTATGGCCTCGGCCAGCTCGCAGTCGCCGTGCGCTACCAGACGCTAACGCCGCTGTTCCTTCTGTTCGCGCTGCTCGAACGCGCGCTCGGCGCTGTTGCGGCATGGATCACGCGGCCATCGGCGAGCGGCCACCATCCGCCCGAGCATTACGCCGTGCTTGTCGCGGCGCCGATCATCCTCATGTTTCTCGTTCTTTCTCTCAGGGCGCGGCGAGCCTGACGGCCAGTCAGCGGGCGCGCATCCGCGGAATTGCAAGGCCCGAGGCCGCGGCGTCGATCCTGATCGACGGGGCGGCGCGAAAAAGCGCCGCCGGGCGCCCGCTCGTCTGCGCCGCCGTGGCGCCGGTTTTCCCGACCAGCCCGCCATCGACGACCGAGCGACGAAAGTTCTGCTTGTGAAGCTCGAAACCGACGATAGCCTCGACCGCCTTTTGCAGGGCGAGCAAGGTGAACTCGGCCGGCATCAGGTCGAATATCACGGGCCGGTATTTCAGCTTTCCCCGCAGGCGCCCGATGGCTGTCGCCAGAATTCGTCTGTGGTCGGACATCATGGCGAGGCCCGTCACGCTCGAAACGGCGGGATCGGCGCGCGGCGAAGCAAGGCCGGCGGCGCCGCGGTCGCGCCAGGCTTCTTCGACAAGGCCCGCTTCATACATCAGTTCGTAACGTTCGAGCGCACGCTCTTCCTCCCAGCCGGCTTCTCCGTGGCCGAATGCGAGCCTCAGCCGCGCCTCGCGCTCGCGCCTTGCAGCATCGCTGTCGGCGCGGCGCGTCCAGGCGTCGAGCCCGGGAAGGATCGCCTTGGCCAGCAAAGCCGGCTCGCCGCGGCGCCAATCCTCCCACGGGAAGAATTCATACCAGCTCCGCCATTCGGCGTTCTTTGCGGCGGGCCTTGCCGCCTCCGGCGCAAGCGCAAGATAACCGACCGAAACGACGCGCGCCTCCGGTTCGCCGCCGGCGATGACCGCGGCCGGGGATTCCCGGCCCTTGTCACCAAACGTGTAGAGCTGCTCGACATAACCGAGCGGAACCCGCGCCTGCTCGGCGACCCAGCTTCTAAGACCCAGTTCGAAAGTGCGGTGGCGGGCCGGATCAAACGGGCCGTAGGGAAGGCCGAAACCGTCGCCGCGCCGCACGCACAGCGATTTCGGCTGTGCGTCCTCGACGACCGCCAGCACAGCGTTGAGGACGATTGCGATCGGCGGCGACGGTTTCATGATGCGCGCCGTCGTAGCGGCAATCGACCATCAAAGACTAGGCTGCGACCTTCACCGTCGCCAGCGGGGCCGGCATTGCGGTGCACGGCGGAGAAAGATCGTCGAGAGCTTCGGCCATGCGGCCTTCGCGACCAAGAATGTCGTCGGCATAGGACACGAGAAGAGGGCAGGGGTCGGCATGCGGCGCCGCCGCGCGAATACGCTTCAGCAGGGCGGCCTCGGAGGATTTCGGTTCGCGCATGCACAAGATCACAAACGCCGCCGCCGTCGAGCGCGAAACGCCGCGATTGCAATGGATGAGAATGTCGCCCGATCCGTCCCACGACCTGACAAAATCGATGAGGTCGCGCGCCCGAGCGCGGGCGGCCTCATTTATGCTCGCGGCGCAGCTCTCGCGGGCGACGTAGAGCTTCAGGTGGTGATCGGCGGCAATGCCCGGAAACGACGGCACGGCCTCTTCTTCCGACAGCAGCGAGATGACGCGCGCCGGGCGGTGCCGGTTGAAGGCATCAGAAGCGCCAGAGAGGGAGGAAACGATCAACATCGCCGCGACTTTGGCGCGCCATGCTTGCCAAAAAAAGAACGCGCCGGTCACACCGGCTTGAGATCGCGCCAAGTTGACCGCCGAGGGGCGCGCGGAGAAGCCTCACGCCCCGTCAAACTCGGCCATAAGCGCCCGAAACCGCGCCAGATATCGGGCTTGCACGGCGGCGGTCGTCTCGATCACCAGCGTCACCGCCGGCCCCCCTTCCGGCGGGCCAAAAAGGGCTCGAGCCTCGGCCTGCGAGAACCCGGCGAGTTGGGTCGCCTCGAAGTAGGCGCTCGCCCGATCCGCCTTCTTGATGGTCCTCGCGACTGCGTCCGGGAGCGCGGCGGGCAATCCGAACCGCAGGTGAACGGCGGTCTGGAGGCGGCGCTCTATCGACCGGTATCCCTCGCCAAGCGCCGATTTGAACGGGCTGATCATGTCACCGATGACGAATTCCGGGGCGTCATGAAGAAGCGCGGCGAGGCGCCATTTCGCCGGCCAGTCGGGCCGCGCCGCCTCGCAGAAGTCGACGACAAGCAACGAATGTTGCGCGACGGTGAACGGAAGCTCCCCAGCTGTCTGTCCGTTCCAGCGGGCGACGCGGGCGAGGCCATGGGCGACGTCCTCGATTTCGATATCGATTGGAGAGGGGTCGAGGAGGTCAAGGCGGCGGCCCGAGAGCATCCGCTGCCAGGCCCGCGGCGGGGGATCGGAAGGGGGCTGGGGCTTTCTCACGCCGGTGAGCGCCTATCGCGAGGCCGCGCTGCGGGCAAGCTCGGTCTTTCCCGCAGGCTGCAAGGGGGGCCTGCGACAGGCAGGCCCCCCTTTGCGACGGGCCGCCTTGCGAACAGGGGTCGAAAAGTCGATTTTGATAGGGTCAGCGGGGCGCGTTCAAAGACCCTGCACCGTGCAGCCAGAACCTTCACCAACCACGCAATAAGGGGCGACTATCATGGCCAACATCGACGCAGATTACGGCGTAACAAAGCGCAGCTCAGGCATGGCCTGGCTTTATATGCCGATCGTGCTCATTCTCTTCCTTGGCGCGGCGCTTTCCGTCGCCGCCTATAATTTTTCGGAAACCGACCTGACGGTCGCCGAATCAATCGCCGCCGGCTTTGGCGGCCTTGCCGGCATCATCCTTGGCCTCATCGGCGCAGCGATCGGCATCGTCGTCGGGCTCATCGGAGCGCTTGTCGGGCTTGTCGCCGCCGGCGGCGCCGTCGCCGTCACCCTCTTCATCGTCGGCTCGCCGATCATTGCGCTGGTTCTGTTCTTCCTCCTGATGCGCCGGCCGAAAAACGCCTGTCCGGACCCCGGCGTCCATCCGGCGGCCTGACGGCCTGCCGGTCCTGCGGCCGGATATTGAGCGGCTCCCCGGGGGCGCGTACGCACAATGCGCCCCCCGCTGGAGCCGCCGATGTCAGCCGCGTCTGAAGCAAGTAGAGAGCCCGTCCTCCTTGAAACAGGCAAGGCCTTCGCCGAGCCGCACCGCGTCTATGCCGAGGCGCGCGCGGCCGGCGATGTCGCCGTCAATGAAATCGGGATCTTCGTTCCCCTTCGCCACCGGCATGCCGACATCGTTTTCGACAGCGCGCTAACGCGCCAGGTCGAGATGGAGCCGATGTTCCTGCGCGGAATTTCGGAGGGGCCCCTCTTCGATATCTATCGCGACGCCATGCTGTTCGCGAATGGCGAGACGCATCTGAAACGCCGCCAGCCGATGGCGCGCACCTTTGCTTTCAAGCTCATGGACGGGATGCGCCCGCGCGTGCGCGAGATCGCGAGCGAAATCGTCGAGGCCCATCGCGGCATGGGCCCGATGAACTTTCTCGATGATTTCAGCCGTGCGATCCCCTCGCGCATCATCGCCGAGATCATCGGCGCGCCTCCCGAGGACTGGCCGAAATTCACGAAATGGGTCGCCGACGCGGCGCGCGGCATCGCCTACTTCACGCCGGATGAATTGCCGTCGATTAATGAGGGCGTCGCCGCGCTCAACAACTATGTTGCGCGCCTGCTGGAAGACCGCCGCGCGCGCCCGCGCGAGGATTTCCTGACGAGTTACGCCCGCGCGACAGCAGAGGACGGAAAGCTCACCGAGAGCGAGGTGCGCGTGCAGATGGCCGGCGTCATCCTCGCCGGATCCGACACGACGCGGACGGGAACAGCGGCGATCCTCTCCCAGCTTCTTCAACATCCTGAACAATGGGCGATGGTTTGCGACGATCCTGAAAAATGGAAAAAGGCGGCCGTCGAAGAGGGGTTGCGCTACGATCCGCCGGTGGGCTCGGTCGGGCGCGTTGCGATCCGCGATTTCCAAATCGACGGCGTAGCGATCCCGGAAGGGCGCGTCGTTTCGATCTCCCTCGTTTCGGCGCTGCGCGACCCTGATGTCTATCCCGATCCCGACCGCTTCGACATTCGCCGCACCGGCCTGCCGAAATGGAACATCGCTTTCGGCGCCGGCGCGCATCGATGCCTCGGCGAAGCGCTCGCGCGCGCCGAAATGGAGGAATCGATCGCGACAATCGCGCGTCTTGCGCCGAATACACGCATCGTCGGCAAGCCGCCGACGATCACGGGTCATGTCGCTATCCGGTCGATCGACGCGATGACGGTTGAGTTTGCGTGAGGCCGGGCAAGATCATTCCGCATGGAATTCGTTGACGACGGCATCGTTTTATCGGCGCGCGCGCATGGTGAAAGCGCCGCAGTCGCGGAAATCTTCACCAGCCATCACGGGCGCTGGGCGGGCCTCGTCTACGGCGGGCAGGGGCGGTCGAAGAAACCGCTCCTCCAGCCCGGGAACGGCGTAAAGGCGATCTGGAAAGGCCGGCTCGACGACAGCCTCGGATTTTTTACGCTTGAGCTGATGCAGGCGCGCGCGGCAAGCTTGATGCATGACCGACTGTCGCTCGCGGCGCTGACGGCGGCCTGCGCGATAGGCTCTGCGACGTTGCCTGAACGCCAGCCCCACAGCCGTGTCTACCACACGCTGCGCATTCTTTTTGATCATCTCGACGACATCGACATCTGGCCGGCGCTGATGGCGCGCTGGGAACTGGGGCTGCTCGCCGAACTTGGCTTCGGCCTCACGCTGGACCGCTGCGCGGCGACGGGCGCGCGCGAAAATCTCGTCTACGTGTCACCAAAGTCCGCCTGCGCGGTCTCCGCCGAGGCAGGCGAGGCTTACAAAGATCGAATGCTGCCGCTGCCGGCTTTCCTGCGCGATCCGACTGCTGAAGCGACGCTTGCCGATGCGCTCGCGGGGCTCAAGACGACCAGCCACTTCATCGAAACGCGGATCCTTCATCTGACGAACCAGGAATTGCCTGAAGCGCGCCGCCGTTTGGACGAGACCCTTGCCGCTCTGGCCCTGCGCGCAGACTCTGCTATGTCGCGCCCATGACAAAGACCAGAACCCGCAAGGGCGGCGGCGATGAGCCGCCAAAACCCGAGGAGATCTTCCTCGAGCCGTTCGACGAGGCGCTGTCGCGGCGATACCTCGCCTACGCGCTCTCGACGATCACCGCGCGCGCGCTGCCTGACGTTCGCGACGGCCTGAAGCCTGTTCACCGGCGCATCCTCTACGCGATGCGTCAGATGCGGCTCAATCCAAACGGGGGCTTCAAGAAATCCGCGAAGGTCGTCGGCGAGGTGATGGGCAATTATCACCCCCACGGCGACCAGGCGATCTATGACGCCTTGGTCCGCCTCGTTCAGGACTTTTCGGTCCGCGTGCCGCTGATCGACGGGCAGGGAAACTTCGGCAATATCGACGGCGATAACGCTGCCGCGATGCGTTATACCGAAAGTCGGCTCACCGCCGCCGCCGCGCTTCTCCTCGACGGCATCGACGAGGACGCCGTCGACTTCCGCGACACCTATGACGGCGAGGGGAAAGAGCCCGTCGTACTTCCGGCCGCCTTCCCGAACATGTTGGCTAACGGCGCCAATGGCATCGCTGTCGGCATGGCGACGTCGATCCCGCCGCATAATCCTGCGGAGTTGATCGACGCGTGCCTCCACCTCATCAAGGCGCCGAACGCGCGGACCGAAACGCTGCTCGGCTTCGTGAAAGGGCCCGATTTTCCGACCGGCGGCGTGCTGATCGAGCCGCATGAATCGATGATCGAGGCCTACGCGACGGGACGCGGCGGCTTTCGCCTGCGCGCGCGGTGGACAGCAGAAGATCTCGGGCGCGGGCGCTACCAGATCGTCGTCACGGAAATACCGTTCCAGGTCCAGAAATCAAAATTGATCGAAAAGATCGCGGAACTCATCCAGTCGAAGAAGCTTCCAGCGGTCGCCGATATCCGCGACGAGAGCGCGGAAGACATCCGTCTCATCATCGAGCCGCGCGCGGGTACCATCGATGCTGCGGCGGTGATGGAAAGCCTCTTCCGTCAGAGCGAGCTCGAAACGCGCTTCCCGCTCAATCTCAACGTTCTGGACGCCTCCGGCGCGCCCCGCGTGATGGGACTTCGTGATGCGCTCGTCGCTTATAACGAGCACCGAAAGGATGTCCTGGTCCGAGGGTCGAACTTCCGCCTGAAAGAGATCGCCGAGCGCCTGGAGATCCTGGGCGGCTTGCTTGTCGCCTATCTCAACCTCGACGAGGTGATCCGGATCATCCGTTACGAGGACGATCCGAAGGCGGAGCTGATGAAGAAATTCAAGCTTTCGGAGGTGCAGGCCGAGGCCATTCTAAACATGCGTCTCAGAAACCTCCGCAAACTTGAGGAAATGGAGATCAAGGCGGAGAACTCTGATCTAAGGAAAGAACAAAAGGACCTCGAGGCGCTGCTGAACTCGGATGAGGCGCAGTGGAAGAAAATCGCTGACGAGCTGCGCGAGGTGCGCAAGCTGTTCGATCCGAAGTCGGAGATCGGGCGCAGGCGCACGACAGTCTCGGACGCGCCCGCGCCCGAAGAGATCAACCTTGATCAGCTCATCGAGAAGGAGCCCGTCACGATCATCCTGTCGGAAAAAGGGTGGGTTCGGACGATGAAAGGCCATGTCGAGGACAGGGCCGATATCAAATACAAGGAAGGCGATGACGAAGGTTTCGTCATCAGGGCCATGACAACCGATCGTCTGATGATCTTTGGCACGGACGGCAAATTCTACACTCTCGATGTGAAAGACCTTCCAGGCGGGCGGGGGCATGGCGAGCCCATTCGCCTTATGATCGATCTCGGCAATGACCAGACGGCGGCGGCGGCGTTTCTCTACAAGGGCGGCCGACGTTTTCTCGTCGCGGCGACGACCGGACACGGCTTCCTGGTGAAAGAGGATGACTGCCTGTCGTCGACGCGCAAGGGCCGGCAGGTCCTCAATGTCGGCGACGGCGCGGAGGCCTGCGTCTGCCGTCCGGCGGACGGGGACATGGTCGCAAGCGTCGGCGAGAACAAGAAATTCCTCGTCTTCGCCATCGATGAGCTGCCTGAAATGGCCCGTGGCAAGGGCGTGGCCATTCAGAAATTCCATGATGGCGGCCTCGCCGACGCGAAAGTTTTTTCGCGCAAGGAAGGCCTGACCTGGATCGACCGTTCAGGAAGGCTCCAGTCGATCGACGATTGGAAATCCTTCGTCGGCAAACGCGCGCAATCAGGGCGCATCGCGCCGAAGGGCTTTCCGTCTAACCGCAAGTTCGGTCCGTGGAGCTGAGTTCGGCAATCGATGCGCGTCGATGAGTTCGATTTCGACCTGCCGGAGGAAAGGGTTGCGCTCCATCCAGCGAGTCCGCGCGACAGCGCGCGGCTGCTGCGGGTTCATGGCGAGCGCCTTGAAGATCGCGCGGTTTCGGACCTGCCGTCGATCTTGCGGCCGGGCGATCTCCTTGTTCTCAACGACACGCGGGTCATTCCGGCGCAACTCAGCGGCGAGCGCGCGGCCCGCGAGGGCGCCGAATGGGTCGGCGTCGACGTAACGCTGTTAAAGCGTCTGCCGGACGATGGCGGTGCGCGCTGGCAGGCCTTCGCGCGGCCGGCGAAGCGGCTGAAAGCCGGCGATGTCATTCGTTTCGGCGAGGGCTTCAGCGCTGAAGTCCAGTCTCGCACCGACGCTCAAGCGGTCTTGCGGTTCGACTCCGCTGGCGTTGACTTCGATCGATTGCTCGCGCGTCATGGCGCGCCGCCTTTGCCGCCCTATATCGCTCGTAAGCGCAACCTGACAGGCGAGGACGCTGAAAACTATCAGACCGTTTATGCGCGCGAAGCGGGCTCGGTCGCTGCGCCGACGGCGGGCCTTCACTTCACGCCGCAGCTCTTCGCGCGACTATCGGCGGCCGGCGTTGAAACGGAAACGATAACCCTGCATGTCGGCGCCGGGACCTTCCTGCCGGTCACGGCGGCGGACACGCGCGATCACGTCATGCATGCCGAATGGGGCGAAATCACCCCGGTGCAGGCGGAGCGTATAAATGAAACGCGCGCCCGAGGCGGACGCATCGTCTCGGTCGGCACGACGAGTTTGCGGCTTCTCGAGAGCGCGGCGGATGAAACGGGGCGCGTCCTGCCCTTCGAACGCGAGACCTCGATCTTCATCACGCCGGGTTACAGGTTCAGGGCCGTCGACCTGCTGATGACGAATTTCCACCTTCCGCGGTCCACCCTTTTCATGCTCGTATGCGCTCTTGCTGGAACGGAAACGATGAAACGCGCCTACGCCCATGCGATCGCAGAGGGATATCGCTTTTATTCCTATGGCGATGCTTGCCTCCTGGAGCGCGCGGCGTGACCTTTTCATTCGCCGTCAGTGCAACGGACGGGGCAGCGCGTACGGGCGTCATTCATACGCCGCGCGGCGACATCCGTACGCCCGCCTTCATGCCGGTCGGCACGGCGGGAACGGTGAAGGCGATGTTTCCCGAGGATGTCGCGGCGACCGGGGCCGACATTCTCCTTGGCAACACCTATCACCTGATGCTGCGGCCGGGCGCGGAACGGGTCGCGGCGCTCGGCGGCCTGCACAGTTTCATGAACTGGTCGAGGCCGATCCTGACCGATTCCGGCGGCTTTCAGGTGATGTCGCTGTCATCGCTCCGCAAGCTGACGGAGGAGGGCGTTTCCTTTCGGTCGCATATCGACGGTTCGATGCATGACCTCACGCCGGAGCGCTCGATTGAGATTCAATGCCTGCTCGGCTCCGACATCCAGATGCAGCTCGATGAATGCCCGGCGATCCCGATCGCGCACGACAAGGCGGCGGAGTCGATGCGTCTGTCGCTGCGCTGGGCGGAGCGGTCGAAGCGCGCCTTCGAGGAGAAATCGAAGCCGGGCCAGGCGCTCTTCGGCATCGTGCAGGGTGCGAATTATGAAGATCTCCGCCGCGAGAGCCTTACGCGCCTCATGGAGATCGGCTTCCCCGGCTATTCCATTGGCGGCCTTGCGGTTGGGGAGGGGCGCGAGGAAATGTTTCGAGTGCTCGACTTCACGACCCAGCACATGGATGCGGCCCGGCCGCGCTATCTTATGGGCGTCGGCAAGCCGGCGGATATCGTCGGCGCCGTCGCGCGCGGGGTCGATATGTTCGACTGCGTCCTGCCGACACGGGCCGGCCGTCACGGACAAGCCTGGACGTGGGACGGCCCGATCACCATCACCAACGCCCGCTTCGCGACGGACGAATCACCGCTCGATCCAGCGAGCGAATGCCCGGCGAGCCGCGATTATTCCAAGGCCTATCTCCACCATCTCTTCAAGGCGGGCGAATATCTTGGGCCCATGCTGATGACCTGGCACAACCTCAATTTCTACCAGCAGTTGATGGGGGGGCTTCGTGCGGCGATCACCGCCGGCCGGCTTTCCGTCTTCATCGACGATTTCCGCGCCCGCTCGGGGGAAACGCTGTTGTGAGAAAATCGGAGGCGACGCAGGCTGGTGCAGCCGTTGACCCGCGGCGGCGCCGCCCTTAAGAGGGCGTCCTTCAAGGCGTCCCCCGGCCCCCCAAAGAGCCGGTCCGGACGCCTTGTCGCGCTCGCCCCCCTCCGCAGGGCGGTCGTTAAATGATCGTGGGCCCGTAGCTCAGCGGTAGAGCATCTGACTTTTAATCAGGTGGTCGGTGGTTCGATCCCACCCGGGCTCACCATTCGGCGCCAGATGCGCCCTCTCACCAATAGAACGCGTAGATGGCGATGATCGCGGCGGTCACGATGACCGCGCCGACGTTGAAGCCGGCGCCAGTGCGAAACGACACGTCGCCAAGGCGGACGAGCTTTTCCTCCGCCGCCGGCCGTTGCAGCAGCGACAGCAGGACGCCGAAGCCGACGCACAACAGGAAGACGACGCCGACGCGGTCCATGAAGGGCATCCCCGGCAGCCAGATCTTGAAGGCAAGAGACAACCCGAATGAGCCGATGACTGCGGCGAGCGCGCCAAGCTCCGTCGCGCGCGCCCAGAAGAGGCCGAGCGCGAAGATCGCCACGATCCCCGGCGTGAAGAAGCCTGTATATTCCTGAATGACCTGAAAAACCTGGTCCGCGCCGGCGAGGAACGGTCGCGCCGCGATCAGTGCGATGACGATCGCCGTGAACGAGGTTATGCGCCCGACGCGCACGAGTCCGCGCTCATTCGTTGCGCCGCCGAACAGCGGCTTGAAGAGATCCATGGTGAAGATCGTCGAGATCGAGTTCATCATCGATCCGAGCGAAGAGACGATCGCCGCGATGAGACCCGCGAAAATCAGGCCGCGCAGCCCCTCGGGCACCAGTTTCATCATCTCCGGGTAGGCCTGGTCGGGCTTTGCAAGGTCGGGCGCCAGAGAAAAGGCGGCGATTCCCGGCACGACGATGATGAGCGGCATCAGCACTTTGAGGAAGGCGGCGAAGAGGACGCCCTTTTGCGCCTCGCCGAGGCTCTTTGCGCCGAGCGCGCGCTGGATGATGTACTGGTTGCAGCCCCAGTAGGAGAGGTTCATGATCCACATGCCGCCGATGACGACGCTGAGGCCGGGAAGGTTTTTGTATTCAGGGTTGTCGCGCGAAAGGATCATGTCGAACTTCTGCGGGAACTCCGACGCCAGCCGCTGGTAGCCTGCGAGGGCGTCGCCGCCGCCGACCTTGTCAAGCACGATTGCTGTGATGATGAATCCGCCGATGATCAGAAGAACGACCTGAATGATGTCGGTCAGCGCCACAGCTTTTAGCCCGCCATAGAGTGAATAGGCGGCGGCGAACATTGCGAGAAGGATCATGCCTGCCATCATCGGCGCGCCGGTCAACGCGTTGATCGCCGTCGCGCCGAGCCAGAGCACGGTCGTCAGGTTGACGAAAGTATAAAGCCCGATCCAGAACACCGACATCACATATTTGACGCTCGGCCCGAAACGCTGCTCGAGGAATTGCGGCATCGTATAGATGCCGCGTTTAAGGAAGATCGGCAGGAAGAACTTGCCGACGAGCAGGAGAGCGAGCGCCGCCATCCACTCATAGGAAGCGATGGCGAGACCGACGGCATAGCCCGATCCCGCCATTCCGATGATCTGCTCGGCGGAGATATTCGCTGCGATCAGCGAAGCGCCGATCGCCCACCAGGGCAGCGACTTTCCCGCGAGAAAGTAATCGCTGGTGTCCTTCTTGTGGCCGGCTTTCTCCCGCGAAACGAAGGTCGCGATCGCGATAAGTCCGACGGCGTAAGCCGCGATGATGGCGAAATCGATCGGCGCCAGCGACATGTATTTCCTCTCGGTCTTTACAATTCGCCTGAGCGAATGACGCGCGCACCATAACTCTATTTTTGACCCTGTTGAGAAGACCCCCGGGCATGCCAACGCGACGGCGGCATGCAGCGGCGCGCTGTAATTCGGGTCTGCAAGAAGTTGCATGCCTCGCCGAAGCCCTGCCCGCCAGCGCCAATGATCGGGATTGCCGCGCATTGATCGTCCACCTGCGTCGCCATAGGTTCGCGCGCGTCCGTCCGGAAACAATCGGTCTGAAGGGAACGTGCATGGACGCCCCGGGAGCCGTCGTTTCCCCCGCCGCGTCCGGGGCCCGTCCACGCCTTTCGTCCCGACGCATTCTCGAAATGAACCTGGGGTTCCTGGGCCTGCAGTTCAGCTTCGGGCTGCAACAGGGGAACATGACGCCGATTTACGGCTATCTCGGCGCCGATGAGTCAAACTTCCCGATCCTGCTTCTCGCTGGGCCGATGACAGGTCTCATCGTGCAGCCGCTGATCGGCGCCATGAGCGACCGCACGGACACGCGGTGGGGCCGGCGAACCCCCTATATGCTCTTCGGCGCCCTTGTCTGTTCGCTTGGCCTGCTGTTGATGCCGCTCAGCACCTCGATCTTGATCGCGGCGAGCCTCCTCTGGATGCTTGACGCCGGAAACAATATGACCATGGAGCCCTACCGCGCCTATGTCAGCGACCGGTTGAACGAAGATCAGCGCCGTTTCGGATTTCTGACTCAAAGCGCGTTCACAGGGTTGGCGCAGATGCTGGCGTTCCTCACGCCGTCGCTGCTGGTTTACGCCTTTGGCGTCGACAAGGACGCAGTCGACTCCCACAATATACCGCACACGGCGCGGATTGCTTTCACGATCGGCGCCGTTCTCTCGATTTTGACAATCGTCTGGTCAACTTGGCGCGTGCCGGAACTGCCACTGTCGCCTGAAGAAAAAGGCCGCATCGCGCGCCAGCCGAAGGGCTTTGTCGCGATGCTGAAGGAAATCGCCGACGCCGTTGTCCAAATGCCGCCGGCAATGCGCAAGCTCGCCGTGATGAGCCTTTTCCAATGGTATGCGATGGCGGCTTACTGGAGCTATGTCATCTATTCGATCGGACGCTCTGTGTATCAGACCGCCGACCCGGCGACAGACGGCTTCCGGTCGGCGGTGCTTGCGAACGGGGAGATGGCCGCCTTCTACAATTTCATCGCCTTCATCGCCGCGTTCAGTCTCGTGCCCATTACGCGGCGCTGGGGCCCCGCCACGGTTCACGCCGTCTGCTTGACGCTTGCGGGCGTCGGCATGCTCGCGCTGCCGCATGTGCACGAGAAATCCCTGCTTTTTCTTCCCGCGATCGGCGTCGGCCTCGGCTGGGCGAGCATCATGGGGAATCCTTATGTCATCCTCGCCGGTTCGATCCCGCCGGAACGTACGGGCGTCTATATGGGCATCTTCAATATGATGATCGTCATCCCCATGCTGCTGCTCGCGGCGACGCTTCCGCTCTATTACAAGGCGGTTCTCGGCGGTGACCCGCGCAACGTGCTGACGCTTGCGGGCGTCTTGATGCTCTGCGCCGCGCTTGCCGTGCTCCGCGCGCGAGATGCAGGCGCAAAGATCGGGTAGGGACGACACAATGCCGGGATCGACGGGAACCGCGCCAGATTTCGTTGCGCTCCATGGGAGCGCGACGTCCATTGTTCTTGAAATCACGCCCGGCGAGGCTCCGCTCTGGCGCTATTGGGGCGCGCGACTTCCCGAAGGTGAATTGCCGCCCTGCGCTCTGCGCGATGCGCGGCCGACGCCGTCCTTTTCGCTCGACAGCGACCATCCCCTGCCAGTGTTTCCGGCCTTCGGCGCCGGCTGGTTTCAGACGCCGGCTTTGCTCGCCCATCGGGGCGGACGGGATTTCGCGCAGCGCTTCAGCGGCTCGCGCGTCGAGCGTTACGAAGGCCAGTTGAGAATCGCGCTGCAAGACTGCGTCGCCGGCGTCGATATTGAAATAGCGATGGAGCTGGACGCCGGCAGCGACGTGCTAACGGTGTCGACGGCGCTTACCAATCGCGGCGCGACGCCGCTCGAGATAACATCGTTGGCCGCCGCGACGCTGGCGTTGCCGGCCGCCCCGGCGCGCATTCGCTATTTTTCAGGCCGGCACAACCGCGAGTTTGATGAACAGGAGGAGGCGCTCAGTCACGCGATATGGAGTCGCGAGAACCGGCGCGGACTGACGGCGCATGACAATTTCCCGGGCGCGCTCGTGCTGGTCGACGGCGCCGGGCGAGACGAGGGTCTCGTCTACGCTGCGCAGATTGCGTGGTCGGGCAATCATGCGCAAACGATCGAGCGGACCGACGACGGACGCAGGCAGTGGCAGCTCGGTGAATGGCTTGCGCCGGGCGAAGTGCTTCTCGCGCCAGGCGAAACGATCCAATCTCCGCAAGTTCTTGCAACGTGCTCGGTCAACGGAACGAACGGCGTCGCGCAGAATTTTCACAGCGCGATTCGAAAGCGCCTGACCTGGCCCGGCGGCGCCATGAAGCCGCGACCTGTTCATCTCAACACCTGGGAAGCTTTCTATTTCAATCACCGCCTCGACGACCTGATGTCGCTGGCGGACGAGGCCGCGCGCCTCGGCGTCGAGCGATTTGTGCTGGACGACGGCTGGTTCAAGGGCCGCGACAATGACCGGTCGAGCCTTGGCGACTGGACGCCTGATCCCCGGAAATATCCGCAAGGCCTCAAACCGCTCGCCGATCATGTCATCGGTCTTGGCATGGAATTCGGGCTTTGGATTGAGCCAGAAATGGTCAGTCCTGACAGTGATCTTTATCGCGCCCATCCAGATTGGGCGCTGCAAATCGATCGGCGCCCGCTTTTGACAGGACGCAACCAGTTGGTGCTCGACCTTACGCGGCCCGAGGTTGCGGAATACCTTTTTTCGACGATGGATGCGTTGTTGTCCTCGCTGCCAGTCGCTTATCTGAAATGGGATCACAATCGCGATCTTGCGCTTGCAGGCGACGCTTCAGGCCGCCCGGCCTACCGGCGGCAGGTGCTCGCTCTATACGCCTTGTTGGCGCGTTTGCGCGCTGTTCATTCCGCCGTCGAGATTGAGTCCTGCGCCGGCGGCGGCGGGCGCAGCGACGCCGGCATTCTTCAGCATGCACACCGCATCTGGGCGAGCGACTGCCTCGATGCCTCCATCAGGCTTTCCATCCAGCGTGGTTTCCTCCAGTTCCTGCCGCCTGAGGTCATGGGCTCGCATGTCGGTGCGTCGCCATCTCATGCGACTGGCCGCATGCATCCGATGGAGCTTCGCGCCGGGGTCGCTGCGACGGGGCATTTCGGGTTCGAACTCGATATTCGGGGGCTCGATGCGAACGAGCGGCTGACGGCGGAGAGCTGGCTGAAGTTCTACAAGGAGCGTCGCGCACTCCTTCATGCCGTCGACGTCTGGCTCGGTGACAGGGTCGATGGGGTCCTCTGGCAGGCGCATGGCGCGGCGGATGACCTGTTGCTGTTCGTTTTTCGGGTCGAGCCGACAGCGGAGCGCCTTGCGCCCTCGATTCGCTTGCGGATGCTGGATTCGTCGCGGCGGTATCGGGTTAGGATTGAGCAAGGCTGGCAGCGGCGCGGCTGGATGACGGGCGGAGCATTTTTCGGCGATCTCGCCGCCAAGGGTGTCGACTGCAGCGGCGCCTGGCTGCGCGAAGCCGGCTTGCCGATGCCGCCAATGCTCGCCGACAGCGCCCTCGTCTTCAGGATTACGGCTTCATGACGTTTGATCCGCGCGTCCACCCGCATCGGCGTTCTAATCCGCTCACTGGAGAGTTTGTTCTGGTGTCGCCGCACCGCGGCGATCGGCCCTGGCTCGGCCGGCAGGAGGCGCCAGACGTCGAACTGCGCCCCGGTTATGATCCGGACTGCTATCTTTGCCCGGGAAACGCGCGCGCTTCGGGCGTGGTCAACCCCGACTTTAAAGGCGTGTTCGTCTTCGACAATGATTTTCCCGCAGTGCGTGCGCAAGCGCCGGCGCCGGCGGATCGCGACGTTCTTTATCAGGTTGAAGCCGTCCGCGGCGCCTGCCGTGTGGTCTGCTTTTCGCCGGACCATGGCGCGACTCTTCCGGAATTGCCGGTCGAAGCGGTCGCTGCCGTTGTCGCTCGGTGGCGCGAGGAGACGGCGGTTCTCGCCCGGACCTACGCCCATGTTCAGGTGTTTGAAAACAAGGGCGCGCTGATGGGGTGCTCCAACCCCCATCCCCATGCGCAGATCTGGGCGACTTCCTGCATTCCCTCCGAAGTCGCCAATGAGGACGAACGCCAGCGCAGATATTTCCAGGAGACGGGACGCACTTTGCTCGGCGATGTCTCAGAGCGTGAGCGCACGCTGAGAGAACGCATCGTACTTGAAACAGATCGCTTTCTGGTTGTCGTGCCGTTCTGGGCCGCGTGGCCGTTTGAGACGCTGCTGATCGCCAAGGCGCCGCTTGCGCGGCTCACTGACCTTTCCGAAGAGGATGTCGCCGATCTTGCCGGCGTCCTGAAACGGCTCACAACGCGCTACGACAATCTCTTTGACTGCAGCTTTCCCTATTCGATGGGTTTTCACGGCGCGCCGGGCGAGGGCGAGGCCGATCACTGGCGGCTTCACGCGCATTTCTATCCGCCGCTCCTGCGTTCCGCGACGGTGCGCAAGTTTATGGTCGGCTATGAGCTTCTGGCGGAGGCCCAGCGCGACATGACGCCGGAGGCGGCGGCCGAAATGCTGCGCGCCTGTCCGGAAGTCCATTACCGAGAGGCGGTGCGATGACGGGCGCCGTCCGTGAGCGCGCGATCGAAGTCTTCATGCGTGCATTTGGCGCGCGACCCGATATCGTCGCCCGTGCGCCGGGCCGCGTCAACCTGATCGGCGAACACACCGACTACAACGATGGCTTCGTGCTTCCCTTTGCGATCGGGTTTGAGGCGGTCGTCGCAGCAAAGGCCCGCGATGACGGCGTGGTGCGTATTGTGGCGGCGGATTTCGGCGGCGCGATGGATGAATTCAGGCTCGACAGTCCGATTGAGCAATCGGCGAAACACTCTTGGGCGGATTACTTTCGCGGCGTGATCAAGGAGATGAGGCAGCAAGTATTTCCTTTCGCCGGCGGCGAGTTCGCCGTCGCCGGCGATGTGCCTCAAGGGGCGGGACTCTCATCCTCCGCCGCCCTTGAAGTGGCGGCGGCCCTCGCTGTCGCCGCCCTGAGCGGGCGTCCCGACGTCAACCGCACGATCGTCGCGCAAATCTGTCAGCGCGCCGAGAACGACTTCGTCGGTTGCCGCTGCGGAATCATGGACCAGCTAGTTTCCGCGCGCGGCGTTGCAGGTGCGGCGCTGTTGATCGACTGCCGGACGCTCGACTGCAAGGCGGTGAGCGCGCCTGATCATGTTGCGATTCTGGTCATCCATTCCGGCGTCGTGCATGGCCACGTTGGCGGTGAATACAATGATCGTCGCCGCCAGTGCGATGAGGCCGCTGCTGCGATGGGCTTATTGAAGCTGCGTGATGCCGATATGAACATGCTGGCGAGTCATGGGCGCCGGCTCGGTCCCATCGCTCTGCGACGCGCGCGACATGTGGTCACGGAAAACGCCCGCACTTTGGACGCTGCTGCTGCGCTGGCCGCAGGCGACCTGCGCGCGCTTGGCGCCCTGATGCGCGCCTCTCATCTCTCCATGCGCGACGACTTCGCGATTACGACGCCCGATATCGATCGCCTCGCCGCGATGTTGAACGAGGCGATCGGCGAGGAGGGCGGTGCGCGAATGACGGGCGGCGGCTTTGGCGGCTCGGTGGTTGCGGCCGTTCATGCCGACTGCGTCAAGGCGGTCGCGGGCTGGATCGAGCGCGACTATTCAAGGCCAGACCGGCAACCGACCAAAGCCCTTGTGATGCGACCGGCAGCCGGCGCGTCGTTTCTCTGACTGCAACACGCGGTCAGGCCGATTCCCGTGCGACGAGTTCCGGCCGCATGACGACCGACGGCGTTTCTTCGCCGGCAATTCGGCGGAAGAGGCGATCGACCAAATGCGCGGCGCCGGCGCTGACATCCTGTCGGATGGTCGAAAGGCGCGGCGTCGTCCGCGCCGCGATCGGCAGGTCATCATAGCCGACGACCTTCACCTGCTCCGGGGCGCTGACGCCCAAGCGCATCAGGGCGAAGAGCGTGTTGATCGCGATCACGTCCGACGCGGCGAAAACGCCGTCGGGCAGCGCCGCTCCGCCACCAAGCAGAACTTCGACCTCAGCGGCGTTCTCGTCTTCGGCAAGATGTACGCGCGAGACCTTCAGAGTATTGCCGAGACCGGCTGCAACGAGCGCAGAACGACAGCCATCGAGCCGCTGGGCGATTTCGACCGGCGCTGGATCGCCGAAGAACGCAATCGTGCGGCAGCCGCGTTCGATAAGGTGACGGGCGGCGATCTGGCCGCCGAGGAAATTGTCAGTGCCGACCGAACAATGCCGCTGACCATCGTAATGCCCGCCCCAGGCGACCATTGGCAGGTAGCGTGCGGCGACGCGGTCGATCGCTTCCGCTTCGGTTGACTGTCCGATGAGAATGACGCCGTCCGACCGGCCGGACGATACGATGCTCGACAGCCAGTCTTCGTTGTCGGGAACGACGCGAGTAAGGATCATTTCGTAGCCGCGCTCGGTCAGTTGGTCGGCAAGATGCCCCAGCATCGTCATGAAAAAGGGATCGGAGACGTGCTGTCCGCGGTCATGGCCGAGCGGGATGACGACGTTGATCGCGCCCGTTCGCTGCGTGCGTAGATTCTGCGCGAGGACGTTCGGGCGGAAATTGTGTTCCTCGGCGAGGGCGCGGATCCGCTCCCGGGTCTTTTCGCTGATGAAGCCTTTGCCTGACAGCGCGCGCGAAACGGTCCCAGCGGTGACGCCGGCGAGTTCTGCAAGTTCGGCGATGTTTCGAACGCGCTTTTTTTCGGTCATTCGCTCCTCTGGCCGATAACGCATCGCCGGCTACCGCCAGACGGTCCGACCGACTGTCGGATTGGCAATTTATTGAAACAATGCGGATCCGCAACCGAATCAGGCGGTCGGCGTCCGGAGCGCCGGGGCGAGGCCGCCATCGGCGGGCGATGGGCTGATCCGAAAGCCACGTTGGCGGACCCGGCGGAACCGGCTAAAGCCCCGCCATGCCGCTAGACCCCCACGCCGCCAGTCATGAACGCGTCCTGATCGTCGACTTCGGGTCGCAGGTCACACAACTGATCGCCCGCCGCCTGCGCGAGTCGGGGGTCTATTGCGAAATCCACCCGTTCAATCGCGCAGACGCAGCATTCTTGCGGGAATACGCCCCGAAAGCGATCATCCTCTCCGGTGGCCCGGCGAGCGTCAAAACGGCCGCGAGCCCGCGGGCGGATGACGCAGTCTTCAACGCGGGCGTTCCGGTGCTGGCGATCTGCTATGGGCAGCAGACGATGGCGCTGCAACTTGGCGGCGCGGTCGATCATTCCGACAAGCGCGAATTCGGGCGCGCGGATGTGACGATCGAACGTCCGAGCGCGCTCTTTGAAGGCGTCTGGGAGGTCGGGAAAAGTTATCCTGTCTGGATGAGCCACGGCGACAAGGTGACACGCCTGCCTGAGGGTTTCTCAGTAGCCGGAACATCGCCGAACGCCCCCTTTGCGGTCGCGACCGACGAACGGCGCCGGTTTTACAGCGTGATGTTCCACCCGGAAGTGGTGCATACGCCCGACGGCGGCAAGCTCCTTCGCAATTTCGTCCGCAAAATAGCGGGGCTCAAGGGCGACTGGACGATGGCGTCGTTCCGGTCAGAGGCGATCCGGGAGATACGGCGTCAGGTTGGCGACGCGCGCGTCATTTGCGGGCTCTCTGGCGGGGTTGATTCCTCCGTGGCTGCGGTGCTGATCCATGAAGCGATCGGCGACCAACTCACCTGCGTCTTCGTCGACACCGGCTTGATGCGGGCCGGGGAGGGCGCCGAGGTGGTCAGCCTCTTCCGCGACCATTACAATATTCCGCTTATCCATGTTGAGGCCGAGGCGCTCTTCCTTGGGAATCTGAAGGGCGTTGAGGATCCCGAACGTAAACGAAAAATCATCGGCGCGACCTTCATCGACGTGTTCGAAGCCGAGGCGAGGAAGATCAAGGGCGCGGCTTTCCTGGCGCAAGGCACGCTCTATCCCGATGTGATCGAGAGCGTTTCCTTCGACGGCGGGCCCTCGGTCACCATCAAGTCGCATCACAATGTCGGCGGCCTGCCGGAGCGGATGAATCTGAAGCTCGTTGAACCTTTGCGCGAACTCTTCAAGGATGAAGTTCGCGCGCTTGGACGCGAACTCGGATTGCCGCTCTCCTTCGTAAGCCGCCACCCTTTTCCGGGGCCGGGCCTTGCGATCCGCATTCCGGGCGAGGTCACGAGGGAAAAGGCGGACCTCTTGCGCCAGGCGGACGCCGTCTATCTCGACGAGATCCGCAAGGCGGGACTCTATGATGCAATATGGCAGGCCTTCGCGGTTTTGCTGCCTGTTAGGACCGTGGGCGTCATGGGCGACGGGCGCACCTACGATCACGTTCTCGCTTTGCGCGCGGTCACTTCGACCGATGGCATGACCGCAGATTACTACCCGTTCAGTCATGACTTCCTCGGCCGCTGTGCGACGCGCATCATCAATGAGGTCAAGGGCGTCAACCGCGTCGTCTACGACGTGACGTCAAAACCGCCGGGCACAATCGAGTGGGAATGAAACCATGACGGGCTTCGACGAGGATTTTGCGGCAGGCATGGATGCGCGGAGCGCCGCGCGCGCGCGAGTCGTGACGGTCGGCTGGACGGTTCGGGCGGCGAAGGCAGGGCTCGTTTGGGCGCCGCCGGAGCCCTTCACGCGCAGCGACCGCAAGGCGCCGTCAGCGAAGTCGGTGCAATACTGCCCTGCGGCGGTCGAGTTCGATCGCCGCCATTTCGTCATTCCGTGTCCGTTCGACCTGACGCTGCAATTCGAGCAATTGCCGAGCGGGCAACTGCAACTGAAGGACGCCGACGGCGAGGGCTCCGCAGTCCGCCCGACCGGGCTTCGCGAGATCTGCGTGCTCCACCCGCAAAGCGAATGGCGCGATCCCGCGCGGCCGGTCATTCAAATAGTCGCGCCCTATATTTTTGTCGCCGACGAGCCTTGCTATGTCGTGCAGACGCCGCCGTATCTTCATTACACGCCGTCTCCGCGCCCCGGCGTTCAGGTTGGCGGGCGGTTTCCGGTTCATGTCTGGCCGCGTCCCTTGAGCTGGGGGTTTGAGTGGCACGATCCGAAGCAGCCTTTGCGCCTGAAGCGCGGCGAGCCCTGGTTCTACGTGCATTTTGAAACGGAAAATCCGTCGGCGCGCGTAAGACTCGTCGAAACGGAGATGACGCAGGAACTCGAAGGCTACGTCAATTCGATTGTTGACGTGTCGAACTACGTCAACAAGACGTTTTCGCTTTTCGCTGACGCGCAGGCGCGTCGCCCCGCAACTCTCTTAAAGCCGAAAAAGCCGTGACCGTCGCCACCGGCGAACAAACAGAGGCGGCCGGCGTCCCGCACGGGGCAATTCGCTTCTTTGCGGCGCGCGATCAAAAGCTGCACGCGTTGACGCCTGAGCGGGACCGGATTGAAGACGCCGTCTGGATCGACATGCTGCGGCCAGGCGCCGAAGAAGAGGCGATGGTCGAGACCGCGCTCGGCGTCGATGTGCCTACCAAGGAGGAGATGAGCGAAATCGAGGTGTCGAGCCGCCTTTACCTCGACGGCGAAGCCGCGTTCATGACAGCGATCGTCCTGTCGCGCACGGATGCGGACGACGCGATCAGCGCTCCTGTCACTTTCATCCTCGCGGGTCCGCGCCTTATCACTGTCCGCTATGAAGAGCCGCGCGTTTTCACTTCATTTCCGGAGCGCGCTCAGAAAACGGCTATCGGCTGCTCCGACGCGGAAAGCGTGCTGATCGGCATTCTCGACGCGATCACCGACCGTCTGTCGGATATTCTAGAACGCCTCGGTTCGGAGCTCGACGGTCTCTCGCGAGACATTTTCAGCCCCGACCCGCCGCCGGGAAAGAAGAGCCGCAAGCCGCGCAGCAGCGCCGACTACCAGCGTATTCTCGAAACCATCGGGCGCAAATACGGGCTCGCGTCGAACATCAGGGACAGCCTTGTCACCCTGTCGAGATTGGCGTCTTTCTTTCTCAATGTCGCGCAGCAGCGACGCGCTTCGAAGGATCTGACGGCGCGCATCAAGGCGTTCGCGCGGGACACCGAGGCGTTGTCTGAACACGTCGATTCCATTTCGCAAAAGATCATATTCCTGCTCGACGCCACGCTCGGCCTCGTCAATATCGAGCAGAATATGATCATCAAACTCTTCTCTGTCGCAGCGGTAATCTTCCTGCCGCCGACACTGGTCGCATCGATCTACGGCATGAACTTTCAATTCATGCCAGAGCTTTCCTGGCCTTTCGGTTATCCGGTTGCAATCGGCCTGATGATTGTTTCGGCGGTTGTTCCTTATCTCTTCTTCAAGAGGAAAGGCTGGCTTTGAGCGGCTCGTCGACGCAGACAGCGCTTTTTGTCACGCCGGTCCGGCGCGCGCGCATCGACGGCGCCGCGGCGCTCAACGCCGAGATCGAAGCCGCGGCGCTTTCCTTCGCCGAGGATGACACGCTTGGACGAGCCTGGTGCGCCGATCATGGATATCCCGGATACACCTCCTACGGCTCGATCCCGGATCTCGTTTCTCGCGCGCCGTGCTTTGCGGCGCTCAAGAAGTCGCTTGATCGCGAGGCGGCGGCGTTCGCGGAGGCGCTTGCCATGGATCTCGGTGTCGCGCGGCTGAAGCTCGATAACATCTGGCTCAATGTAATGCCGAAGGGCGGCTTTCATAGCGGCCACATCCATCCTCATAGCGTGATCTCCGGGACATACTATGCGCGCACGCCGAGGGGCTCAGCGGCGATCCGCTTCGAGGATCCGCGCCTTGCGATGATGATGGCGGCGCCGTTGCGGCGCGATGATGCGCCGGAGTGCCTTAAGGCTTTTGTCATCATGGCGCCGGAGGAGGGAACAGCGCTCTTCTGGGAGAGCTGGCTGCGCCACGAGGTCGTTCGCAACGACTCCCGCAAACCGCGCATTTCGGTGAGCTTCAATTATCGTTGGGGATAGACGACGTTCTCGAACGCACGCCGTAGGTCATCAGCCGTGTTCCGATTTTCTCGTCGATCACCTCGAAGCCCTGCCGCTCAAGGATTGCGCGGCAGGCGGCGTCGGTGCGCGCGCCGCGCCGCTCCGGCCCGGTGTCGAGCGCCACGCCCCTGACAAGCGGCCATGCGCCGCCGACGCCTTCAAGCACTTCGGGCTCGGCGCCTTCCGCGTCGCATTTGATGAGATCGATGCGCGAAAGTCCGAGAGTGCGCGATACGCTTTCGATCGTGACAGCTCGGCGCTTCACTTGCGGACCTTGCGCGAAGACTGAAGAATCTGCGCGTTCGGGGGCGAGTGCGAACCCGATCTCGCCGTCAGTCTTCCAGATGACGGCGTCGTGGCCTTCAGCGTTCGGAACGCGGGCAAGATTGCGCTGAAGGCAGGCGAACACGTCGGGGTCAGGCTCGAAGCAATGGACGCGCGCGCCGTATCGGGCGCACACATGCGCGAATTCGCCGGTGTTGGCGCCGATATCGAGGATGACGCTGTCCGCCGAGAGCCTGAAATTGCGGTTGATCCCGTATTCGCGCTCAAGCCGGTCAAGGCGCGCCTGCCAGCCTTGCCGGTAGAGCTTCCAGCGCAATGGGGATGGAACCGAAATGCGCACGCCATCGACGAGCACGAAAAAACCTTCGGGACCTTCCGCGAGCCCGACGCGCCTGTTGCCGCCTATTTTCAGGGCGGCGAGGACCTCCTGCCTCAGGAGTTTGATGCGTTGACCGGTCGATAGCTGCATCGGAACATTTTACGGCGAAGTTGCGCCGCTATAGGGTCGCTCAGCTTTGAAGTCACCCTGCGCCGAGGAGACTATGCCCCTTTCGACCACGCTCGAAGTCCGTCGCGACGATCTTTCAGGCTCCCGTCTTGTCGAGCGCCCCGCGCCGGAACCCGCCGCGGGCGAAATCGTCGTCAAGGTCGATCTATTCGCGCTCACCGCGAATAATGTGACCTACGGCGTCGTTGGGGAGAAGATCGGCTATTGGAACTTCTTCCCGGCGGATGAGGGGTGGGGTGTCATTCCCGTCTGGGGTTTTGCCGATGTTGTCGCCTCCCGTGTAAGCGGCGTCAGCGAAGGCGAACGCCTCTACGGCTATTTCCCGATGGGCACGCACCTTCTTATGACGCCGGGGAAACAGTCGGCGGAACGCCTCGTCGATTCAAGCGCGCATCGGGCGGGCCTGCCGCCGGTTTACAATTCCTACGCTCGTGTCGCGGCGGAGCCCGGCTATGATCGCGGACTCGACGAATTGCGCGCGCTTCTCTTTCCGCTCTATGCGACCTCCTATTGCCTCTACGATTTTCTAAATGACAACCAGTGGTTTGCGGCCAAGCAGATCATTATCGTCAGCGCCTCGTCGAAGACCGCGATTGGCCTTGCGGTCGCATTGGCGGGTGACAGCGGCGCGCCGCCCGCCGTCGCGCTGACCTCGCCGCGCAACAGGGCGATGGTGGAGGGGCTCGGCCTTTATGACGCCGTCGCCGTTTATGACGCGATAGGTTCGATCGACGCTTCGCTTCCGACGGTCATCGTCGACATGTCAGGGAATGGCGGCGTTCTGTCGGCGCTGCACCGGCGCCTTGGCGACAACATGCGCTACTGCTCCAATGTCGGCGTCACCCATTATGAAGAAAATACGATGGGCGAGGGTTTCATCCGTGAGCGTAGCGCCATGTTTTTCGCGCCGGGACATATCCAGAAGCGCACGAAGGAATGGGGGCCCGGCGTGTTCGACCGTAAGGCCTTCGACTTCTGGAGGGATGCGGCGCTCAAAAGCCGCGACTGGCTCAAGATTGACCGCGCAGGCGGACCGGCCGCGATGCAGACGGCCTTTCACCGGGTGCGGCGCGGCGAGGCGAGCCCCGAAATCGGCGTCATTGTAACGCCTTGAATGGAGGGTCAGCGCGCGCGCAGCGCCATCCTGATCGGGCCGTCCGCGCGGCCATGGACGAACTGGTCGACGTAAGGGTTTTCGGCGTCGTCGATCGCCGCCGCCGGGCCGCGCCAGATGATTTCGCCCTCGTAAAGCATCGCGATCTCGTCGGCGATCTTGCGCGCGGAATTCATGTCATGAGTGATCGAAATGGCTGTGGCGCCCGCCGCGCGCACACGCTCGACGATCAGATTGTTGATGACGTCGGCGGTGATCGGGTCAAGGCCGGTCGTCGGTTCATCGAAGAATAGGATCGACGGCTCGGCCGCAATCGCGCGCGCCAGCGCGACGCGCTTTTGCATGCCGCCCGACAGCTCCGCAGGCGACAGCGCCGCGACCTCCGGCGGCAATCCGACCTTGGCGAGGCATTCGATCGCGCGCGCATGCGCCTCGCCGCCGCCCTTCCTTTCGCCGTAAATGAGACGGAAGGCGACGTTTTCCCAGACTTTCAGGCTGTCAAACAGCGCCGAGCCCTGGAACAGCATGCCGATCTGACGCGTGCGCCGCGCTCGCTCGGAAGCGGACCCCTTCAGGATGTTGACGCCGTCGATCAGGATCTCGCCCGCGTCTGCGGGGATGATGCCAAGGATGCATTTGAGGAGGACGGATTTTCCGCTGCCAGACCCGCCGATGACGACTAACGAGCGTCCCGTCTCGAGGTCGAGGTCGACGCCGGACAGGACCAACTTCGAGCCGAAGGATTTTTTCAGGCCGCGGATGGAAATCTTGACGCTCGGCCCGTTCATCTCAGAAATCCACGAAGAGCGAGGTCAAGATGTAGTTCGACGCAAGGATCGCTACTGCGGAAGCAACGACCGCCGAGCGCGTGGCCGCGCCGACGCCTTGTGCGCCGCCGCGGCTGTTGAAGCCATAATAGCAGCCCATCACAGAAATCAGGAAGCCGAAGACGGCGGCCTTGATGAGGCCGGAGCCGACATCGTCGTTGGTGATGAACTGGTCGATATTGCGGATGTAGGTCGCATCCTCGAAGTCGAGGGCGTAAACTGCGACCAGCCATCCGCCTAAGATGCCGATCAGATCCGCGACCAGCACAAGCACCGGCAGCATCAACGTCGTCGCAAGAATGCGGGGCGAGATAAGGTATTTGAAGGGATCAACGGCGAGGGTCGACATCGCGTCAATCTGGTCGGACACGCGCATCGCACCGAGCTCAGCGGCCATGCCCGAAGAGGAACGTCCGGCGACCATCAGCGCGGCGAAGCCGGGTCCAAGCTCGCGCACTATCGATACGGAAAGAATCTGCGGCAGGAAGGTTTCCGCGTTGAAGCGCGCCGAGCCGTCATAAATATTGAGTGCAAGCGCTGCCCCGACAAAGATCGCCGTAAGCCCCACGACAGGCAGCGAGTTGAAGCCGATGCGAAGCGCCGACTGCAGCAATTCGCGGGTGTAGAAAGGCCCTGACACCCAGGCGAAGGCGCCGCGCAGCGCAAAAATCGCCATCGCGCCGATTTCGGCGGCAAGCCCGAGCGTTCCGCGGCCGATGGCGGCGACCGGATTGGTCAAGGTTTTGTCCCCTCGAAGCCGGCAAGCGCATCGCCCGCCGGAGAGCCGTCGAAGAAGTAGCGTCGCTCCACCCGTCCGCCAAGGGCGCCGGGGCCGCGCGGGCGGGCCAATCCGCCGACGGCGGTCAGGAGTTCATAGCCGATCGTGCCGCAACGGGCCGCCTGATCGTCGATCGGCACGGCGCTTCCGAAGAATTCCGCCCGGGCGCCGACTTCTACTGGCGTCGGTACGGCGCTCACGTCCAGCACGATGAGGTCCATCGACACGCGCCCGACGATCGGGCACCGCGCGCCCTTCAGGATGGCGTAGCCGGCGTTCGACCCGCTGCGCGGGAAGCCGTCGCCATAGCCGAGCGACACCGTCGCAAGCCGCATGCGCCGCGACGCCCTGAAGGTCGCGCCGTAGCCAACTGTCTCGCCGGCAGCGATCTCGCGAGTCTGGATGACGGGCGCTGTCAACGTCGCGACAGGCGACAATCCGCTGACAGGCGTCTCATGCGGATTGACGCCGTAGAGCCCGACGCCGAGGCGCACCATGTCGAAACCATAACGCGCGCCGAAAAGCGTCCCGCCGGAGGAGGAGAGACTGCGCCGCGCCGCCGGGAAAAGCGACACGGCTTCTTCGAAGTCACGCCGCTGGCGCTCGTTCATCGCGTTCGTTGCGTCGGATGCGCAGGCAAGATGGCTCATGAGGAGCGTGACATTAAGGTCGGAGACGGCGCGCGCCTCGGCGATGTCGCCCATCGGCAGGCCGAGGCGATTCATGCCGGTGTCGATGTTGAGCGCGGCCGGCGCGCCGGGCGCTGCGCCCGCCCAAAGCCGCGCCTGTTCCAGAGAATTGATGACCGGCGTCAGCTGGCGGGCGCGCAACGTCTCGACAGTCGCGTCGAACGGACCGTTGAAAACGAAGATCGACGACGCCTCGCCGATTGCCGATCGAATGCTCGCGCCTTCTTCGGAATAGGCGACGAAGAAGCTGCGGCAATTCGTTTCCTGCATGAGCGCGCGCGCAACCGGCGACGCGCCAAGACCATAGGCGTCGCACTTGACGACAGCAGCGGCTTCGGCGTTTGGCGTTGCAGCAGCGAGCCGCCGGTAATTGGCGACGAGCGCGGAAAGGTCGATGTCGAAGCGGGGATTGGCGGCGTGCATTCAGCAGGAAAGCCTTAAAAGCCCGCCAGCATTAAGGGGTTTTGGCGGTCGAACCAAGGCGCATCAGTATTTCAGGAACGGGCGCCGTTCCTCGCTCCAGCGCTGTTCGTCCGGGCGCGTCAACGCCTCGAGATCGGCAGGCGCCGCGGCCGCATCGTCTACCCATGCGCGCAAGGCGGGGCCGCCGTTGATGAGGTCAATTGCGAGTTTCCCGCTCTCATACTCATAAGGAAAATCGCGCCACAGGTCATAGGAAGGATAAAGCCTGCGGATCGCCTTGAAAGCGAGCGCCTGAAGCCGCCAAGGACGAAACGCCTCGTGGTCGTAGGTTCCTGCCTCGGTATGGATCTGCACGCCGGCGCAAAGTTTGCCGGCATGCTTGTGAAACGTCGGCTCGAACCAGCAGTCGCGCAAGTTGCAGCCTCTCAGCCAATCGGGCGCGAGCGTGCGCATCTCGGCGATGACGCGGCGCGCGTCAATGTCTGGCGCTCCGAAAAGTTCGAGCGGCCGCGTCGTGCCGCGCCCTTCGGACAATGTCGCCCCTTCGAGCATGACTGTTCCGGCATAGGTGCGCGCCATGAAGAGGTTCGGCGCGTTGGGGCTTGGATTGACCCAGACCCGGCGCCCGAGCGGCCAGCCGAATCCGGGCGCCTCATCAGGGCGCCAGCCCTCCATTGCGATCAGGCGATAATCGACGTCGAGCTTCAGGGTGCGGATGAACCAGAAGCCGAGCTCGCCGAGCGTCAGCCCGTGACGCATCGGCATCGGGCCGGAGCCGACGAAGCTTTCCCAGCCTTGCCGCAGGGTCAGCCCCTCCACGGGGCGACCGACCGGATTTGGCCTGTCGAGCACCCACACGGATTTTCCATGTCGAGCCGCCGCTTCCAGCACATAGCGCAGCGTCGTGATGAAGGTGTAGATGCGGCAACCGAGGTCTTGAAGGTCGACGAGGAGAACGTCGAACGTCGCCATCATCGGATCGGTCGGGCGGCGCACGGTTCCATAGAGACTGAACACCGGCACGCCGTGAACAGGATCGGTGAAATCCGGCGACTCGATCATGTTGTCCTGTTTGTCGCCCCTGAGCCCGTGCTGCGGCCCGAACGCAGCGGTGACCTTCACGTCGCCGAGGCATGCGAGCGCGTCGAGCGAGTGGGTGAGGTCGGCGGTGACGGACGCCGGATGGGCGAGCAGCGCGACGCGCTTTCCGGCGAGCGGCGCGCGCAGGGATTTGTCCGCAATAAGGCGATCGATGCCGAACTTCATGAAGCGCTTTCAAAAGGAAGGCGGGCGATGAAACCATCGGCGCGGTGAAAATCCGGTTTATCGCCGCCATGGCGGAGCGCCCAATAGCTTTTTTCGCCGGTGTCCCTTTCAAGAACGGCGCAAAGGCCGATCCGCGCCGACGATGTCAAGCCAAGCGTGCGAAGGCCAATCAAAGCTGACACCTCGAATGTTCGACCGGAAACGGAGGTCCCGATAGCAGGCGCCTGGAGGTCCGCATTCGCCATGCCGCTGCGATAGCCTTCGAAACGATAGGCCGCCCATTCAGACGACGGCGAGAAATTGAACTCGAAATAGGCCTCGCCGGCGCCCGGCTTCACGAATGCCTCGAAGCAGGTCGTTCGCCAAAGTCCGTCGCGCCGGGCGGGCATGCGTCGCGCCGCAGCCTTTAGGTCCGGCGCGCCGCAGACACGATACAAGATCTCGAGTGCGCCTTCGGACCGCCGCATCGCGGTCTCGACGGCGAACGGCGTGGGCGCGCAGGCAGGGTGTGGTCGAAGGCTGTAGCGCATGCCCCAAAAGAGCCCGGTTCGGGCCGGCGAGGGAAGGGGCGGATTTATCCTCTTCCATAGGCGTCATAGCGCCGGTCGAGGTTCGAGAATTTCGTCAGGTTTTCCTGGAAGGCGAGTTCCACCTTGCCAATAGGCCCGTGGCGCTGCTTGCCGATGATCACTTCGGCGACTCCGCGAGCCGCGTCGCAGTCGGCGATCCATTGCGCGTGTTTTTCAGAATCCGGCTTGGGCTCGGCGCGGCGTAGGTAATACTCTTCGCGATAAATGAAGAGCACCACGTCGGCGTCCTGCTCGATCGAGCCTGACTCTCGCAGGTCCGCGAGTTGCGGGCGCTTGTCATCGCGCTGTTCGACCTGACGCGATAACTGCGACAGCGCCAGCACCGGCACATTGAGTTCCTTCGCCAGCGCCTTGAGGCCCATGGAGATTTCCGTGATCTCTTGCACGCGGTTGTCGCCGCGCTTCTGCGTGCCGGTCAGGAGCTGCAGGTAGTCGACGACAAGGAGACCGAGGCCGTGCTGGCGCTTGAGCCGTCTTGCGCGTGCAGCGAGCTGGCCGATCGACAGGCCGCCGGTGTCGTCAATGTAAAGCGGCAGGGATTCAAGCTCGCGCGCCGCGTGATAGATTCGATCGAATTGCTCCTGATCAATGTCGCCGCGGCGGATCTCGTTCGACGGCACGCCGGAGACTTCGGAGATGATGCGCGTCGCAAGCTGGTCCGACGACATTTCGAGCGAAAAGAGCCCGACGACGCCGCCTTCGGCCGCCTTGATCGTCCCGTCCGGCTGGCGCTCGGGCCTGTAGGCGCGCGCGACATTGAGCGCGATATTGGTGGCGAGCGAGGATTTTCCCATCGACGGCCGGCCGGCGAGGATGATGAGATCGGACGGGTGAAGCCCGCCGAGGGTGTGGTCGAGGTCGCGCAGGCCGGTCGCGACGCCGGCGAGCCCGCCGTCGCGCTTGACCGCGGCCGTTGCGATCTCGATCGCGTCCGAGATAGCCGTTCGAAACGTCTTGAAGCCGCCGCCATATTTGCCGGTCTCGGCGAGCTTGTAGAGCGCCTGTTCGGCGTCGGCGAGTTGACCGCCAGGCTCGTCGTCGAGCATCGCTCCCTGGGCGCGCTCGATCATGTCGGAGCCGATGGTGATGAGGCCGCGCCGCACCGACATTTCAAAGACGACGCGCGCATAATCCATCGCGCCGGCGGTCGAGGGCAGGTTCGCCGCAAGCTGTTCAAGATATCTGCGCCCGCCGGCTTCGCCATAACCGGGGATCGACGCGAGCGAGGCGTCGATCAGCGCGGGCGACGCGAGCCTGCTCTGATTGATGAGCGCGCCGCAGGCGTCGAAGATCAGCCGGTGAACGGGGTCGAAAAAATGCTCGCTCTTCAGAACGCTTGTGACGCGGAAATAGATTTCGTTGTCATAAAGGATCGCGCCGAGCACCGCCTGCTCTGATTCAAGGCTGACCGGCGTGCGCTCGGCGCCCAGATCTCTCGCGTCGTTGGGGTTTTTCTGAAGCGGGTTCGCGCCATCAGCCATGCTCGTGAAAGACCATAAAAAAAACCGGCCGTCGAGCGGCCGGTTTTCCGATCATTCCACAGCGCCGGAAGTTTATTCCGGCTTTGCGGCCGCCGCGCCGGCGTCGAAGAATTCGGCCGCATCGCCTTCGTCTTCGAGCTTTTCCTCGACGCGGGCGAGCACGTTCTCGCCGCGCGCCTGGCGTTCGGCTTCGTCGGCCGAGCGGGCGATGTTGATTTCTATCGTGGCCGAGACTTCCGGGTGCAGCATGACGCGCAGCTTCGTGATCCCAAGCGTCTTCAGCGGCTTGTCGAGACGAACCTGCGCGCGGTCGACTTTGACGCCGTCAGCGCCAGCGGCGTCGGCAATGTCGCGCGTGGAGACGGAACCATAGAGGAGGCCCGCTTCCGACGCCTGCCGGATGATGACGAAAGAGCGGCCGTCGAGCTTCTTCGCGGCGCCTTCGGCGTCCTTGCGCCGCTCGAGGTTGCGGGCCTCGAGATCGGCGCGCTGGGCCTCGAAGACCTTCTTGTTGGCCTCGTTGGCGCGAAGGGCCTTTTTCCGCGGCAGCAGGAAGTTGCGCGCAAAGCCCGGGCGGACTTTGACGACGTCGCCCATCTGGCCGAGTTTCTCGACCCGTTCGAGGAGGATGACTTCCATGACTTACTCCGACGCGTAGGGAAGAAGCGCGAGGAACCGGGCGCGCTTGATCGCGCGCGCGAGTTCGCGCTGCTTCTTGGCGGAAACGGCGGAAATTCGCGACGGCACGATTTTGCCGCGCTCGGACACGTAGCGCTGAAGCAGCTTCGGGTCCTTGTAGTCGATTTTCGGCGCGCCTTCGCCCGAGAAGGGGCAGGTCTTGCGCCGGCGCATGAAGGGTTTCGCCATTGGTCTGATCCTTTCGCTTAGAACCGGCGTCCGCGGTCGCCGCGGTCTCCGCGATCGCCCCTGTCGCCACGATCTCCACGATCGCCGCGGTCGCGGTCGCCGAATTCTCGGCCGCCTTCGCGCCCGCCGTCACGGCCGTCCCGTTCGCGTCCGTCACGGTCGCGCCGCGACAGGACCGGCGAGGGCGACTCGTCGAGTTCATCGACGCGGATCGTCAGGACCCGGAGGATGTCTTCGTTAATTTTTTCCTGCCGCTCAAGCTCGTGCACCGCCGCCGCAGGCCCCTCGATATTGAAGAGGCTATAGTGGCCCTTGCGGTTCTTCTTGATCTTGTACTGAAGGTTCCTGAGGCCCCAATATTCGGCCTTGGCGACCTTCGCGCCGTTCTCGAGAACGACCTTCTTGAGGGTTTCGGTCAGTCCTTCGACCTGCGCCGGAGAGATATCCTGGCGCGCGATAAAGATATGCTCGTAAAGAGGCATCAAGCCAGCTCCACCTTGGCGACGGAGACAAAGAGGCGTTGCTGGTCGCCCCTCATGCCTTCGGCCCTCTCCCAAACGGGACTATCCCGCAAACCAGCCCGGAGGGGCCGGCGGCTGAGGCCGTCGCTCGAAGGGCGGGGGATAGACGAGGGGGGAGGTAAGCGCAAGGGGGCTGCCTTCCGCCCCCTCGGGAAGCAGTCTAAAGACCTCGCCCCGTGGTTAATATCGTCCCCGTTTTCAGGGTCATCGGGGCCCTCCTGATCGCCTTCGCCGCGTTCATGCTCGCTCCCCTCCTGGTGGAGACAAGCTTGCTGCGCCAACCGGGGGCGGCCTTCATCCTGTCGGCGCTCGCGACCGCCTTCGCCGGGCTGACCTTGATGGCGCTAAGCCCCCAGCGCGGAAACTTCGAACTGACCCGCCGGCAGGGCTTCCTCGTGACCGCGCTTTCCTGGAGCGTCCTGCCGGCCTTCGGGGCGCTGCCGCTGGTGATCGGGGCGGGGCTCTCCCCGACCGACGCCTATTTCGAAGCGGTCTCGGCGATGACGACGACCGGCTCGACGGTGATGTCAGGCCTGGACCGGGCGGCGCCGTCGATCCTCCTCTGGCGATCCTTGATGCAGGCGCTCGGCGGCGTCGGGGTGATCGTGCTTTCGATCATCATGATGCCTTTCCTCAGGGTCGGCGGCATGCAGCTTTTTCACACGGAAAGCTCCGACACCTCGGACAAGATCGTCGCCAAAGCCTTCGATATGGCGGTCTGGATCGCTGGCATCTTCCTGGTGCTGATGATGACCTGCGCCGGCGTTTACAAGGCGCTTGGCATGGACTGGTTCGATGCGGTCAATCACGCAATGACCTCGATCGCGACAGGCGGCATGTCGACCCATGACGCCTCTTTCGGATATTTTTCAGGCGGCGAGCATTATCGGGCGATACTTTGGGCCGGCACGATTTTCATGATGGCCGGCGCGCTTCCCTTCGTCGCCTATATCAGGCTCGCCAAAGGCAACTGGCGCGGATTTCTTTCGGACATCCAGTTGCGGGCTTTTGTCGCGTTCCTTGCTGTGACGGTCGTTCTCGTCGCCGTCACGCGCTCATATCGCGGCGACGTCCCGATCGGCGAATCGCTCGTCCATGCAGCCTTCAACGTCGCGTCGATCGTCACGACGACGGGCTATGCGAGCGAGGACTATCAATTATGGGGGCATTTCGCGATCGGCGCGTTCTTCATCCTCACTTTCGTCGGCGGCTGCTCTGGCTCGACGGCGGGCGGCGTGAAGATTTACCGCTTCCAGATTCTTGCGCGGCTCGCCGGCGCGCATCTCTCGCGCATCGTGTCGCCTAACCGCGTGCATGTCGTCCTTTATCATGACCGGCGCGTCGAAGATGACGTGGCCTTCGCCATTCTCGCCTTTTTCGGCGTGATGCTTTTCTCCCTGATCGTGTCGACGTTCCTGCTCGCCTGGATCGGCGTCGATCTCGTCACTGCGCTCACAGGCTCCGCGCAGGCGCTCGCCAATGTCGGCCCGGGGCTTGGCGAGATCATTGGGCCTGCGGGAAACTTTCATCCCTTGCCCGATGCCGCGAAATGGGTCCTTTCGGTCATGATGATCATGGGACGGCTTGAATTTTTCACCATCTTCGTGCTGCTGACGCCGGCGTTCTGGCGGGCATGAGAGGAGAGAGGTCGATGGCGCGCTGCTTCGTTTTTCCGGGACAGGGAAGCCAGTCGGTGGGGATGGGCCGCGCCCTCGCCGAGGCGTTTCCCGCCGCGCGCGAGGTTTTCGAGGAAGTCGATGACGCGCTCCAGCGCCGCCTGACAAGGATCATGTGGGAGGGGCCTGCCGAGGATCTCAATCTCACCGTGAACACGCAGCCCGCATTGATGGCGCACTCGATGGCGATGGTGCGCGTTCTTGAAAGGGAAGCGAAGGTTGACTTCGCCGACGTTCGGTTCTTCGCCGGGCATTCGCTCGGCGAATATTCCGCCCTTTGCGCCGCGCGCGCGATCGGGCTTTCGGAAGCCGCCCGTCTCCTCAACACGCGCGGGCAGGCGATGCAGGCGGCGGTTCCGGCGGGCGAGGGGGCGATGGCAGCGCTCCTCGGCCTCGACATCGCGGCGGCGGAAAAAGCGATCGCCGAAACGGAGGCCGTGGCTGGTGTTTGCGAGATCGCCAATGACAACGCGCCGGGGCAGGTCGTCATTTCCGGCGCGAGGGCGCGCGTTGAAGCCGCGGCCGAGGCGGCGAAGAAGCACGGCGCGAAGATGGCGAAATTGCTGCCCGTTTCTGCGCCTTTCCATTGTTCCATGATGGCGCCCGCCGCTGCTACGATGGCCGATGCGCTTTCCAAAGCAGCGATCGCGGCCCCTGCTGCGCCGATCGTCGCCAATGTCACCGCGCGTCCCGTCGAAAGCGCATCGGAAATTCGCGCGCTGCTCGTGAAACAGGTGACTGGCCGCGTGCGCTGGACGGAAAGCGTCGATTACATGGCGCGCGAGGGCGGCGACGTGTTCATCGAAGTGGGGTCAGGCAAGGTTCTCGCGGGCCTCATCAAGCGCATCGCGAAAGACGCCAGGATCATGAGCCTCGGCGAGCCCGCCGACATCGATGCATTCCTGAAGGCCTGATTGAATGGAGAGACCCATGTTCGACCTCACGGGAAAATGCGCGCTCGTCACGGGCGCGACGGGCGGCATCGGCGGGGCGGTCGCGCGCGCCTTCCATGCGCAAGGGGCGACAGTCGCGATATCGGGGACCAAGGCTGAAAAGCTGGAGGCACTGGCGGCGGAGCTGAAGGAAAGAGTCTTAGTCACGCCCTGCAACCTGTCCGATCTCGACGCCGTCGATGCGCTGCCGAAAAGCGCCGCCGAGGCGATGGGCGGGCTTCACATCGTCGTGTCGAACGCGGGCGTCACCCGCGACATGCTGATGCTGATGATGAAGCCGGACATGTGGGACGAGGTGATCCGCGTCAACCTCACCGCCTATTTCCGTCTCGCCAAAGCCTCGCTGCGCTACATGACCAAGCAACGCTTCGGGCGGATCATCGGCGTCACCTCGGTTGTCGGCGTCACCGGCAACGCCGGACAGGCGAACTATGCCGCCTCGAAGGCAGGCATGATCGGGATGACAAAATCCCTCGCGGCCGAAATCGCCTCGCGCAACGTCACGGTAAACTGCATCGCCCCCGGGTTCATCGCTACGGCGATGACAGACGCGCTCAACGAGCAGCAGAAGGAGGCGATCCTGTCGAAAATACCCGCTGGCGCCATGGGCAGGCCCGAGGACATCGCCGCCGCCGCAGTCTATCTCGCCAGCGAGGAGGCGGGCTACGTCACCGGCCAGACCTTGCACGTCAATGGCGGGATGGCGATGATCTGACGCTTTTTTCTCAAGGCGTGGGCCCGGCTTGACCTTTTCCGCGGGGCTTGCTCCCCTCGGCGCTGTAAATCAGCGGCGTTGCAACAAACGGCAATTTGCCGTAATCGCCCCCGGAATTCGCTGCGGCGCACCCTGTTTTGTACGTGCTTTGCCAAGGATGGCTTCGGGCCCCGATAGAAGAACGATCAACGAAACTGCCTGACTCCCGCCGACAGCGACATCACCAGAAGGAGCCTTTCGAATGTCTGACCTTGCCGAACGCGTGAAGAAGATCGTCGTCGAACACCTCGATGTCGACGCCGCCAAAGTGGAGCCCAAGGCGAGCTTTATCGACGATCTCGGCGCGGACAGCCTCGACATCGTCGAGCTTGTGATGGCGTTCGAGGAAGAGTTCGACGTCGAGATCCCCGACGACGCGGCCGAGACGATCCAGACCGTCGGCGACGCCATCAAGTTCATCTCGGAACAAAAAGGCTGACCCTGCCATTGCAGGGCGGGGTACCCCCGGCATGAGGCGCGTCGTCGTCACCGGTCTCGGCATGGTGTCTCCGCTGGCGTCGGGCGTCGAGCCGACCTGGCGGCGTCTCATCGCGGGCGAAGCCGGCGCTGGCCGGATCGAGAAGTTCGACGTCTCGGACATGCCCTGCAAGATCGGCGCGGAGGTTCCGCGCTCGAACGGTTATGCCGGCGGGGCGGAGGCGGGCGCCGACGCCTTCAATCCGGACGACTGGGTGTCGGCCAAGGAGCAGCGGCGGATCGAGGACTTCATCGTCTTCGGCATCGCCGCCGCGCAGATGGCGGTCACCGACTCCGGTCTTGAGTTCAAGACATTGGAGGAGCAGGAGCGCTCAGGCGTTCTCATCGGTTCCGGCATCGGCGGGCTCGACGGCATCGCTAAACAGACGCTCGTGCTGCATGAGCAGGGCGTCAGGCGCGTCTCGCCTTTCTTCATCACATCGAGCCTTATCAATCTTGTGTCCGGGCAGGTGTCGATCCGCTTCGGCCTCAAGGGGCCGAACCACGCTGTTGTCACGGCTTGCGCGACCGGCGCTCATGCGATCGGCGACGCGGCCCGCCTCATCCAGTGGGGCGATGCGGACGTCATGGTCGCGGGCGGCGCGGAATCGGCGATCTGCCCGATCGGTTATGCGGGCTTTTGCGCGACGAAGGCGCTCACGACGCATTTCAACGACAACCCGAAGGCGGCTTCGCGCCCCTACGACCGCGATCGCGACGGCTTCCTGATGGGCGAGGGCGCCGGCGTCCTCATTCTCGAGGAATATGAGCGCGCGAAAGCGCGCGGCGCGAAGATTTACGGCGAGATAATCGGCTATGGCCTTTCCGGCGACGCCTATCACATCACGGCGCCCGCCGAAGACGGTTCGGGCGGCTATCGCGCGATGAAGATGGCGCTCGACCGCGCCGGGCTTAAAGCGACCGACATCGACTATGTGAACGCCCACGGCACCTCGACGCCGCTCGGCGATGAGATCGAACTCAAGGCGGTGGAGCGGCTCTTCGGCGGGGAGGGCTCTGAAAAGCTTGTCATGTCCTCGACGAAGTCTTCCATTGGGCACCTCCTCGGCGCGGCCGGCGCGGTCGAAGCGATTTTCTCGCTCCTTGCGATTCGCGATGGCGTCTGCCCGCCGACGCTCAATCTCGACAATCCGACGGTCGAAACGCGCATTAATCTTGCGCCGAAAAAGGCCGTGAAAAAGCCGGTCAGCGTCGCCCTTTCAAACTCCTTCGGCTTCGGCGGCACCAACGCCTCTCTGGTCGTCGCCCGCGTCGATCGCTAACATTCCCCGGGGCGAGGGGGCGGAGGCGGCGGATGGGGCAGGGCCAGAACGGCGGCGCAGTGAAATCGATCCTGTCGGCGTTCGTCGGCTTGGTCGCTATTGCAGCGATTGTAATCGCGGGCGCCGGGTATTTTGCGTGGCGCGAGGCGACGCGCGAGGGCCCGCTTAAAGAGAGCGCCGTCGTTCTGTTCAAGCCCGGAGCGTCGGTCGCCGCGATTGCGGCGGACCTGAAAAAGGCGGGAGCCATCCGGCACGAAAAGCTCTTTATAGCTGCGGTGCGTGCGCGTGATGAGGCCGGCGCGCTCAAGGCCGGCGAGTACGAGATCCCTGCGGGCGCCAGCGTTACTGACATCGTCGACATTCTGGTGCGCGGGAAAAGCATCCTTCACCGGCTTACCGCGCCGGAAGGGCGGACGACAAAGCAGATCCTCGCGCTCATCGCCGCGCATGACGTCCTCGAAGGCGAGATCACCCTTGCGCCCGGCGAGGGGGAGCTTTTGCCTGAAACCTATTCCTTCACGCGCGGCGCGACGCGCGACGGCCTCATCGCCGACATGATGAAGGCGCAGGACGCCGTGGTTGATGCGCTCTGGGAGAAGCGCGCGAACGATCTTCCCTTCATGTCGAAGGAGGAGGCGATCATCCTCGCCTCGATCGTGGAGAAGGAGACCGGCGTCGCAAGCGAGCGCCCGCTCATCGCCGCCGTATTCGTCAACCGGTTGAAGCGCGGCATGCGCCTGCAGTCCGACCCGACCATCATCTACGGCCTCACCGGCGGGGAGCCGCTGGGCCGAGGGCTGCGAAAGAGCGAGCTGGAGCGGGTGACGCCTTACAACACCTACGCGGTTGCAGGCCTGCCGCCGACGCCGATCGCCAATCCGGGGCGCGCCGCTATCGAGGCGGTGCTCAATCCGGCGGATACGGACTATCTCTTCTTCGTCGCAGACGGGACCGGCGGCCATGTCTTCGCGCCGACGCTCGAAGAGCACAACCGTAATGTCGCGAAATGGCGCCAGATCGAACGCCAGCAGCAGGAAGGCTGACCGCCGATGACGCTCTCCTCGATGACAGGCTTTGCGCGCGGGGAGGGCGCAACCACCGACACGCGCTGGACATGGGAGCTCAAAAGCGTCAACGGTCGCGGATTCGAACCGCGCTTCCGCTTGCCGCCGGGCCTCGATTTTCTCGAGCAGGATCTGCGTAAAGCGCTCGGCGAGCGGTTCTCACGCGGATCGTTCAACATCTTTCTCTTGCTGAAGGGAAAGGCGGTTGAAGGCGGGCTCGTCGTCAACCGGGCTGCGCTCGCCTCGGCGATCGCGCTCGTTCAGGAAATCCGAAAGGCGATCCCCTGCGACGCGCCGCGCGCCGAAGGGATCCTGGCGATTCGCGGCGTCGCGGAAGTGCAGTCCTCGCTCGACGACGAGGATGAACGTGCGGCGTTGGCGACGGCGCTCGCCGAAAGCTTTGCGCAAACCGCAGAGTCGCTCGCAAGGTCGCGCCGAAAGGAAGGCGAGGCCTTGGAGCGGATGATCGCCGAACTGCTTGGTGAAATCGAGCAGCTATCGACGGCGGCGCGCGCCGCGGCGGGCGCCGCTGCGGCGGCGACGCGCGACCGCTTCGCCGCGCAGCTCGTCGATTTGCTCTCGGCGAGCTTTTCCGAGGAGCGGCTGGCGCAGGAAGCGGCGTTGCTTGCCGTCAAGTCCGACGTTCGCGAGGAACTCGACCGCCTCGGCGCTCACATCGAGGCGGCGCGGGCGCTGATCGCCAAGGGCGGGGCGATGGGCCGCCAACTCGACTTCCTCACGCAGGAACTCAATCGCGAAGCCAACACCTTGTGCTCGAAGGCGCAGGACATGTCACTGAAGCGCATCGGCCTAGACCTCAAGACGGCGGTCGATCGGATGCGCGAGCAAGTGCAGAACGTGGAATGACATGGTTGTCATAGCAGGAAAAGTGAAGCGGCGCGGACTGATGTTCGTCCTGTCGAGCCCCTCCGGCGCCGGCAAAACGACGCTCGCCGACAGGCTGCTCAAATATGATCCGAAACTGCGCCTGTCGGTGTCGGCGACGACGCGCGCGCCCCGGCCGGGCGAGGTTGACGGCGTCGATTACCATTTCGTGTCGGAGAAAGAGTTTCTCCGCATGCAGGAGGACGGAGAGTTTCTGGAATCGGCCAAGGTCTTCGGAAACTATTACGGGACCCCCCGCGCGAAAGTGTTTCATGATCTCGATGAAGGCGTCGACTATCTTTTCGACATCGACTGGCAGGGCGCCCAGCAGCTCGACAGCCGGGCGCGCGGCGATGTCGTCAAGGTGTTCATCCTGCCGCCGAGCCGCGAGGAACTGGAGCGTCGCTTGAGGGCGCGCAATCAGGACCCGGAAGACGTGGTGCAGGCGCGCATGGCGAAGGCGGACGCTGAAATCTCGCACTGGGCCGAGTATGAATATGTGATCGTCAATTACGATCTCGCCGAGTCCGAGGAAATGCTGAAGGCGATCCTGCTGGCCGAACAGCTCCGCCGCTACCGCCAGGTCGGCCTTGCCGACCTGGTGCGCGGAATGATTCGCGAGGACTAGCCTTGGGCGCCCGCACGCAGCGCGTCCGCTTCTTCAGTCGTCAAGCCGAGGCGCGCGGCAAGTTTCTTCAGGAAAGCGGATTCCCGGCCATCGAGCTCGCCGGCCGCGATGACGGCGGCGGCGTAAAGTTCAGCGGCGTGATGCTTTGACCTCGCGGCGCCTTCGATGTGGCGGAGAGTTTCTTCTTCGGGAATGTCGCCCGCGAGCATCGCCCGCTCATCTTCGGTGAGTTCGGCCTTCGCCGCGGCGGCGTCGATGACGCGCTGTTCCGCCTTGTCGATGACGCCGTCGGCATAGGCGGCTGCGAGCATCGTTCGAACGACTGCAAGCGCGAATTGAGGATCGGACGCCGCATCGACGGGAAATCCGGCGGCTTCCGCATCGCGGACAAGGTTGGCCTTGTCGATCGAGCGGCCCTGCCGCTCCATCCATGTTTTGTAAGCGACGGCACCGAGCGCGGCTATCGCCCCTGTTTTGGCGATGTCGCCGGTGAAGCGGCGCCCGCCCTTCGTTCCGAGAAGCCCGAGGAGCAGGAGCCCGCCTGCGCCCGCCGCGATCGCCTGCGTCTCACGGTCGGTCCTGATGCGTTCGCGAAGGGCGATCGCCGCCTGCTTCGCCTTCTCGAGAGCGTCGCTTTCGCCGATGTCGCGCGCGGTGCGCTCGGCCTGATGCTGGAGGTCGGCGAGAATTTTGCGAGCGTCGAGCATCGAGGCCTCCCATTGAAGAATCGCAGCAAATGAGTTGGGCGTCGCCGCCGCAGTTTCAAGAGGCGGGCGCCTTGCGCTATGGCCGCGGCCCCGACCGGACGAGTTCGATCGTGAAAGGCTCGGATGCGCCGCCCGCGCTCGGCACCGTGATCGTCATGCGGTCGCTCGCGCAGGTGTAGCCGAGATCGACTTGCGCGACTGGTCCAAATGTCATCGGGCGTTCCATTTCAATCGCCTCGCCCGAGGCTGCATCGATCCCGGACATTCGCATGACGCCGACGCCGGTCGTCGTCGTGCTGCACAGGCGCAAGACGCCCGTGTCGTCGTCTGCGCGCCATAGGCCGGCGCCTTTCGCAAGCGAGATCTGCGTCTCCATCGTCATTGAGGTTGAACGCCCGCTCCCGCGGGAGGCCATTTCCACTCGAACCCGGCGCAATGCATCGCGCAGCGTGCCGCCGAAAGTTCCGTCGCGGTTGAAGGTCGCTTCGGCCTCGCCAGGCTCGCAAGCAAGCGGCGTGACGGTGACGCCGGGGAGCGATGCGCCGAGCGTCGAGAGCCAGGAGCAATCAGGTCCGCGGGACTGGCGCCAGCTGCCGACGACGCAACCTGCGCGCCGCACATCGCCCCCGGTCGCGCCGCATTCGCCGCATTGCACGGCCTTTTCAGTGCGGGGCTTGACGGTCAGCGATGTCGGCGAGGACTCGATCGGCATGCCGACGATGCGGAACTCCTTCGTTTCGCCGCACGCGACGACGAGCCGTTCCGGCAGCGGCGTCCAGCTTCCGGCCTCCTGCGAGAACACAGACTTTTCCTCGCCCAGCTTGCCGTCCGGGAGATATTCGCCCGGCGCGAACTGAACCTTCTGGCGCACGATGGTGAAAGCCTTGCGGACCGGGCGTTCGATGTCCGGATCGGCTTCCGGTTCTCCGGTCGTCGTTCCCGCCGGCGTCAGGGGACGGCGCGAGCCGACGACACGCCAGCCGCTCGGCAGCACGATGCGGTCATCGACGTAATCCTGCGCGAAGCGATTGTACTCCGCAGCCGACATGGCGCGGCGCAGACCATCCTCCGCCGTCTCACTCTCGCTCGCGAGATTGCCGATGAAGCCGACGAGCCTCGGCAGCCCCTGTTGATGCAGCCAGCCGAAAAGAACAATGTTCGCATAGAGCTGCTCTTGCAGCGCCTTGGTTTCACAATTCTCCTCGAAAAGCCCGACGCTCTGCGGCAGGCTTGAATCCTCCCAGTCGCCTGGAAGCGCCCAGTCCTCGAACCATTCGGCGGAGCCCTCGCGCCACCACGCCGTCGCGTCCTCGTCCTGCGTCTGCTCGGGCCAGGTGTCGAACTGGATGCAATGGAACAGTTCATGCGCCAAGATCCGACGCTGGGCGGCCGCTGTCGTCTCGCGGGAGGGGAAAATGACAATCGGGCAATCATTGCTGGCGCTTAGCCGCCGGAAAAATTGCGATGACGTTCGTGCGTTGGCGACTGTCGGATGGCGGTGACTGACGGCGATGACGGTGACCGTGGGCGGGAGAGTGACCGCGCCAAGAGATCGCATCCGCGGCTCGACCGCTTCGAGCGTTGTGATGAGTTGCGGCCGCATCGCCAGCGCGCGTTCGCGTGAATTGGCGCCGCTGTCATGCATCAGCCGCACGACCGTCGCGCCGCCTGAATGGCGGATCCGGAATTCCTCGAGGATGGTGCATTCGCCGATCGGATCGTCATCCGTTCGACCGAGGCCCAGAGTGCGGTCGAAGGCCTCCGCGCAATAGTCGCCCTGCGCGCGCGCCGGGCCCGCCGACACCAGCAAGGACGATGCGAGCGCGACGAGCGCAAGTCCGATCCGTATCCTGACCATTAAACGCCCCCTGAATTCCGCTGATCAGACGCTACACGAAGAGGCGATCGCCCCTCATCGAAGATTCATGAGAAAGCGGTCCGCTTCCGCCGCCGCCTCACGCAGAGCTGCTGACGCTTCGCCCGCCGAGGCGCCTGCGGCGTCGATGCGGTCGGCGCGCGACTTCACCAGCACGCCGCTCGTCGGGTTCCTGCGCAGCGCCGCGACTTCTTCGTTCAGGAGCGTCAGCGCCGGCGAGAGCCGCAGCGAGGCCGCGCCGAGCGCGCCGCCGAGCCGTTTGTGGGCGGCGGCCTGCGACTTGAGCCTGTCCGCTGCTGCGTCCCGTTCCGCAGCCGTGTCGTAAAGGGCGATCTCTTCTTCCCATTTGCGGAAATAGCGCGCGCCGCTCGCCCCGACCGTGTCGGCCGACAACCGGACGTCCTGGGCGGCGACGGCGGCGTCTTGTGCGCCGGCGCGCGCGGCGTCGATCTGGCGGGCGAGGCTGGCGCCTTCGAGGCCCTTGGCGGCCGCAAGCGCCGCGCTGGCGACGTCAAGTTTCGACGCAGCGGCGAGAGCGTCTTCGCGCGCTTCGCGCACGCGCCCTTCAAGGACTGTCTTTGAATCGACACCGCGGCGTTCAAGGGAATCATAGACGGCGCTGGCGCAGCCGGCGGCGAAGAGCGGCAGGAAGACAAGGAACAGGCGGCGGCGCATTGTGGGTCCTTTCATCAGGAGGGGGAGTAATTGAGCGCAAGGCCCGGGCGCGGCCAACGCAGCCGGCCTAGGCGGCCCGTGCCCGAGAGAGTGACATAGGCGTCGCGCCGGTCCTTGCCGCCGAAACAGATATTCGTCGGGAAGAGGTCAGGCATCGGCACATGCTCCGTCGTCCCGTCAGGCGCGATGACGGTGATCCCGCCATTGAGAAGCGTCGCGACGCAGATCTTGCCGCTTTCCTCGACAGCGAGGCTGTCGAAGAACTGATAGCCCGGCATCGTCGCGATGACGCGACCGGGTAGCGGCAGCGGCGACGGCGCGATTTCGCCGGGCCCCGAAAGATCGAAGGCGATAAGCCGCGCCGTAAAGGTGTCGGCGACATAAAGAGTCTTTTCATCCGGCGACAGGCCGACGCCGTTCGGCGACATAAGCGGGTAGGCCGCTTCAATGATCTTCGAGCCGTCTGGGCTCGCGTAATAGAGGCCGCCATGATCGCGGTGGCGGAGATAGGACTTGCCGAGATCAGTGAACCAGAAACCGCCCGTGCGATCGAAAACGATGTCGTTCGGGCCCTTGAGCCGATGACCGCCGACTTCCGTGAACAGCGTATCAACCTTGCGCGTTGCGATATCGACGGCGACGATCGAGCCGCCGCGATAATCCGCCGGCGCGTCGCCCGATATCGTCTGCCCCATCACTTCGCGCCATTCGAAGCCGCCATTATTGCAGACATAGACGCGCCCGTCTGGCCCGAGCGCGGCGCCGTTCGGGCCGCCTGGAATCTCGGCGATCGTTTCACGACGACCGTCCTGCGTCACGCGCGTCAGCGTCTGGCGCTTGATCTCGACGAGGATGACCGAGCCGTCTGGCATGGCGATCGGACCCTCCGGGAACTGAAGACCCTCGGCGACGATCTCGATGTTCACAGCGCTTCCCCTCTGCCGGCATTGAAGCGCCGGGCGACGCCCCCTAATTAGACCTTTTGGCGTACGCGGGCGAGTGGTCCGCGTCGTGTCCTCGCGGAAGGAGCTGCCATGTCCGGTCTTCTCGTATTCCTCGGCGTCGCCGTCGTCATCGTGCTGTTCGTCGTCGGGATCTACAACCGCATCGTCGGCCTCAACCAGCGCGGCGATCAAGCCTTCGCCGACATAGACGTGCAGTTGCGCCAGCGCCACGACCTCATCCCGAACCTCGTCGAGACGGTTAAGGGCTATGCAAGCCATGAGCGCGGCACGCTCGACGCCGTGATCCAGGCGCGCAACGCCGCCTCCGCCGCCCATGGGCCCGCCCAGCAAGCTCAAGCCGAAGGCATGCTCAACGCGGCGCTTGGCAAATTGTTCGCGCTCGCCGAGGCCTATCCCGATCTCAAGGCGAATACGAATTTCCTGGAGCTTCAGCGCGAGCTTGCCGACGTCGAGAACAAGATCGCCGCGGCGCGCCGCTTCTTCAATAACGCGATCCAGGAATACAACACGGCGATCCAGCAGATCCCCGGCAATTTCGTTGCGCCGATGGGCGGCTTCAAGCAGCGCGTGTTCTTCGAACTGCCGGAAGGCTCGCGAGCGGCTGTCGAGGCGGCGCCGAACGTGAAATTCTAGCGCGGGAAGGCGAGGACGTGCGAACGCTTGGCCTTATCGGCGGCGTCAGCCCGGAATCGACGCTGCTTTACGTCCGCCATCTGAACGAGGGCGTGCGTGAGAGGCTCGGCGGCGAGCATTCAGCAGCGTTCCTGCTCGCGCATCTCGATTACGGAGCGATGATCGCGCATTACCGCGCGGGCACATGGCCAGCCTTCACCGAGGAAGTCGTGAGGGCTGGGAGGGCCTTGGTTCGCGGCGGCGCCGATGCGCTGATGATCACCTCTAACACGACGCATGTCGCGTCAGATGCGCTCGCCGCCGCGACCGGCGCGCCGGTTCTCCATCTCCTCGATGCGCTTTCGGCGGCCATGAAGGCAGCCGGCGCGCGCCGTCCCCTGTTGCTCGGCACGCCGCCGGTCATGTCCGGGCCCTATTACCGCGCCGCGCTCGCCAAGCGCTTCGATGGCGAAATCCTGACGCCGGCGCCAGCCGACCAGCCCGCGATCGAGCGGATCATCCTTGACGAGCTTTGCCGCGGCGTGGTGACGGACGCTTCGCGCGCGCGCCTTCTCGGCATCATCGCCGCCAGCGACCGCGCGGACGGCGTCATCCTCGGCTGCACAGAACTGCCGCTGATCCTGTCAGCGCGCAATCTCGATATCCCGGTATTCGACACGACGGCGCTGCATGCCGCCGCGGGGGTCCGGTTTGCGCTGTCTGACGGTTAGCCCATGGGCGCTTACGGGCTGCAGACGCACATCTGGAACAACAACCTGAAATCCGTCGTGCTGCTCGCCGGGTTTCCGCTGCTCCTCCTCATCCTCATGTACGCGCTATGCGTCGGCTATGTGGCGCTCGCCGTCGAATTCACGTCCGTCGGCGAAGGCTTGCAGCTTGCGCTCGACCAGCTTTTCCGTATCTGGCCGTTTGCGTTTCTCGGTGCCGGCGTCTGGTTCGCCATCGCCTGGATGGCCCATCAAGCGCTTATCAACATGTCGACAGGCGCGAAGCCGGTTACGCGCGCCGAAGCGCCGGACCTCTACAACCTGCTTGAAAACCTCTGCATCTCGCGCGGCATTGCGATGCCGAAGCTCTCCGTCATCGACACCCACGCAATGAACGCCTTTGCTAGCGGGATCAGCGACAAGACCTATCAGATCACGCTGACTCGCGGCCTGATCGACGGCCTGACGAAAAACGAGCTTGAGGCCGTCATCGCGCATGAGCTGACGCATATCCGCAATCGCGACGTGCGCCTTCTCATCATCGCGGTAATCTTCGTCGGGATCTTTTCCTTTTTCGGCGAGATGATCTTCCGCAGCACGTTCCGGACGGGCGTTCGCGTCGGCGGGCATTCGTCTGGCCGCAAGGGCGACAGCCGCGGCGGCGGCATTCTTATCCTCATCGCCATCGCGCTGATTGTTCTCGCCTATGTGCTCGCCATGGTCATTCGTTTCGCGCTGTCGCAGAAGCGGGAGTATCTCGCCGACGCCGGCGCGGTCGACCTGACGCGCGATCCCGATGCGATGATCTCCGCGCTGCGCAAGATCTCCGGCAGGTCGCAAATCGACGCCCCGGCTGAAGTCCGCCAGATGATGCTGGACAACAAATCAGACTTCGCCGGGCTGTTTGCGACGCACCCTTCGATTGAGAAGCGCATCGCGGCGCTCGAAAAATACGCCGGCGGTCAATCGTAAAGCGCGCCCGGCAACCAGGTGGCGAGCGCCGGGAACAGCGCGAGAAGCGCAAGCGCGAGAAGCTGGATCGCGATAAACGGCGCTGCGCCCCGGTAGATGTCCAGCGTCTTTACTTCCTTCGGCGCGACACCGCGGAGGTAAAAAAGCGCAAAGCCGAAGGGCGGCGTCAGAAAGGAGGTCTGGAGGTTCACCGCCATCATCACGCCGAGCCAGATCGGGTCCAGCCCCATTTTGAGGAGCGCGGGCGCGACGAGCGGCACGACGACGAGGGTGATCTCGATGAAATCAAGGAAGAACCCGAGCACGAACATGATGAGCATGACGCCGACCATCGCGCCGAGGGCGCCGCCCGGCAACGCCGCGAGCGCGCGATGCACGGCGTCGTCGCCGCCAAGGCCGCGGAAGACGAGGCTGAACATCGCCGCGCCGATTAGGATCGTGAACACCATCGTCGTCACGCGCGCGGTCTGGTCGGCGATGGCGCGGAGCGCTTTGGCTTTCATGAGGAGGCCGCCGCTGACGACGATGCCCCACGGCAGAATGACGCAAAGCCCGGCGGCGGCGATCATCGCCGCCTGCTCAAAGCCGTTGACGGCCGTACGGCCCATCCGGAGATCGACAAAGGCGGTGAGCAAAAGAAGCGCGACAATCGCGAAGGCAGACGCCGCGACCGCGCCGCGCCCGTAGAAGAGGCTGGTCGCGGGGGCAAGGCGCGCGCCCGCGATGAGGAGCGCGCCGACCGCCCCGACGCTTGCAGCCTCCGTCGGCGTCGCGATGCCCGCAAGGATCGAGCCGAGCACGGCGAGGATGAGAAGGAGCGGCGCCGGCAGCGCCTTCAGCGCCGCGCGCCAGACCTCCGCGCGGCTGCCGAGGTCGGCGGCCGGAATCGCAGGTGCGCGCCGGCCGTCGAACAGCGCGACAAGAATCTGATAAGCGAGATAGAGCACGACGAGCATGAGACCTGGAAGGAGCGCGCCGGCAAAGAGATCGCCCACCGAAATCGCCTTCGGCGCAAAGACGCCCGCCTCGAGCTGGGCCTTCTGATAGGCGTTCGAGATGACGTCGCCGAGCAGGATGAGCACGATCGAGGGTGGAATGATCTGGCCGAGCGTTCCCGCCGCCGCAATCGATCCGGCGGCGAAAGCCGGATCGTAGCCGCGTTTCAGCATTGTCGGCAGGCTGAGCAATCCCATTGTCACGACCGTCGCGCCGACGATGCCGGTCGAGGCGGCGAGGAGCGCGCCGACGATCGTCACCGAAAGACCGAGGCCGCCGCGCAGCGAACCGAAGAGCTTCGCCATCGAGTCGAGAAGGTCTTCGGCGATTTTCGCCCTCTCAAGGATGACGCCCATGAGGACGAACATGGGAATGGCGACCAGCGTCTGGTTGACGACGGCGCCGAAAATCCGTTGCGGAAAGGGGCGCAGATACGCGATGTCGAATACGCCCATCGAAAGTCCGACGAATGCGAAGAGGAGCGCCGTGCCAGCGAGGCTGAAGGCGACAGGATATCCAGCGAGGATCAGAATGCACAACGTCGCGATCATTGCGACATCAAGCCATGGCGCGGCGGCGCAAAGACAGAAGCCTTCCATCGCCTAACCGTCCTTTCGCGACAGGACGGATGCGGCGCGCGCCGAGAGCGCGAGCCCGGCCAGCGACAGAAGCGTGAGGTAAATCGGGATCATCGACTTCAGGAGATAAACGCCCCGGATCCCCGACTGCTCGACCGAGCCTTCGCGCACGGCCCAGGAATTCGCGACGTAAGGGGCGGCCGCCCACAAGCCGACGAAACAGAAAGGAAAAAGAAAGAGATAGGTTCCGGTGATATCGACGAGCGCCTTTGTTCGCGGGCTCGCATCGCGGTAGAAAATGTCGACGCGAACGTGATCGTCGGTAAGGAGCGCATAGCCGCCGGCGAGCAGGAAGAC
>FRDC01000375.1_pt2 | contig 48344 bp, 44 predicted proteins | sample 1106171 | NCBI WGS metagenome assembly FRDC01 (sample SAMEA3930566, study PRJEB13176) | freshwater metagenome | biome: Drinking water system; feature: drinking water; material: water | place: Singapore | collected 2014-12-20 | reverse complement strand
GTGTGCGGCGCATCTGACCGGCCAGTACGGCGTCAAGGACACCTATGTCGGCGTCCCGATCGTCGTCGGCGAAAACGGCGTTGAAAAGATCGTCGAGGTCTCGTTCACGCCGGACGAGAAAAAGATGTTCGACAACTCCGTCGCGGCGGTGCGCGAGCTGATGGACGCGTGCCTCAAGCTCGACCCGTCTCTGGGCTAGAGCCCGGCGGCCATCCTGTCGGCGTAAAAGCCTTGCGTCGTGCGTCGGCGCGCTGCGCGCATCGACACGGTGGCGAGGCCGTCGCCGGACCAGAAGCCTTGGCTGCGGAAGCGCCGCGCCGGCCATACGGTCGTCAGGCTGACTTTCGCCTCGGGGCACGCGGCGGGCGCGGCGCGCGCCGGCTCGGCGGGGCGTGCGGCAGGCTTGGCGCCGCGGATGACGGTGACGCCGCGTTCGGTCGATACGGCTGCCGATCCCGGTTTGACGAGCGTCGCCGCTTCAGCGCCGGTTCCGGCGATCAGAAGCGCAGCGACGGCGGAAAGAAGCCCGATACGCGACATAGGGCATGCTCCTTCAATTCAACGGCGCGATGCTGCCGCGCCGTTAACCGCCCCGCAACCATAATCGACGCCCGCGGCGCTGATTCATCGAATGCGCGAAATTGCGGCGGCGACGCTCAACCCCTTGGGGCGCAGCGCAAAGGCTTAAGACTTCTTTGCGACAACCGCTTCGCCCGCTGGTGAGGGAAAGGGCGATGAAGGTAGCGATTTTCGGCCTCGGCTATGTCGGGGCCGTTTCGGGCGCGTGTCTGGCTGAACTCGGCCATGAAGTCGTCGGCATCGACGTCAGCCGCGCCAAGGTCGACATGCTGAACCGCGGCGAATCGCCGATCGTCGAGGAGGCGATCGCCGAACTGACGGTTGCGGCTGTGAAATCCGGCCTCCTCCGCGCGACGATGAACGGCGCCGAGGCAGTTCGCGCGAGCGACATTTCGCTCGTGTCAGTCGGCACGCCGACCGCGCGCGAGGGAACGCCGGACCTCTCCTTCGTCGAGGGCGTGGTTCGCGAGATCGGCGCCGCGCTTGCGGGCGGCTTGCGTCCGCACACGGTCGTCATCCGCTCGACCGTGCCGCCGGGCGCGACCATGGCGCGCCTTGCGCCTCTTCTCGAACGCGCGTGCGGCGAGCGGCTCGGTGAGCGGGTGCACATCGTCTTCAACCCCGAGTTCCTGCGCGAGGGGAAGTCTGTCGCCGATTTCCGCCACCCGCCGTTCACTGTCATCGGCGCGGCGAGCGAGCGCGGCTTTGATGATGTGCGCCGCCTTTACGCCGGCGTCGAAAGCGACTTCATCCGCACCGCCCCTGACGTCGCCGAATCGATCAAGCTTCTTTCGAACGCGTGGCATGGACTGAAAGTCGCCTTCGCTAACGAGGCCGCCCGAATCCTCGCGGCGCGCGGCGTCGATTCTTGCGCCGCGCTTGACCTCTTCGCCCAAGACACCGTTCTGAACATCTCGCCCGCCTATCTGAAGCCCGGCTTTGCTTTCGGCGGCTCATGCCTGCCAAAGGATCTGCGCGCGATGATTTCGATCGCCGACGGCGCGCAGGTCGCGGCCCCGATCATGAAGGCGGCGCTGGCGTCGAACGAAGCCCATCTTGCTGCGGCGATCGCGGCGGTACGGGCTTGCGGGCGCCGGCCGGCGGTGCTGTTCGGGCTCGCCTTCAAGCCCGGCACCGACGACCTTCGGGAATCGCCCTACGTTGCGCTCGCCGAACGCCTAATCGGCAAAGGCTATCCCTTGCGCATCGTCGATCCCTTCGTCGACGCCAGCCGGCTGATGGGCAAGAACAAGCAATATATCGAAGGCGAAATTCCGCACTTCGTCGAACTCATGGCCTATGACGCCGAGGAAGCTGTGGACGCCGCCGAGATAATCATCTTCGGCCACGCGACGTCAGTCGACAAAGGCGCGATCCTTGAGCGCGGTCCCGGCAAGATCATCATCGACCTTTCGGGCGACGCCGATCTCGCCGCTTGCGGGGCCGACTATCGAGGGCTTGCCTGGTAGGGCGTCTGGCGTCAGCCTGTCGCTCTCGATAATACGGCGCGCATGGCCCTCAGGCTTGAAACCGACCGCCTCTTGCTGCGCCCGCTCGAAGCCGGCGATTTCGAGGCCCATGCAGCGATGATGTCCGACCCGCGCGTCGCCAGATTTCTCGCGCTTGGCGGCAAGGTTCCCTCGCGCGAAAGTTCCTGGCGCGCTTTCGCGACGATGCTCGGCCACTGGGCGATCCGAGGCTTTGGATTTTTCTCCGTCATCGAAAAGGACAGCGGCGCATGGGTCGGCCGCGTCGGCCCGTGGATGCCGGAGGGCTGGCCGGGGCTTGAATGCGGGTGGGGGATCGATACGGCGTATTGGGGCAGGGGCTATGCGCCCGAGGCGGCGATCGCCGCGATCCGGTGGATCTTCAAGGAGAACCCCGACCTGCCCCGCATCATCTCGCTGATCGACCCCGCAAACGAGAACAGCCAGGCCGTGGCGAAGAAGATCGGCGAGAAACCCTCCGGAGAAAAATTCCAGCACGAGGTCGCGGGCAGCCTCGACATTTGGGTCTCTCCTCGCGATGAATGGCTGCGGCGTTTCGGCTGAGGGGCCCCAAGGTGCTGACCGTGATCACCTACATCGCGCCAAGCGCGATCGAAGGCGTCGGCGTTTTTACGGCGGAGCGGATCGGCAAGGGGGAAGTCATTTCCCGTTTCGATCCCGCTTTTGACAGGCTCATACCGCGCAAGGACTACGAGAACGCGCCGCCATATCTGAAGACGTTGCTCGACCGCTACGCCTTTCCTCACCCGGATGATTTCCACCTCATCGTCTACGAAGTCGACAATTCCCGGTTCATGAATCATTCGCCCACGCCGAACACCGATTTTTCAAACTTCGCGGCCGGGGTCGCGCTGCGGGACATCGCCGCCGGCGAGGAACTGACATGCGACTATAATTCCTTTTTTGCGCAGTACGAGCTTCTGCCGCCCGAGCTTCAGCGCGCGCCGGAAAACCGCTGATCAGAGGACAAATGATGAGATCTTTTCTAATTTTCGCAGCGCTGCTGTCTGCAGCGACGCCGGCGAATGCCGAGCTGACCCCCCGTCAGCGCGCCGACGTCGATGCGCTGATCGCGAAAGCGATGAAGGACGAGCGCGCCTATGATATCGTCGCGAGCCTCACGACCGAGGTCGGGCCGCGCCTCGGTGGAACGGACGCCGAAGCCCGCGCGCGCGACTGGGGCGCCGCGACGCTGAAATCTCTCGGATTCAAGAATGTCCGCATCGAGACGTTCGACATGCCGGCGTGGACGCGCGTTTCTGAAAGCGCCGCGATCGTCTCGCCTTTCCCGCAGCCCCTCAAGGTGACGGCGCTCGGAAATTCGGTCTCGACGCCGCCGGGCGGCGTTGAGGCGCCGGTCGTGAGGTTTCCGACGCTCGCCGCCCTGCAGAAGGCCCCGTTGACCGGGCTAGAAGGCACAATCGTTTTCGTCGACGAGCCGATGACGCGTACGCAAGACGGCTCCGGCTACGGCGTCGCGGTCGCCAAGCGCTCGGGCGCGGCCAACGAAGCCTCAAAGCGCGGCGCCGCCGCCGCAATTATCCGCTCGGTCGGCACCGACAGCCACCGCTTCCCGCACACCGGCAACATGAACTACGCCGACGGCGTCAATCCGATTCCGGCTGCAGCGCTCTCCAATCCCGACGCCGACCTTCTGGCGGATGCGCTCGTGCGCGCGAAGGCGCCGGTGCGCGTGAAACTCGATCTCCAGACGCAGCGCGTCGAGCGCGCGCAGTCCGGCAATGTCCTCGGCGAGATTCCGGGCCGCACGGATGAGCTGATCGTCATCGGCGGCCATCTCGACAGTTGGGACCTTGGAACCGGCGCGGTCGATGACGGCGCCGGCATCGCCATCACGGTCGCCGCCGCGAAACTCGTTGACGAGATGAAGGGAAAGCCGGGCCGCACCATCCGCGTCGTCATGTGGGGGGCGGAGGAAGTCGGCATCCATGGCGGCAAGGCCTATGCCGAAAGGCACAAGGATGAAATCGCCCGCCATGCGCTCGCCGCCGAAGCCGATTTCGGCGCCGGGCGCATCTGGCAGCTTCGCACCCGCTTCGGGCAGGGACGCGAGGGTCATGCGAAGGACCTCGCCGAGGCGCTGCGCCCGCTCGGCGTCGGCCCCGGCGCGACGGAGGCGTCCGGCGGCGCCGATGTCGGGGCCTTGCGCGCGGCAGGCGTGCCGGTGCTCGACCTCGCGCAGGACGGCAGCGACTATTTCGATCTCCATCACACGGCGAACGATACGCTCGACAAGATCGACCGCGAGTCGCTGAATCAGAATGTCGCCGCTTGGGCCGTGATGCTGTATCTCGCTTCCGAGGCTCCTGGCGGGTTCCGGCCTGCCGAAACCGCGGCGCCATAGTCGCGCTCTTGTCATCGTGGGCGGATAGCGTCGGCGCGCCGCCAAGGAGAGGCCTATGAATCGTCTCACTCTCGCAGCCCTGTCCTTTGCAGCGCTCGCCGCCTGCGCCACGCGCGGCGCGGAGGCGCCGTCCGCCGCATCGCCCGATGCCCCGTCGGGCGCGATCGCCGCGCGGCCGATGCCGGCGGCGGCGCTCGATCCTTCGAGGACGCTCAATCGCATCATCTTCGCCAGTTGCGCGCAGCAGAACGAAGATCAGTCGATGTGGAACCGCGTCGCAGACGAGAACGGCGACCTCGTCCTCTATATCGGCGACAATGTTTATGGCGATGTGCGCTCGAACGATCCGGCGCTTCCAGAGCTCAAGGCCGCCTATATGCGCCTTGCCATGAGCGAGCCTTTCGCGCGCGTGCGCGCCGGCGCGCCGATGCTGACGACTTGGGACGATCACGATTATGGCCTCAACGACGCCGGCGCCGACTATCGGTTCAAGGACGCGTCGGAAAAGCTCTATGAATATGTCTGGGACGTGAAGGACGAGCGCGCGAGCCGTCCCGGCGTCTACGGAGCGTGGATGATCGGCGAGCAAGGCCGCCGCGTTCAGATCATCATGCTCGATACGCGCTATTTCAGATCGCCGCTGAAGCCGACGGACGAAATCGGCGCGCGCGGCAAGGAACGCTACGTGCCCGACCCCGATCCGGCCAAGACGATGCTCGGCGAAATTCAGTGGCGCTGGCTCACGGAGGAGCTGAAAAAGCCCGCCGACCTGCGCCTGCTCGTCTCGTCGATCCAGGTGATGTCGGAGGGGCATGGCTGGGAGGCGTGGCGAACGATGCCGGCCGAACGCCAGAAGCTTTATGATATCATCCGTGCGAGCGGGGCGAAGAACCTGATGATCCTGTCGGGCGATCGCCATTCCGCCGCGCTCTATGAGCGCCGCGACGCCGTCGGCTATCCGCTCTTTGAAGCGACCTCGTCGTCGATCAATCTGCCGGCGGCGAAATGGCGCGCGGAGAGCGGCGAGACCTGGGTCGAACAGGACCCTAACCGGCTCGGCGCGATGATTTTCGACGCCAATTACGGCGTCATCGACATCGACTGGGCGGCGAAGACGGCGCGCTTTTCAATCAAGGGCGCGACCGGTGAGACTTATCTGTCCGCTGCGCGCCCGTTCGGCGCCAACTGACGAATGGCGCTGTGGCCTGCGTCGCCGACGCTCTACGACGCTTCCGCAGCAGCCTTGAGGCGCGCAAGGCCCTTTTCGTAATCCTTGCCGACCATGCCGTCCATGAAGAAGCCCATATAGGTCGACATAGGCTTCATCCAGAACGGCACGCCGTCGCGCATGTTCGAATCGAGCGACCACACGACCTTCGTCGCTTCGCCTTCGGGCGTCAGCGTGAAGGTCGCATCGGCCTTGCCCATGTCGCCGAACTCAAGATGAGTGACGAGCCGCGCGGGCGGATCGATCGCCGTCACCGTCTGCACGCCTTCGCCGACATTTGGGTCCTTGCTCGTCCAACTCATGCGGTGGCCGACGCCGGCGCCTGAAATCTCGTAAACCGTCGCCGGATCGAGATCGGCCCAGGGCGACCAGCGACTCCACTGATTGAAATCCGAAACGAGGGCGAAGACTTTGTCCGGCGGCGCGTTGATGACGGCCGACCGCTCGACGTGAGCCTTGTCGGGCAGCACAAAGCCGAGGCCGACGATCAGCAATAACGCCCCGACGACCGTTGCGACGATCTTCTTCAGCATGGCGGGTTCTCCCTTCCGCTGTAGGCAATCTACTCCAGCCGCGCGCCAAGAAAAAACCCGCCCTGAGGGGGCGGGTTCATGATGGATTGCGCCTCGCGCCTCTTTGCTACCCTTGCGCGTCTTCCTTGGCCGCCGTTTCGGTCTTTTCGGTGATCCGGGCCGACTTGCCGCGGCGGTCACGCAGGTAATAGAGCTTGGCGCGACGGACCTTGCCGCGGCGCACAACCTCGACCGAGTGCAGCAGCGGAGAGTGGACGGGGAAAACCCGCTCGACGCCTTCGCCGAAGGAAATCTTCCGCACCGTGAAATTTTCGTTGAGCCCGGCGCCGGCGCGGCCGATGCAGACGCCTTCATAGGCCTGCACGCGCTCGCGGTCGCCTTCCTTCACGCGCACATTGACTTTCAGCGTGTCGCCCGGCGCGAATTCCGGCACTTTCTTGCCAAGACGGGCGATCTCTTCCTTCTCGAGTTCCTCGATGATGTTCATGGCCTAGTCCTCTTCCTTGTTGTCCCGCCGGATAGGACCGGAACGGAAGAGGTCCGGTCGTCGCGCGCGCGTTATCGCTTCAGCCTCTTTGCGCCGCCACTCAGCGATCTTCTTGTGGTCGCCTGAGAGCAGCACGGACGGGATTTCCCGCCCCTCAAAAACACGCGGCCTCGTATACTGGGGGTATTCCAGCATCGGGCCGCCCGCTTCGCCTTCCGCCGGGGAAAAGCTTTCCTCCCCCAGCGACAAGGCGGAGCCCAATACCCCCGGGATGAGGCGCACGCAAGCCTCGATCAGGGCCATGGCGGCGATTTCCCCGCCGGCCAGGACGAAATCCCCGATCGAGACTTCCTCGGCCCCGCGCGCTTCGATGAGGCGCTGGTCGACGCCCTCGAACCGGCCGCACAGCGCGAGAAGGCCAGGTCCGGTGGCCAACGCCCGTGCGCGCGCCTGAGTGAACGGGGCGCCTCGCGGCGACAGGCAGAGTAGCGGCCGGCCCTCCCGGGGGATGCTGTCGACTGCGGCCGCCAGAATGTCCGCGCGCATGACAAGGCCCGCCCCGCCGCCCGCCGGGGTGTCATCGACCGAGCCATAGGGATTGTCCGAGAAGTCCCGGATATTGACGGTCTCAAGCGCCCAGCGTCCCTCGCCCCGCGCCCGGCCGAGCACCGATGCGTCTAGGGGACCCGGAAAGATCTCGGGATAAAGGGTCAGGACGGTCGCGCGCCACATCGGCCGGGCTCTCCTCGCGCGGCCGGGTCACTCCTCGCCCGCGCCGCTGTCGGCGGCGGGTATAGACATGATCGGGACGATGCGATCAACGCCTGACGGCCCGGCATGGTTGCCAGGTGCGGCGTCGAAGGACGCCCTCAGCGTCTTCACGCAGCCATCAGCCCCGACCGCGCAGGAGGCGCGCATCAAGAGGGCGTCAACCGTCGCTGCGGTTCTCGCCGGGGCGGGCGGCGCGTCCGGCTTCCAGCTGATCACGCCTGCGATGAAATCGGATGACGTCGGGCAGTTCGGCCGGTGGAACACCGCCTGCACGCGCTTGCGCGTTCCCGGCGCGCCCGAAGCCTCGATCTTGACCCCGGGGCTTCCTGAGGGGCGCCCGAGAATCATCTCCGGCTTGCCGATCTCGCGGTGATGGATGACGATCGGGCAGTAGCCGTAAACGGTGTTCACCGCGTAGTCGAAAGCATAGAGGACATGGGTTTCGTCTGCAGGCAGATCGAACGTCATCTCGCGAAATTCGCCCGATTGCGGCAGGCGGAACAGCGGCGTCGACTGCGCGGCTAACCGATTTCCGCCGCCGCCGCCGGCGGCCCGCGTCGGCTGAGCGATCACAGGAATTGCAAGGTCGGCGGCGTAGGCGGTGTAGGATTCGCGCGCGGCGTCGAACTTCAGATCGACGATTTGCGACCGGAACGGCGTCGGCGCGTCGAAATCAATCCCCCCGACCTGCAGCTGCGCGGCGGCGGGATCCTTGTCGAGTCGTTGTGCGTAATAGTGCGTGTAGGGAATGACGTCACGCGCCTTCTTCCAGCGCGAAAGGCGCCGGCGCCAGTCAGGTGCGTAAATGCGATCGATCTGAACCTGCTCGCGCAGCGCTGCGAGAAGATCGTAAAGGACCTCCGCGCGCTGGCCCATCTTGTCGCCGTTTGAAAATGGCGAAGAAAGCCCGTGCGTGTTGATCCCGACGACCTCGCCCTTGCTATTGATGATCGGTCCGCCGCTCGTGCCGGGCGCGGTCGCCATCCGGTGCACGATCAGGTTGCGCCCCGTGACGTCGGCGCTCTGGTCGGCAAGGTCGATCGGCGACACCATCGCCGCAATGACGCCGCGCTCGATGCGCGAGGCGGCGCTCTTGTCGGCGATGCCGGAAGTCAGCATGTCAGAGGGAAAACCGATGACCGCGATCGCATCGCCCGCCTTCAATTCGTAAAGGTCGGCTTCCGGCGCTATCGGCATGTTGGGGCCGAGAATGTTCCGCCCTGTCTCGAGGTCGATCGGATCGACGATCAATAGCGCGGCGTCGTTAGCGTAATCAGCGAGCGCGATCGCGCGCGGATTGACGACGGGGCTTTGCGGGTCGATCGGCTGATAGCGTTCCGCAATGCGCGTGAAGGCGCCGTAACCCGCGTGTTTTTTCGCGATCCGCACGCGCAGCGGCTTTCCAGTGAACTGGTTGATCGCGCGGATCTGATGATCCTCGTTTTCGAGGGGTAGCGCGTCGGCGACATGCGCGGCAGTCGCGAGGACGCCGCGGTCGCGGTCGATGACGAACGCGGTGCCGATGAAGGTGCGATCCGTCGCAATCATGTAGACAGACTTGTCGGCGTCGCTCAGCGTTTCGGGCGGAATGACCGCGCTGAGCGCGGCGTCGGCGTCGGCACGGGTCGAGGCGAGTTCCGAGGCGAGCCGCTCCTGCGCGCTTCGGTCGCGAAAGCGGGCCGCCTCGCTCAGCGCCAGCGCGCCGGCGAGCAGGATCAGCGCCGCGCCGAAAAAGAGCTTTTCGCTCCGCGCCGGCGATTTGGGCGGCGCCCCCTGAACTCCTGACCCCGACATGTTCGCCCCTCTGGCGGGGATCGTAGGGGAGCGGGGTTCGGTCCGGCAAGCGCCGGAAGACGCGCGGAGGCGTTGGCGGGCCAAGATTCCCGTCAGGCGTCTTCCTGGCGCATCGCTTCTGCGACGAGGGCCGCCTCCGATTCCTCGATCGGCATGGCCTCTGGCCCCGCGATCACAATCCCGCGCTGCAGATCGACTTGCGGGAAGCCATTGCGTGTGAAGGCCGCGAACGCCGTTCCTGTCCTGCCCGGCCGGTCGCCGATCTCAAGGATCGGGCCTGCGCCGAAATCATGGACGCCGATGACACGCCCGAGCGAGGCGTTCGCAAGATCGCGGACTTCGAGGCCGACCAGATCCTCCATGTAATATTCGTCGGGATCTGGCTCCGGCAGCGCGCCGCGATCGACGAAGAGGCGCACGCCGGCGAGAGCCGCGGCGTCTTCGCGGCTGACGATCTCTGGCGCCGATACGAGCGCGAGGCCGGGTCTCAGCGCACGGATGAAGGAGAGCGTGAAGCGCCGGGACCGGTCCTCCGTCTCTACCGGACCATAAGCGGCTACGGCGCTTTCAGTTTGCGTGAATGTGCGCACCTTTGCTGCGCCCTTGACGCCATGCGCGCCGGCGAATGCGCCGAGGCAGACGCGCGCGCTCACGGCGCCGCGCTTTCTGTTCGTCTGACCGGCGCGACCGCGCCGTCCGCCCAGCGCGCGCACAAGAGCGCGACCGCGCCGAGCGCGGCGAAGCCGGCGATCAGGGGAACGGTCGTACCGTCATAAGACCGCCCGATCAGACCGCCGATCGCGCCGCCTAGCGCGCCGGTTGCAAAGCCATTCGCTGCGGCGGCGACACCGGCGATGTGGCCTGCGGGCTCCATGGCGAGCGCCTGCGCGTTCGGCGTCACGAACCCCATGCAGAACAGCGTCGCCGCGATGAAGGCGGTGAACAGGACCGCACTTTGCGCAATGACTCCATGAAGCGCGAGATGAACGAGCTGCACGCCGATCAGCGCGGCAAGGCCGGCTCGCGCGATCCGCCGCATGCTCGCTGGCGTGACGATTCGCGCATTGAAGATCGCGGCCGCTGCAAAGCCAAGCGCGCTCGCGCCGAAGGCTGCGGGGAACCAGGCGCCAAGCCGGTATTGGTCGACATAGATTTGCTCCGACGAGCTGATGAAGCCGAAAAGCCCGCCGAACAGCAGCGTCTGAACGGCGACATAGCCGAGACTGGCGCGCATGCTCAAAAACTCGAAATAGGCGTCGAACGCTTTGTTGAAGCTGAGGCGCGTGCGCGCGGCCGGGCTTTGCGTCTCCCGCATCCGGAGCGCCGACCAGACCGCAAGCGCGGCGCCGTAAAGGAGAAGCGCGATGAAGATCCAGCGCCACGAGCCGGCAAGAAGCACGCCCTGCCCGATCAGCGGGGCGAAGATCGGCGCCGCCATGAAGATCGTGATCGCGACCGACATCACGCGCGCCATTTCGGCGCCGGCGTAACGGTCTCTGACCATTGCGAGAACGGCGACGCGCGCGCCCGCCGTCGCCGCGCCCTGAAACACGCGGGCGGCGAGAAGCAATGTGAAACTCTGCGCAATGACGCTGAGCAGCGACCCCAGCGCATAGGCGGCGAGCGCGCCTAGCAGCACCTTGCGGCGTCCGAGGCGGTCGACGACCGGTCCCATGAAGAGCTGCGAGAGGCCGTTTGCGATGATGTAGACGACGACAACGAGCTGGCGGTCGTTATCGTGCGTGACGCCGAGCGCCGCGCCGATGACGCCAAGCGCCGGCAGCATCATGTCGATAGCGAGCGCGTTGAGCGCCATCACGGCGCCGGTGATGGCGACGAGTTCGGCGAAGGAAATTGGTTTCGGCGTTACGTCGGCGGTCATGGCGGCGGGCCTAACCTGCCTGCCGGTGCTTGGCAATGCGAGGCCGCCGCGAAAGAAAATCGCCCCCGCTTTGCGAAGCGGGGGCGATCAAGTGACGGCCGAATTGGTCAGGCGATTCAGCTCACGGGCGCCACGTCAGGCGCACGTAACCGAACTGCCCCGGAACGTCATAGGTGTTCGGATCGAAGCCGTTGAGCTGGCAGCTGAAGCAGTTCGGCGGATCGGTGTCGAGGATGTTGTTGACGCCGATCGTGAACTCCGTCCGCTTGTTGAGCCACGGCAATTTGTAGCTCGCTGCGAGATCGAGGTAGAATCGCGAGCCGAGATCGTTGATGTCCTCCGCGGGCCTCGAGCAGCCGACCGCCGGCGGCAACGCCGCCTGATCGCCGCACGTTTCCGTCAGCGAGCTGATGAAGCGGCCGACGCCCTGCAGGCGGAAATCCCCGAGCGTCCAGACGAGCGTCGTCGTCGACTTGAACTCCGGGAAGGAGAAGGTCGGCGATCCGCGCACAGTGCCCTCGCGCGAGGTGAGGATGAACCCGGTCGATGTCGGATTCGCCTCCGTGTAGTCGAGCAGGTAGGTCGACAGGGAATCGACGCGGACGCTTCCCGCCGAGCCGGCGTCGACTTCGAACGAAACGCGCCAGTCGATGCCCTTGGTTTCGATTCGCCCGATGTTGGTGAGCTGGTTCGAGAACGAGATGATCGTTCCAGACCCCGCCCGCCCGATCGAACCGCACAGCGTCGGATCGAGCGTCGCCGCGCAGCTGTCGAGCTGGAGCTGCGCATCGAGCGCCTGGATCGCGCCGTCTATCTTGATCGAGTAGTAGTTGAATTCGGCGAGCGCGTTGATCGATTCGAGCCAGGCCGGCGCATAAGTGAAGCCGACGTTCCAGCCGTTCGAATCCTCCGGCTGAAGCAGCGGATTGCCGCCGGTCAGCGTCGAGATCTGCGGATTGGTCTGCTCGTAGGAGCCGTCCGCGGGAACCCCGAGCGCGATGCAGTTCGCCTGAAGCTCCGGCGAGGCGACGGGGCCGCCGAACAGGCCGAGGATGTCCGAGCACGGATCTTCAAGCGTCGCGTCGAACCGCGTCGCGGTGCCGAATAGCTCGCCGATCGATGCGGCGCGGAACCCTTCGGTGAAGCCGCCCCTGATCGTCAGATCGTCGGTCGGCTTCCAGCGTCCGCCATATTTGATCGTCGTCGATGAAACGCCGGTCGAATAGTCGGAATGGCGGATCGCGAAATTGCCTTCGAGGATCCTGACAAGCGGCAGGTCCGCGAGCAACGGAACGACCGTCTCGGCGTAAACCTCCTCGACATTGAAGCCGCCGCTGGTCGGTTGCGCGGGAATGTCGGCGGAGTCGCCGGCCGCAACGATCGGGTCGGGATTGAAAGACCCCGCCTGGTCCCGATGCTCGTAGCCTGCGGCGAAGCCCACAGCCCCCGCAGGGAGGTCGAACAAGGTCGTCGAGAAGTTCAGCGACAGGTCCCAGAGTTCCTGCTGACTTGAATCCTGCTGATTGAAGGTGACGAAGTCGACCTGATCCTGTGTGATCGATCCCGGGCCGCCGAAGAAATTGAACGGCACGCAGGGCGCGGTGCAGGCCGCCAGGGGCCCGAGCGCCTGTTCAAGCCTAGCTGAGTTGACGATCCCGCGCGCGATCTGGTTCGCCTCGTTCTGGGACCAAAGCGAGTTGACGTCCCAATAGACCTCGCGGCCTCCGAGTTCGAACGACCCGTCGAGCGTCGCCGATGCGTAGAACGTATCGACATTCTGCTGGAAGTTGCGTGGCCCGGCCTCGACAAAGCGCCGCGCCAGAAAGACCGTGTTCGCGGGCGTCAGCGAGAAGCCGAAGGGATTGAAGGGATTGGTGACGTCGACCGAGATGTTGTCGAGCCGGTTTCCGTTGCCGGCTTCCGGACCGATGAACAGCGGGATCGGCGCGGCCTGGTTCGTTGAGTTCCGCGTATTGTAGACCGCCTTGGCGCGGAAATTGATGTTATCCGTCACCTCGTGCGTCACCTGCGTGAAGAACCCGAAGCGCTCCGAGGGGATCTGCAGGTAGTTGAACGGCGCGAAGTTGAACCGGTCCGCCGTCGTGAAGGGCTCGAAGTCGGCGCCGGTCGGGTTGAGCGGATCATAGAACGGGTTGCTGCCCGAATAGGAGAAGGCTTCGTTCAGCGTGATGTTGTTGAACACCAGCGTGTTCGGATCAGTGAACAGGAACCGGCCGCGAGGCGTCGCTGACGAGCAGGTGACGAAGCATTCGTCGAGCGTCGGTTCCGGGAAATCCGAAATGTCCCGGTCGGCGGAGCTTACGCTGTTCTGGTGAACATACTGCGCGGCGAAGAAGATATCGGTGCGATCATTGCTTGCGCCGAAGGAGAACTCATATTGCTGCGTTTCGCCGTCGGTGTCGTCATAGGCGCCGAGTTGCGCTGTCGCGGCGAAGCCTTCCTGCTTGCGTTTGGTGATGATGTTTACGACGCCGGCGATGGCGTCCGATCCGTAGATCGGCGATGCGCCGTCCTGCAGCACTTCGATGCGGTCGATGATGCTGGACGGAATGGTGTTAAGGTCGGTTGCGCCCGGAACGCCGGAAGCCGACGATCCGTTGACCCAACGCAGGCCGTCAACAAGAACGAGAACGCGCCGCGAACTCAGGAAACGCAGGTCGATTTCCGCCGACCCCGCGCCGACGCCGCCGCCGTCCGGCGGATTCCCGAAATTGCCGCTGGAATTGACTTTGGCGTTGAGGCCGCCGCCCGATCCCGGGATCCGTTGCAGAACTTCGCCGATGCCAGCGAGGCCCGAACGTTCGATCGATTCAGAGTCGACGTTCAGAACCGGCCGGCTCGCATCGAGCGGATTTTGCCGGATGCGCGAACCGGTGACGACGATTTCATCCTCGGTGGCTTCATCCTGCGCGAACGCCGCTGTCGTCATCGCGGCGACAGACAGCCCGCCCAATAGGATCGCCCGAACGGCCCGCGGTCGCCGGAAACACTCTCTTGCTACTTTCATGCTGTCCTCCGCATTGAGCGAAGGGAGCGTCGCGCACCCCGTGGCGTGACCGGCCCCACCCCGCCAAGAGGGGAAGAGTTTCATTCTTCGCCGTTACGCCCAAGCTCAAATTCAGGAAAACAAAAAAAAGTGATCGCGAGGAACGTTACAATATAGCAGGCGTATTTTCGCTCGCTGCCGCATGCTCGGCGGCGAGGTAATGAACGGTCTGCATTTCGACAAGACGACTCGCCGCCCGCGCAAACTCAAAAGCCCCATGGCCTTCAGCATAAAGGTCATGCGGCGCGGCGTCGGCGGAGCACAAAAGCTTTGTGCGCGTCTCATAAAGCGAGTCGACGAGGGTCACGAACCGCTTGGCCTCATTGCGCTGCGCCGGCGTCAGCCGCGGGATATGATCGATGAAGATCGTGCTGTAGCGCCTCGCGATGGCGAGGTAGTCTGCGGCGCCAAGCGGCGCCTCGCAGAGGTCGGAGAATGAAAACCGCGCCAGTCCCCGGGCGGCGCGCGGGATGGCGACGGTGCGGCCCTTGACGAGGATCGACTCTGGCGCTTCGCGGGCGCCAGCGATCATGGCTGTCCATGCCCTGTCGAGGGCGGCGTCGGCGTCCGGTCCGAGCGGGGCGTGGTAGACAGGGGCCCCGGCGAGGCGCCCAAGCCTGTAATCCTCCCGCGCATCGAGATGATGGACGTCGAGATTCGACTTCAAGAGTTCGATGAACGGCAGGAAGAGCTGGCGGTTGAGGCCGTCCTTGTAAAGATCGTCCGGATGCCGGTTCGATGTGGCGACGACAACGACGCCTTTCGACAGAAGCGCGCCGAACAAACGTCCGAGCAGCATCGCGTCCGCGATGTCGCTCACCTGGAATTCGTCGAAGCAGAGCAGCGTCGCCTCGCGCGCGATGTCGGAGGCGACCGGCGGGATCGGATCATCCGGGGCCTTGGGGTCGGCTCCTTTGCGGCGTCGTTTCGTCCGCTCGTCGGCGCTGCGCCATGCTGCAATGCGCTCGTGCGTTTCGGTCATGAACTCGTGGAAATGGACGCGACGCTTTCTTTCGACGTCCGTGTTGTTGAAAAAGATGTCCATCAGCAGGGATTTTCCACGCCCGACGTCTCCCCAAAGATAGACCCCGCGCGGCGCCGACGTGCGGTCGCCGAAAATCACAAATCGCCGCCGCTGGCGGGCGACAAGCGCTTCGCTCAGGCTTTGCAGCCGCGCCGCGGCGTGTCGCTGCGCCGGGTCGTCGGCAAGCGCGCCGGCGGCGACAAGCTCCGCATAACGACTGAGTGGCCCCTTCATGGCCGCGCCTATAGGCGAGGCGTCAGGCGCGGTCGAGCGCCGGCGCTGGAAAAAACACACGCGCCGCCGCAGCGGCGAGCGCGGCGCCGCCGCACTGGGCGATGATGAACGGCAGGACATCAACCGGGCGAATGCCGGAAAAGCTGTCGGTCAGCGCCCGCGCGATCGTGACGGCGGGATTGGCGAACGATGTTGATGATGTGAACCAGTATCCCGCCGTTATGACGAGCGCGACCGCAGCCGCGACGTTGTCCGGCCGGACGCGAACTGCGCCGAGGATCGTCAGGACCAGGGCGAAGGTCGCCGTCGCCTCTCCGAGAAGCTGTCCGACGCCAGTGCGCGCCTTGACGCCGATCTGAAGAAGATCGAGTCCGAACATCGCATGCGCGAGCATGGCGCCGGCGATCCCGCCAGCGATCTGAAGTCCGGCGTAGGCGGCGGCTGCGCCCGCGCCGATCTCGCCGCGAGAAAGGAAGACCGCGGTCACCGCCGGATTGAAATGGGCGCCGGAAACGGGCCCGAAGATGGTGATCAGCACAAAGAGGATCGCGGCGGTCGCGATCGTGTTGCCGAGGAGCGCGACAGCGAAATTCCCGCCCGCCAGCGATTCCGCCATTACGCCCGACCCAATGACGGTCGCGACAAGAAGAAGGGTTCCGAGAAACTCGGCGGCGTATCTTTTCATACCTGCCGGTTAGCCGGCTTCGGCGAGAAAGTCGTCGATTCGCGCTCGAATGTCTGCGAACACGGCCTCGAATGCGGCGCGCTTCTCCGCGTCGGACCCGGTGGCGGCGGCGGGGTCTGGAAACGACCAGTGCAAACGCTCGGGCTTCGCCCCGTCAGGCGCGAGGAATATCGGACAGGCCTCACCTGCGGCGTTGTCGCAGACGGTGACGACGACATCGATCAGCGGCGCGTCAGGTTGGGAGAATTCATCCCAGCTTTTGGACCGAGCGGACGGCGCGACGATTTCATGGGCTGCGAGCGTTTCGAGCGCGAAGGGGTTCGGCCGGCCTGTCGGCTTCGATCCGGCTGAAAAGGCGCGCCAGAACGGCGCGCCCGCCCGGTTCATATAGGCTTCCGCCATGATCGAGCGCGCGGAGTTGCCTGTGCAGAGAAAAAGGATCGACCGCGTCATATCTGGCGGGCTCCCCTGCGGATCGGTCGACGACCTGGTTCAAGGCGCGCTCGCCGGCTTGCCATTTGATGGCTCCATTACAACATACGGTCCGCACAGACGCGGATCCCCCTGACAGCAATCGGCGAGAAGGAAGCCGATGAGGGCGCGGATGCCGCCATAGTCCGCGGCGTAGAAAACACTGCGTCCCTCCTTGCGGGAGCGGACGAGGCCTGCCTGAAGCAATTCCTTCAGGTGGAAGGACATTGTCGGCGCGGCGACCCCCGCCGCCTCGGCGAGAGCTCCTGCCGGAACGCCCCCCGGCCCCGCGCGCACCAGGCGCCTGAGGACATCGAGGCGAATTTCCTGCGATAGCGCCGAAAAAGCCGCGACGGCGTTTTGAATTTCCATAGTTCGATAATTATCGAAATGTCAAATCTTGTCAATGGCTGCCTCGAGGGATGGGAAGAAGCGTGCGGACCGGTCGAGGCCTCCGGCCTCCAGCGCTTTGAGGGTCTCAGGCGATCCGCCCGCCAGGCGGACATCGACACCGCGCTTCTCGGCGTTGCGAACAAACCCGGCGACCGCCTGAACGCCCGTCGAGTCGATCAGGGTTACGTCGGATAGGTCGAGAACGAACGCCTTTTGTCCGGCAAGCACCCGGTCCAACGCGAGGCTGAGGCTGGTCGCCGAGGCGAAGAACACCGCCCCCGACAGCCGGTAAACGGCGACATGGTCCGACTGCGCCGCCTCAGGCCGATAGGCGGTTCTCTCGTCCGGCGCTCCGTCGGCGCGATCCTCCCGCACAATGCCGCCGCCGATGCTCATCGACGCGGACATGCGGCGGATGAAGGCGATCGCTGCAATAGCGGTGCCGACCGCGATCGCTTCGGTGAGATCCCGGAACACGGTCAGAAAGAAAGTCGCCGACAGCGCAACGATGTCCTCGATTGATGACCGAAACAGCGAGGCGATTGCGTGGCGCTCGATCATGTTCCACGCGACGACGACGAGCACGCCAGACAGCGCCGCCAGCGGCGCCATCGCCGCCAATGGCGCGGCAAGCATCATGAACATCAACAGGAAGACGGCATGCAGCATCCCCGCAACCGGTCCATGGGCGCCGGCGCGAATATTGGTCGCCGTGCGTGCAATCGTGCCCGTCACGACCATGCCGCCGAAGAGCGACGAGGCCATGTTGGCGACGCCTTGAGCGGCGAGCTCGCAGTTTGACCGGTGACGCCGTCCTGTCATTGCGTCTGCGACCGTCGCCGACAACAGCGACTCGATGGCGCCGAGCAGGAAGAAGGCGAAGGCGTCCGGCAGCACAGCGAGGACAGTCTCGAGCCTGATCGAGGGCAGCGCCAGCGGCGGCAATCCGCGCGGGAGCGCGCCAAACCGCTCGCCGATCGTATCGACGGGGAGATCGAAGACGACGACGACAGCGGCCGCCGCCGCGACAGCGAGCAGGACGCCGGGAAACTGAGGTTTCAAGCGTCTGAGAACGACAATCGTGGCGATCGTCGTTAGTGCGATCCCGACTGCGTAGAGGTTGGCGCTTTCCAGCGCGGCGAGATCGGCCGCAAGCTTGCCGATAATGGTGCCGGGTTCAGCGCCTTCCAGGCTAAGGCCCAACAGCTCCTTGATCTGGCTGATCATGATGATCACGGCGATGCCGGCGGTAAATCCGATGATCACCGGATAGGGAACAAGGCGTACATAGCCGCCGAGGCGCAACAGACCTGCCGCGACCTGCATCAGTCCGGCGAGGAACGTCGCGAGCAACATCCCGTCGACGCCGTGCTTGGCCGCCGTCGCTGCAATGAGCACGATGAAGGCGCCGGCAGGACCCCCGATCTGGAACCGGCTGCCGCCCAGCGCGGAGACAAGGAAGCCGCCGACAATCGCCGCTGCAAGCCCGCGCTCAGGACCGACGCCGGAGGCGATTGCAATCGCCAGCGACAACGGCAATGCAACAATGGCGACCGTGAGACCCGCCGCCGCGTCGCGCCGGAAGGTGTCGAAGCCGTATCCTTCTCGGAGGACGGTGACGAGCTTCGGCGTAAATAAGTCGACGAAGTCAGGCTTTGGTTCGATGTTCGCCACAGACGTCCATTTGCGGCGCGGGACCGCGAGGCGATGGCGCACTCTTCCGTTGCGCCGCAGAGGGATGCAAGCTCTTATTCAAGGAGCGCCCGCTTGCGTGGCCGCGTTAAATTGGTAGGTGCGCGCGATGCTCGGCGCCAGTTCTTTTGAAACGGCCTTTCGGCTGTCGCTTGCGCCGGCCTCGCTGGATTTCGACGAACTCGGCCATGTCAACAACGCCGTCTATCTGCGCTGGGCGCAGGAGATCGCCGTCGCGCACTGGCGCTCGGCTGCGGCGGAAGAGCTCCAGCGCCGCTGGCTCTGGGTCGTTCTGAGGCATGAGATCGACTATCGCGATCCGATACTCCCTGGCGACGCAGTCGAGGGGCGCACCTGGCTCGGCTGCGCTGACGGTGCGCGCTATGACCGTTTTGTCGATCTGCGAAAACCGGGCGCGGCTCGCCCAGCTGCCGCGGTGAAGTCGACCTGGGTCATGATCGACGCTCAGACGCGCAAGCCAAAGCGTGTCGGCCCGGAGATCTTTGAGGCGTTCGGCGTCGAAGGTCGATGATACGCTGCGGATCGGCAAGCCGGAGGCCTATTTTGTGTTCTGTGGGCGCGCCTGTAATAAGCGCCTCATCAAAGCGGGGAGTTGGATGAAAATTCGAACGAACATTCTGGCGATGGCGCTTGCGGGCGCTGCAATAATCGCGACGGCGTCGGCGGAGACGGCAAAGCCTGCCGCGGCGGTTAGCGCGGCGGATTTCGACGCCTATTTGGATGATGTTGAGAAATCTGCACCGGCAGCGCCGCTCGGCGGCGAGGCCGACTACCGCGCGTTTGCGGCGACGCTGAGTGATCGGGCGACATTCACTTTTGGCTCATTTACGCCTGACGGCGCCGGCGCCGTTGCGCGCGATGTCATCGTCACCGTCGGCGATACGAATGCAGCGGGCGTGAAGATCGGCGAGCTGCGTCTCTACAAGGGCCGCAAGGCGGCGAAAGGCGAGGTCGCGGCAGAGCGGATCGACGCGCGCGGAATTTCGACATTTGGTCTTGAAACGTTGATCGAAGAGACGACCGGCGCCTACACGAAAGCGATCATCGGCGGCGTCGAGGCGGCTTCCGGCAGGGAACTCGGCGCCGAAGCGAAGACGGATATCGCAGCAGCGGCGCGGTTTGCGGCTTATGACGTCGCTGTCGAGCGGCTTGTCATCGACGGACTTGTCGTGCACGCCGCCGACAGGAAATTCTCCGGCGACGTTGATGAGCTTGGCGCGCTTCTGCGCCTTTCGGCCTCGATGAGCCGTGCGACGACCGCTCGGGCGATGATCATGCGGGGCGCTGTCTTGAAGATGCGCTCCGGCGTCGACAAGGCGACATCGGCGATGGAAATAGCGATGCCCTTTTACGGGCTTCGCGGCGTTGCGCGCGGCGATATCGAGGCTGCAGTCGCAACGGGACTTGCCTTTTCACTTGATGACGAGACGGCGCCTGACGGAGGCGCGGCGCCGATCAGATTTTCAATGCGTGGCGGCGTTGATCGCTACGCAATAACGGGCGTTAAGCTCGCCAAGCTGTTCGCCTACTGGTCGCGCGGCGATGCGCCGCCGCCGAAGGAAACGAACCTGATGAGTCTCGGTGTCCTGGAAAGCAAAAATGAATACTACACTCTCAATGGTCAGCCATTTTACTCGCTCGAGTACGGACGCACCGACCTTTCTAGTTTCAACTGGTTCCTGCCGACGGAGATCCGGTCCACAGTGCGGAATTACGCCTACGATTTCGGCGCCCTGCTTCGCTTTGCGCAGTCGGCGACGCCTCAACCCGGCGAGGGAGGACAGGATCTTTCAACCGTCGTAAACCTGCTCGACAAGCATGGATTGTCAAAGATCGTCGCGTCCGGCGACTTCGCCTATCGCTGGGCGCCGGCGACCGGCGCTGCAACGCTCGAGAGCAAGAACCAAATGAAGTCGCTCGGCCGCATCGACTTCGAGACGAGCGCCGGGTTGCCAAAGTTCAAGGATTTCGCTGCGCTTCATCCGAAAAAAGGCCAGAGCGTCGATGCCACGAAAGTCTCCTCGCTGTTTGCTGACATGACGCTCGCCGGAATTTCGATCACAGCCGTCGACGCTGGCATGCTGCCAAAACTTTTCGCCTTCGCCGCCGATATGCAATCCGCGCAAATGGGGGCCAAGCCCGGCGCCATCAAGCCTAACGAGCTCCGCGCGGGCGCTGCTTTCTCTCTGCGAACGCTTGGCGCGGCCCCGTCGCCGCTGTCGCCGGTCTACGTTGCGCTCGGTGAATTCATCGCCGAAGGCGGCACGCTCACTCTCTCCGCGTCTCCGGCGTCACCGGTCCCGCTCTCGCTCATCATGGTTCCGGGGCCGAACGGCGAAGACCCGGTCACGCGCCTCAATCTGAAGGCGCGGCGGTCGCCATGACAAAGTCTAGGCGGCTTTTTTGACGAGCGCCGCGAGTTTCGGCGGCAGGTCAGCGCCAAGTTCACGCATGTAGGCGAGAAGCGCGCGCTCGACGTCATCGAAATGGCCATTACGGCCGATCCGGTCGGCGAGCCAGTCCGCCTCGTTCGCTGTGACTTGCTCGGCGACGGCGGCGTTCGCCGCGTTCTCCTCGTTCTTTTTCGAGGCGACGGATTTCTTGTCGCCATAGGCGCGGCGTATGCCGGCGATGCCGCCGGAAAACATCCGCCCGAAGAAACCAGATGGATTGGCGGTCTGGTCCTTGACCCAGTCGTGCAGTCGCAGCGCTTCCTCGCGCGGCAGCGGCCGGTATCCGACATGGGCCATCAGATGCGCCGCGATGCCCTTGATGAAAAGATCGCAGAAGGCCGCATCGTTGTTTGCGCCGGCGGTCATGTCATGAATGTCGAACAGAAGCTCGGCCTCGCCGCGCGTGATCGCGATCGATCCATCGCCGCCCGCCGCGTAAAGATAACGGCGCAGCAGATCAGCGTCGGTCCGGGCGACGCGCGGTCCCCCCTTGTGGGCGCAGACGGTGCGGCGGAATTCGTCAGCGACAAAAGCCGCCATCGCCGACGGCGTCGATACGGCTTTTTCCATGAGTGTGACGAGAAGCCCGAGTTCGAGCGCCGTCGGCCCGTTGCGGCCGAGGAGGGAAGTAAGATAGAAGAACTCTTCTTCGGTCAGATAACCCTGCGGCTCTTCCTCGCGTAGGAAGAAATCGGCGGCCGCCTCTGCGAAATAATCCGCCCATTCGGGATCGCCCGCGGGCGCGCGCCGGCCGAGTGAAAACAGCACCGACAATTCGTCGCGGCTGACGACCCCGTCGGCGAAAACGTTCCGCCTCAGGAATATGACGTCTTCCGCGCTGACATGACCGTCGGCGCCGACATGATTGATGAGGCCGTCCTGGGTCGAATTCGGCATGGGCTCGTCCCCGCTGATTTGGGGTGAAGCTCGCCCATTCCGGTTAACATCCGGGTAAGCGCGGTCGCCGCTTTTGGTGAAGAAAAAGTTACTTCGGGCCCTTGTAGGCGACGCCTTCCTTCATCACGAAATCGACGTCCAACAGTTCGGAGACGTCTGCGATCGGGTCGCCGCGCACGGCGATGAGGTCGCCCCATTTGCCAGGCTCGATCGCGCCCAGAGCGCCGGACTGGCCCAGGTTGGCCGCGCCGTGGACAGTCGCCGCCTTGATCGCCTCCAACGGCGTAAGGCCGGCCTCGACGAGAAGGGTGAACTCGCGTGCGTTCTCGCCATGCTTCGACACGCCCGTGTCGGTGCCGAAGGCGATTTTGACGCCGCCCTGATGCGCACGCCGCGCCATATCGCGCATACGCGGACCCGCTTCGCGCGCTTTCGCCCTTTGGGGCGGCAACAGGAACGAGGTCGGATCGTCCGCCCAAGCGGTGACCGTCGCACCCGCGAGCAGCGTCGGCACAAGATAGGCGCCGGTCCTTTTGAAGAGACGGATCGATTCTTCGTCCAGAAAGGTGCCGTGCTCGATCGAATCGACGCCGGCGCGCAGCGCAGCATTGATCCCGCCGACTCCGTGCGCGTGCGCGGTCACTTTACGCCCCATCGCATGACCGCTTTCAACGATCGCGGCGAGTTCGTCGGGGAAGAACTGCTGCTCGAGTCCGGCCGCGGTGTTGGAGAGAACCCCGCCCGTCGCCGTCAGCTTTATGTGGTCGGCGCCGCGCCGCACTTGCTCGCGAACGGCGCGGCGGCAGTCCGCCGCGCCGTCGCAGACGGCGGGCGAGTGCAGGACATGGGCGATATCGTCGCGGTAGCCTTGCGTCCCGTCGCCGTGACCGCCGGTGATCGAAATCGTCGCGCCAGAGGCGAAGATACGGGGCCCGACGACGTCGCCGCGGCGAATGCCGTCGCGGAGCGCGAAGATGGCGTCCCCCGGCCCCGCGCCGACGTCGCGTACGGTCGTGAAGCCCGCCATCAGCGTCTTGCGCGCGAAGCCCGCCCCGGCAATCGCGTCATCCGCGTCCGACAGCTCGACCTGCTGCAGGCGCTGCTGAGGATTGTTTTCGCTGGTGATGTGCACATGACCGTCAATGAGGCCAGGCAATACAAAATAATCCTTGAGATCATACGTCCTGACGTCATCCGCCTTGGCCACGCCCGCTTCGGCACCGCCCACATAGCCAGGCATCACGGCCGCGACTCGCCCGTCTCGGATAATGACAGTTTGCGCGGTTTTGACAGGCGCGCCGGGCACGGCGAGCAGCCTTCCGGCGTGCACGATCGCGACGTCTGCGGCGTTCGCCGTTGCGCTCGCCATTGTCAGCGCAGCGAAAATAAGAAGTCTCATTGGGGCCCCTCCCGGAGGTTTTCAACAGATCGTTTCAGACTTGCCTTGCGGTGGCAATCCGGGCTTTACAGCGGGGCCCACAAGTTCGCACGAGCAAGCCTATGACCGACACGCCACCGGACCGACTCAGCGTCAACCCGAAGAGCCCGCACTTCAACGAGGCGGTGCTGCAGCGCGACGTCGGCGTGCGCTTCAACGGCGAAGAGCGCACCAATGTCGAGGAGTATTGCGTTTCTGAAGGGTGGATACGCGTGGCGGTCGGCAAGACGCTCGACCGCAAGGGCAATCCGCTGACGCTGAAACTCAATGGCGTCGTCGAACCCTATTATCGGGCGGCGCCGCCCGCCGCCTGATCCGCTGCAATCGCCGCGCGGATAAGCGCCTTTGCTTCGTTCGACGCCCAATCCGCCTCTCCGGCGAGGCGGCCGATTTCGCGCCCCCGCGCGTCATAAAGGATCGAAAGCGGCAGCGCCGCGGAGCCTCCAGTCGCTATGACGAGCGCGAGTTTGGGGTCGGCGTAGAGCTCGAGATTGCGGAGGTTCAGTTTTTCGAGGAATGCGGCCGCGGCTTCCGGGCCCTTGGGGTCGGCCGCAACGGCGACGACGGCGAATTTCTCTCCGCCCAGGTCGGCGTCGAGCGCATCGAGGGAAGGCAGTTCCCTCAGGCAGGGCGCACACCAGGTCGCCCAGAAATTCACCAGGACTGTCCGCCCACGGAATTCGCTGAGGCTGGTCGCTTCGCTCCCGCGCAGAAAAGGTTCGACGGGCGCGGTCCGGGCGCTGGCGGCGAATACGAATTTTTCCATCGCTCCACCAGCTAGCCGCGCATCGTGAAAAACCGGCGCGGCGGGTCCGGCGTCTGGCTGGCCCTGCCGGCCGCTTAACGCCGCGGACAGGATGACGTAAAGGATCGCGGCCGCGCCGAGGGCAAGAAGCCCCAGGAGCCAAAGGCGGGGGTTGAGAATCGCGCGCACACGGGTCTCCGGCGAAAGGAACGGGCAAGATGTCGAATGACGAAACCGGAGTTAACCAAGGCGCGGCGAAAAGCCAAATGTGGGGCGGCCGTTTCGAGCGCGGCCCCGCGGCTGTGATGGCCGCCATCAACGCATCAATCGACGTCGACAAGCGGCTGTGGCGTGAGGACATCGAGGGCTCGAAGGCGCATTCCGCCATGCTGGCGGCGGCGAAGATCATTTCGCTGGCGGACGCCCGCGCAATCCAGGACGGGCTCGACCGCGTCGCCGCCGAAATCGAGGCGGGCGCCTTCCCCTTTTCCGCCGACCTAGAGGACATCCACATGAATATCGAGGCGCGGCTGAAGGCGCTGATCGGCGAACCGGCCGCGCGGCTCCATACGGCGCGCTCGCGTAACGATCAGGTCGCAGTTGATTTCCGGCTTTGGTGCCGCCGCGCGGCGCATGACGCGGCGGCCGCGATCGACCTCTTGCAACGCGCGCTTCTTGCGCAGGCCGAGCGACATGTGGAAAGCGTCATGCCCGGCTACACTCATCTCCAGATCGCGCAGCCGGTGACGCTCGGGCATCACCTGCTCGCCTACGTCGAAATGCTTGAGCGCGATTCCGCGCGATTTCTCGACGCCGCGTCGCGCATGAATGAATGTCCGCTCGGTGCGGCGGCGCTCGCCGGAACGCCATATCCAATTGATCGCGACATGACGGCGAAGGCGCTGGGCTTCACCCGCCCGACAGCGAACTCGCTCGACAGCGTCTCGGCGCGCGACTTCGCCCTGGAGATTCTGGCTGCGGCGGCGATCGCTGCAAGCCATCTTTCCCGCCTCGCCGAAGAGATCGTTCTCTGGACCTCGCCGCATTTCGGTTTTGCGCGGCTTTCCGACGCTTTTTCGACCGGGTCGTCGATCATGCCGCAAAAGCGCAATCCCGATGCGGCAGAACTCTGCCGCGCCAAAGTCGGGCGCATCGCCGCGGCGTTCCAGTCGCTGCTTGTCGTGATGAAAGGTCTGCCTCTCGCCTATTCAAAAGACATGCAGGAGGACAAGGCCGCGACTTTCCAGGCGATCGACGATCTCGCGCTGGCGCTCGCCGCCATGACCGGCATGATCGCCGATCTTTTGTTCGACGTGGAAGCGATGCGCGCGGCCGCTGCGCGCGGCTATTCGACCGCGACTGATCTGGCGGACTATTTCGTGATGGCGCTTGGCCTGGCGTTTCGCGAAGCGCACCACGCGACTGGTCAGATCGTCGCCATTGCGGAGCGGAAAGGCGTACGGCTCGACGAGCTTGCCCTTGCCGACTTCCGCGGCGTTGAACCACGTACGGGCGAGGACGTTTTCGCGCGGCTCACCGTTGACGCTTCGGTCAGCGCGCGCGCATCCTACGGCGGCACCGCGCCGGATAAAGTCAGGGCGCAGATCGCGCGTTGGAAGGAGACGCTCAAGTGAGACTGGTTCTCGCCGCGTTCGCGGCCCTGCTGTTTGTCGCCGCCTGCGGCAAGAAGGCGCCGCTGCGCGCACCCTCAGATCCTCCGCCGTCGGAAGACTCGCGCGCGGCTTGAACCGTCGCGAGGAGGGCGCCAATGACGGGTTCACCGGAAAGGGACGCCCAACAGGGCGCGTCGAGCGCCCTCCTGGCGAGCCGCCTCTGGCGCGAATTTCTCGGCCGATACGCCGGCAAGCTCGGTTTGGCGCTGATTGCGATGGGCGTCTTTGCCGCCTCGGCCGCAGCGATTCCAGCGGGTGTCGAATGGATCAATGCGCGGCTTTCTGGAGACGAACCTTCTCTTGGGCCGATCAAGGGCGACGTGGCGATCATAGGCCCAGTGATCGTCATTGTACTCGGTCTCGTCAACGCCGCCGCCCAGTATCTTCAAGCGCGGCTGTCCGCGTCGGCGGCGCTGCATGCGCTGCGTGACATGCAGTCGGCGATCTTCGAAAGGCTCGTCGATATCGACGACGCACAACTGCGCGCGCTCGGCGCCGGCCAGTCGATCTCCATTTTGACGAATGATGTGATGGTGCTTCGCGAAACCCTGCAGCGCGTGCTGACGGCCGTTCGCGATCTTCTGACGCTGCTCGCGTTGACCGCAGTGATGATCTGGTACGACGGGGTGCTGTTTCTCGTCGTCATAGGAATCTACGCTGTTGTCGGCTGGCCGGTCGCCCGGATCGGCGCAGGCTTGAGGAAGAGCAGCCGCGCAGCGCAGGCGCAGTCGGGCGATATCGCCGGTCTTGCGAGCGAGGCGGTTGCGGGCGGGCGGACGATAAGGGCTTTCAATCTCGGCACGGAGCGATGGGGCGAGGCGCTCGGCGCCTTCGACGATCGCCTCGTAACCCTTCTGAGAATGGCGCGGCTGCGCGCCCTCAACGAGCCATTTATTTTTCTTGTCGGCTCGATCGCCCTGGCGATCGTGATCGCCGTGGTCGCGGTCCGCATTGGACAAGGCGCGCTCAACGTGCCGCAATTCATTTCGTTCATCATCGCGCTATTGATGCTTTCGCAGCCGGCCCGCGGACTATCGACCTTGAACGCAGTCGCGCAGGAAGGCTTCGGCGCTTTTGAACGTATAGCGGCGCTGCTCGACACAAGACCTTCAATCGTCGATGTGCCCGGCGCAAAGCCGCTCGCGGTGACCGGCGGCGCCATCTCGGTTCAAAACGTCTCCTTTTCCTATGACGGCGAAAAGCCGGCGCTTGACGGCTTCTCGCTCGAGGTTCCCGCCGGAAAGACGGTCGCGCTGGTGGGCGAATCGGGCGCCGGCAAATCGACGGTCTTCAATCTCCTGTTACGTCTTTACGAACCGGATTCCGGCGAAATTCAGATCGACGGCCAGCCGATCGGCGGCATGACGCTTCATTCCCTCCGGAATGCGATGGCGCTCGTGTCGCAGGATGCGTTCCTGTTCAACGACACCATCGCCGCCAATATCGGCGTCGGCCGCAGGGGCGCCGCCAATGAAGAAATCCGCGCCGCCGCGGAGGCGGCCGCCGCTGACGGTTTCATCAAGCGTCTGCCGAGAGGCTATGAGACTCCAGTCGGCGAGGCCGGCAACGCTCTCTCCGGCGGCGAGCGCCAACGCATAGCCATCGCCCGCGCCTTCCTGAAAGACGCGCCGATCCTGTTGCTTGATGAAGCCACCTCCGCGCTGGACGCCGAATCTGAAGCGGCGATCAAGATTGCGCTCGCGCGCCTGATGAAGGGCCGCACGACTGTGGTCATCGCCCACCGACTTTCGACGATTCGCGCCGCCGATCTCATAGCGGTCATCGACAGGGGCAAGGTCATCGAGGTCGGCGCGCACGAGACGCTTGTCGCTCGCAACGGCTATTATGCCCGGGTGTCGCGCCTCCAGCAGGCCTAATTGCACGCTTGATCGGCCCGCCCGGCGGACGATATCTTCGGCGGAAAGGGTCTGGGAGCGGCGCGGGGGCTTCCTTGGCGGACGTTTTCATCAGCTACAAGCGCGAGGAGCGCGCGAAAGCAAAGGCGCTCGCCGAAGCGATCGTCAAACGCGGCTACTCCGTCTGGTGGGATGTCGATCTCCTTCCTGGCGACCGTTTCGCCAAGGAGATTGACGCCGTCATCGGCAGGGCGAAGGCAGCTGTCGTTTTATGGTCAAAGGCTTCGATCGAGTCTGACTGGGTTGTCGCGGAAGCGACCGAGGCGAAAAAGCGCAAGATCTTTCTGCCGGCCTTGATCGAAGCGGTCGATCCGCCGCTCTATTTTCGCGGCGACCACGCGGTCGATCTAACGCCATGGGACGGCGCTCCCGATAGCGAACTCCTCGCTCCCTTGCTCGCTGCGATCGAGCGGCGCGCCGGTCCGCCGACGGAGAAGCCGGCCGCACAAGCGGCGGCTGTCGCGGAGGCTCTCGCCGCTCCCAATCTCGAGGCCGAATTCTGGCGGACCGTTTCGGCTGCGCCCGTTCAAACCATCGGCGAGTACGAAGCTTACCTGAACAAGTTCGGACAAAGCGGTCTCTTCGCCGATGTCGCCCGCATGCGAATTGCGGCGTTGAAGTCTCGCACGCCGCAGGAAGCGGTTCACAATCGGCTGAGAAGCACGCACTTGATCGCCGGCATCGCAGCGGCGACTGTCAGCATCGTCGGCTTCGCCTACCAATTGATGAAGGACAATGGCGACGGCGGCGAGCGGACAAACCGGGCAAAGACTCCGGCGGCGCTTGCGGCCTTCACGCCCGACCGCTTTTCAAGGGAGCCGGCGATAGCGCTTGCCGACGAAGCGCTCGCCGCGATCAGGATCGACAGGCTCGAAGATGCTGCGGAAGACAGCGCTGTCGCGGCGACCCTCGCCGGCTTCGCCTATGGCTTTGGTCGAGGCGGACTTGCAGTTGATGACTCAAAAGCGACGAAATTCTATCGCCTCGGATGCGACAGCGGCGTTGGACAGGCCTGTTTTCAGCTCGCGGTCAATTACGCCTTCGGCAAGGGCGTCACCCCCGACGAGGAGAAGGCCGCGCAAATCCTCCAGCGCGGTTGTGCGATCGGGGATGCCGGGAGTTGCACGGATCTGGGCTATTATTATGAAATCGGCAGAGGCGTCACGCGCAGCGACGTCAACGCCGCCGACTATTATCGGCGCGCCTGCGACGCCGGCAACGCGCTTGGATGCAACAATCTCGGTTATCGCTATCAAACCGGCAAAGGCGTCGCCCAGGACGAGGCCGGCGCCGCTGATCTCTACCGGCAAGCCTGTGACGCCGGCTCCGGACTCGGCTGCGGCAATCTCGGGTTTCTTTACGCGGAAGGGATCGGGCTCGCCCAAAACGACAGCGACGCTGTACGCTATTACCGGATGGGATGCGATCTCAACGACGCGGCGAGCTGCGGCAATCTCGGGTTCATGATTTCGAACGGACGCGGCGCCGCGCTGAGCGACAGTGACGCCGCCGCTTACTTGAAGCGCGGCTGCGAGGGCGGACATCAGTTTGCATGTGCGCACTACGCAGTCGCTCTCGACAACGCGAAAGGCGTGGCAAACGATCCCGCAGGCGCCGTGCGCCATTACACAATCGGCTGCGAGGCGGGATTCCTATTCGCCTGCACAAACCTTGGCTTTATGTATCAGGGCGACCGCGGCGTTCCGATCAACCACGCCGAATCGCTGCGTCTCTATCGGATCGCCTGCGACGGCGGTGAAACTTATGGCTGCAACAATCTCGGACACATGTATTTGACCGGCCGCGGCGTCGACGCCGATGTTACGCGGGCCATCTCCCTCTTCGAGCGCGCGCTGAAGCTCGATCCTTCAAATCAGCTGGCGAAAGACAATCTTGCGATCGCGCGCAAAGGCGTTTGAGGCCGTTCGGCCACGACGGTCGCGAGCAGCGTCTCATTCACGCCGAAGCAGCGTTTCTGTCAGCAGGTTTCCCCACCATTTGCCTTGATGGGCCGCCTTGATCGCGGCGGGGTCGTAGGCGGAACTTTCGGTCCAGTCGAGGAAGGCGTCGACATCGGTCAGCGGAATGCCTGCCCGGCGCGCATGATCGAGGTAAAGGTCGAAAGCGGCGTCGATCACCCCGGTCTTGCCGGCGCGGATGTGACCGTAACGCAGCGACAACTGCTTGAGGGCGACGTCGAGCGCCGCGCCGCCCTTCATGAAAAGATACATGGCGGCGGCGAGCCCGGCGCGGTCCGCGCCTGACTTGCAGTGCAGCAGCGCCGGATAGTCGATGCGCGCGAACAGCGCGCGAAGACCGCGAAGCGTTTCCGCCGACGGCGCCTCTCGCGAGTACAGTCGGAAGTTGATGAGCGTCAGGCCGTGCCTATTGCAGGCTTCCTCTTCGAGAAAGAGCGCGGCGCTTGGCTTGTCGCCGCGAAGATTGACGACCGTTTTGACCCCGTACGCCGCCCATCGCGCAATTTTCGCCGGACTCGGCTGGAAGCTCCGATAGACGCCAGCCGCGATTTCGTGACTGTTGTCGTAAAGCGTGCGCAAGATCGCATGGTCGCCGAGGGCGAAGTCTCGCATGGCGCGCCTGCGGCCCTCCGGGGTCTTGAACAATTCGCGGGTGAGCGCACGCGCCATCCCTCAGAACTTCCCGTCGCCGTCCGGGTCAAGGAGGCGGTGCAGGTGCACGATGAAATAGCGCATATGGGCGTTGTCGATTGTTTGCTGCGCCTTGGCGCGCCACGCCTTTTCGGCCGCGGCGTAGTTTGGAAACACGCCGACGATGTCGAGCGCTTCGAGATCGCGAAATCTGACGTCCTCGAGGTTCTCGAGCTCGCCGCCGAAGACGAGGTGAAGGAGTTGCTGGTCAGGCATCGTTTATCCTTGTCACCATGTGATTTTCACTTCCGTGCGCCGTTTATTCGCCGGCGACGGTCATTTCCCCAACAAGCACGGAGGGCGCATTGACGGCGCCGCGGAACTCGAGGTCGCTCGCCGCTTCGAGGTTCGCATACATCTCGAAGAGATTGCCGGCGATCGTAATCTCCGAAACCGGGTGGGCCTTCGCACCGCCGTCAATCCAGAAGCCCGAACAGCCGACCGAATAATCGCCGGTGTTCGAATTGACCTGCGGCCCGAACATGTCGGTCACGAGCAGCCCCCTGTCGAGCTTCTTCAGCAACGCCTCGAAAGAGAGCGCGCCCGGCTTGAGATAGAGATTGGTCGGGCCGGAGCCGGGCGCCCCGGAAACGCCGCGCGTGGCGCGTGCGTTCGACTGGAGGCCGAGCTGGCGCGCCTGCGCCGAGTTTAGAAACCATTCAGTGAGGACGCCGTCGTCGATGACATTGTAGGCTTCGGCTTTCATCCCCTCGCCGTCGAAAGGGCGCGATCCATGCCCGCGCCGAATGAACGGATCATCGACGACATAAGTCCCTGTTGGAAAGATCCTCTCGCCCTTCTTGGCCTTGAGGAAGCTCACCCCGCGCGCGATGGCTGCGCCATTGGCGGCGCCAGCGAGGTGACCGATCAGGGCGCCCGAGAGCCGGTTTGAGTAGATGACCCTCGCCTTGCCGCTCTTGATTCGTTTTGGCGACAGGCGTTCGACGGTCAGTTCGCCGGCGCGCCGGCCGATCACCTCGGGCGATTTGTGGTCGGCCCAGTGTGTTTTTGAATCATACTCGTAATCGCGCTCCATGCCATTGTCGTCGCCGGCGATCACGCTGACGGAGACTGAATGAGACGAACCGCCAGTCTCGCCGAAAAAGCCATGACTTGTCGCAAACCACTTTGTCCCCTCGCCATAGGACGCGCCTGCGCCTGACGAATTGGTGACACCCTTGACGGCGAGAGCGGCCGCCTCGCAATCGCGCGCGCGCGACTTCAGCTCTTCAGTCGAAGGTTCAAGGTAATCGCCAAGATCGAGATCGGGAAAAGGCGCGCGCGCAAGGCGGTCGGCTGGCGCAAGGCCGACGTAAGGGTCTTCGGGCGCGGCTTTCGCCATCGCCGCGCAGCGTTCGATCAAGGCATCGAGGCTCCGCTGTGAAATGTCGGTCGTCGAAACGATCGCCTGCCGTCTGCCAACGAGGATGCGCAGGCCTAGGTCGACGCCTTCCGACCGCTCGACGTCTTCGAGCGCGCCCATGCGCCAGGAAACGCTTGACGATACGGCATGGTAAAGAACGGCGTCGGCCTCATCGGCGCCGGCGCCTCGGGCGCGGTCGATGACGCCGCCGAGAAGGGCTTGTGCTTTTTCGCTGTTCATGCGGCGGGAGATAAGCAAAAGCGGGCGGCGCCGCAACGCCGGCGCCGGCGCATCAGCCGAACCAGTTGGGGGCTCTTTCGGCGGCCACCATGTCGTCATAGGTCGGCCGCCGCCGAATGAGACCATAGCGGGCGCCATCGACCATGACCTCAGGCGTCAAAGGCCGCGAATTGTATTGCGAAGAAAGGACCGCGCCGTAGGCGCCCGCGGTCATGAAAGCCGCGAGATCGCCGGCCGCGAACGGGGGCAGAGCGCGCGCCAGCGCAAACCGGTCGCCGGTTTCGCAGACCGGTCCGACGACTTCATAGGCGCGAGTCGCGCCGCCTCGTGGACGGACAGGCAGAATTTCGTGAAAAGCCCCATAAAGCGCGGGGCGGATGAGATCATTCATGCCCGCGTCTAGAATGAGGAAGGGGCGCGCTTCGCCTTCTTTCACGTAAAGCACACGTGCGATGAGCGCGCCGGCATTGGCGGCGATCAGCCGGCCGGGTTCGAGGATAAGCTTTACGCCGAGCGGCCCCGCGATCCGTTTCACCATCGCGGCGTACTCGGCGGGAAGTGGCGGATCGGCGGCCGCCGACTCCAGATCGCCGTAAGGCACGCCGAGGCCGCCGCCGAGGTCGAGCCGCTCGATCGCGTGACCGTCGCTCCGCAGCGTGCGGACCAGCTCGGCGACGCGAAGGAAGGCGCGCTCAAACGGCGCAAGCGCGGCGATCTGGGATCCGATGTGGACGTCGACGCCGCAAACCTTCACGCAATCAAGAGATGCGGCGCGCGCATAGATCTCACGGGCGCGCCGCCACGGCACGCCGAACTTGTCCTCCGCTTTTCCCGTGGAGATTTTCTCGTTGCCGCCGGCCGCCACATCTGGATTGACCCTGAACGCGACGGGCGCAATCGCCCCCTTCGCGCGCGCGACATCATCAAGCGCAAGGAGCTCCGGTTCGGACTCGACGTTGAATTGCAGGATGCCAGCATCGATCGCTGCAGCCATTTCCGCGCGTGTTTTGCCGACGCCGGAAAAAACGATCTTTGCGGGGTCGATCCCGGCCTCGAGCGCGCGCGCCAATTCGCCCCCGGAAACGACGTCGGCGCCCGCGCCTTCCGCCGCCATCAAGCGTAGAACTGACAGGTTGGAATTCGCCTTCACTGAAAAAGCGATTAGCGGATCATCGCCCGCGAAAGCGTCGCGGAAGACGCTCACATGCCGGCGCAGCGTCGCCGTGCTGTAGCAATAGAACGGGGTTCCGACTGCGGACGCAATTTGCTCAAGGCTGATCGCCTCAGCATGAAGGACGCCGTTCTGATAGGCGAAGTGACGCATGTCGCTTTCGCTGATAGCAGCGTGCGGCCTGCCGGCAAAGAACGCCGCAGGGATCACTGGCCGGACGCTTGCCGGCCCCGGTCCGCGCGCTTATGCAACCGGGCCCATGGCGTCCTTGTCAAAGCGCATTCTGAAGTCCGCCGCCGCCGGAGCCATCGTCAGCGCCGCTGTGGGCGCCTATATCCGCCTTGTCGCCGCGACCTCGCGCCGGGTGTTCGTCGGTCGTGAGCATGCCGATGCGTTGCTTTCCGGAGACAAGGGATTCATCCTCGCCTTCTGGCATGCGCGGCTTCTGATGGGCGCGATCATGCGCAAGGAGGCCGATCGCCCGGTTTATATGTTGATTTCGGCGCATCGTGACGGAGAGCTGATCGCCGCTGCGGTCCGGGGCTTCGGCGTCGAAATGATCCGCGGTTCGGCCTATGATCCGAAAAAGCCGGAAAAGAACAAATCCGGCGCGCCCGCCGTCGCCGCGATGGCCGCCGCGCTCAGGGCCGGGGCTGTCGTCGGCATGACGCCGGACGGACCGCGGGGGCCTGCCGAGGTCGCCAAGATCGGCGTCATTCGCCTTGCGGCCATGACGGGCGCGCCGATCCTGCCCGCCGGCTATGCGGCGAGCCGCGCCAGACGACTTGCATCGTGGGACCGATTTGTCCTTACCGTTCCCTTCACGCGCATGGCCTTTGCTGCACGGGCCCCGATCCATGTAAAATCGGACGCTGATGACGAAGCGCTCGAAGACGCGCGCCGGCGGCTTGAAACAGCGCTCAACGAGGCTGTCCACGACGCCGAAGCCGCGCTGCAGTGACCATGACACCGGACGATCTTCCGCCTGTGGAGCCCTTCGGGCTGAAACTTTACCGCGCCGCCAGTGGGGCCGGCGGCCCGTTCGCGCGCGCGCTCCTGCGGCGACGGCTCGCCGCCGGCAAGGAAGACGTCAGTCGACTCCGGGAGCGTCTCGGCGAGGCCTCGCGGCGACGGCCGCAAGGTTCCCTGTTCTGGCTTCACGGCGCGAGCGTCGGCGAGTCGCTTTCTGTCTTGCCCCTCGTCGAGCGCCTGACCGCGCGCGATAGCGGCCTCTTTGCGCTGGTGACGACCGGCACTGTGACGTCGGCGAAACTTATGGAGGAACGGTTGCCGGCGCGCGCGCTCCACCAGTTCGCGCCGGTCGACCATCCAAAGTTCGTCAAACGCTTTCTCGATCACTGGCGGCCGGACGCGGCGCTATTTGTTGAATCGGAGCTCTGGCCGAATCTGCTGATGGGCGCGCGCGCGAGCACGGAGTTTATGGCGCTCGTCAACGGTCGCGTTTCGCCGCGCTCTTTTGCCAACTGGGGGGCGCGGCCGCGAACGATCCGCTATCTCCTGTCGCAGTTCGATGTCCTGATCGCGCAGGATCGCGAAAATGCGGAAAGGCTCTCGATCTTGTCCGAACGCGCTGCGCCAACCTTCGGAAATCTGAAGAATGCGGCCGCCCCGCTGCCGGTCAACGCGGAGGCGCTCGCAGCCTTGACGCGAGATATCGGGCGGCGACCGGTCCTCCTCGCCGCGTCGACTCATCAGGGCGAAGAAGAGATGGTGATTGAAGCCGCAAAGCTTTTGCTGGCCGACCTGGCAGACCTTCTCGTCATCTTGGCCCCGCGGCACCCGGCGCGCGGACCCGAGGTTGCGGACAAGGCGATCGCAGCGGGCTTGACGACGGCGCGTCGCGATTCTGGCGCTCCGATCGGGGCTGATACTCAGCTTTATGTCGCGGATACGCTCGGCGAACTCGGACTCTTCTATCGCGTCGCCAGCACGGCCTTCGTAGGCGGCAGCCTTGTCGCCAAGGGCGGCCATAACCCGCTGGAGCCGGCGCGCTTGGGCGCCGCCATCCTGCACGGGCCGAACGTCTTCAACTTTGCCGAAACCTACGCCGAACTGCGCAGCGCAGGGGGATCGGCGCTCGTGCGCAACGACCGGGAGCTCGCCGCTGCGGCCCGCCGCCTCTTCGGCGATGAAACGACCCGCAAGACGATGGTGGAGGCAGCAAGACGCGCGGCGGAAGCGAGCGGTGAGCGCGTCCTGGCTGATATCATCGCTCACCTCGATGCGGCGCGCGCCCGCAAGCGCCAGGCCGCGGGATGAGCGAGCCCTGGTTCTGGCGTTCGACGTCGATCGCCGCGCAAGCGGTCAGGGCTACGCTTGCGCCGGCGTCGCTGCTTTACGGCGCAGGGCAGTCCATGCGTATTCGGCTGGCGCGACCGATCGATCCCGGCGCGCCTGTCATCTGCGTCGGCAACGCCGTTGTCGGCGGCGCCGGAAAGACGCCGTTCTGCCTCCTGTTGCATCGCCTGCTCGCTGCGGAGGGAATCGCAGCGTCATTCCTGATACGAGGCTATCGCGGCGCGCTGCGAGGGCCTGTTATCGTAACAGATAGGCATGACGCCGCCGAGGTCGGCGACGAAGCGCTCCTTCTCGCCGCCGCAGGGCGGACATGGGTCGCGAAGGACCGCGCCGCCGGCGCGCTTGCGGCGGCAGCCGCCGGCGCCCAACTGCTCATCATGGACGACGGCTTTCAGAATCCACGCATCAGAAAGACAGTTTCCTTTTTATTGGCGAGCGGCGACGAGTTTTCGTCGGCGACCTTTCCGGCCGGTCCTTTACGCGAACGCTTCGAGAATGCGATGGCACGGGCCGATGCGCTCGTCTTCCGCGCCGGCGCCAATCCGCCGCCCTCGAAATCCGGCATTCCCGCGTTTGCGATCTCAAGCGATACGCTCTTGCCGATCCCTCCCCAACCGGTCGTCGCATTTTGCGGCATAGCGCGTCCAGAAAGGTTCTTTTCGGCGCTTCGGCTCAAGGGCTTTGCCTTGACGGCGGAGGTCGCCTATCCCGATCATCATGCGTTCAGCGTGGATGACCTTCAACGCCTGCGCGCTCGCGCCAGAGATACGAAGGCCGTGCTCGTGACTACGGAAAAGGATTTCGTGCGGCTTGGCGCCGCCGATCGCGTGAACATCGTGACGGCGCGGGTTTCGCTGACAGTGGACGAGCCCAAACGGCTGGTCCGCTTTGTTCGCGAGCGGATCGGCGTATGAGTGAAGCGGCCGAGGAAATCACGCTTCCCGCGCCGCGTTCCAACCGGCCGGTCACGCTCGCCCACCGTGGGGAATACGCGCTCGCACTCGCGGTCGGCGGCTTTTTCCGCGTTGTCGGTGTTGATGCGGCCTCGGCGATCGCAGGCGGTTTTCTGCGCGCCATCGGGCCGTTGATAGGTCCGATTCACAGACGCGGCCTCGTCAATCTGCGTATCGCCTTTCCAAACTGGACCGACGCCGAGATCGCCGCGACGCTGCGCAACGTCTGGGAAAATCTCGGGCGGACCGCTGCGGAGTTCTCCCATCTCGACTGCTTTTCGCCTGACAGCGGCTTCAGGGTGCAGGTGGAGGGGCGGGAGAAATTCGCGGCGGTGATCGCGAGCGGAAAGCCCGCGATATTCGTCTCCGGACACTTCGCGAATTGGGAGGTCATGTCCATCGTCATGCAGGCGGTCGGTCTCGACTACGGCGTCATTTATCGGGCGGCGAACAATCCACTTGTTGATGGTCTCATCATCCGCACCCGGGCGAAGGTCATGTCCCGTCGCCAAATTCCAAAAGGAAAGCGCGGCGGGCGCGACATGATCGAGGCTCTGCGATCCGGCGCCTCGCTTGCAATGCTAGTTGACCAGAAACTGACGAGCGGCGGCGTTCCCTCGCTCTTTTTCGGGCGGCCGGCGATGACCGCTCCGGCGCCCGCGCGGCTCGCGCTGAAGTTTGACGCGCCCATCATTCCGCTCGAAATTGAGCGCACGCGCGGCGCCCATTTTCGCCTCACTGTAAACAACCCCATCGCTTTTGAGCCGACCGGCGACGTCAACGCAGACACTCAAGCGCTGACCGATCGCATCAACCAGGAACTCGAGCGCATGATTCGCGCGCGGCCCGGTCAGTGGCTGTGGCTGCACCGGCGGTGGGGTAAGGACACAGAAACCTGACGGCGCGCTTGGCGCCGTCACGAGGTGCATTGGTTTGCGTGCAGGAGCGACAGTTCACTTGTCATGGCGGACGCCTCTTTTCGGAGCCCTCGCGATCGCTCTCTGGCGCATGGACGCGCGACGAAAAATGCGCTGGATCGGCGATCGCCTGAAACCGCGGTCACGCGTCTTGGAAATCGGATCGGGTCCGGGAACGCTGCTTGAGGCGTTACGGGCGTCAGGCCATGAGGTCGTCGCGGTCGATATCGAGAATTCCTCCTACGCGCCCGAACTCGCGCCGATTCTTTTCGATGGAAATACATTGCCCCACCCTTCCAATTCGTTCGATTCAGCGCTGCTTGCGACGACGCTCCATCATGCGGCCGATCCTGAGCGCTTGATCGCCGAGGCGGCGCGCGTCGCTGCGACCGTGATCGTGATCGAAGACATCTATAGGTCGGAGATGCAGCGTAAGCTGACGCTTTTCGCAGACAGCCTGACAAACCTTCAATTTGAAGGTCATCCCCATGCCAATCGCGACGACGCGGGTTGGCGCTCGGCGTTCGCCGCCGCAGGCCTCAACCTCGTCAGCAGCGACACGAAGCCCTATGCCGGGATTTTCTTGCAGGCGCTCTATGAGCTCCGGCGATGAATCTTTCGATTTCAATCATCGCGCCGATGTACAACGAAGCCGCCGAACTTGCGCGCTTTGCGCGCATGATAGCCCGGCTGACGCCGCCTCCCGCTGAGACGATTCTAGTCGATGGCGGCAGCACGGACGGCTCACCGGCGCTGGGCCGCTCGCTAGGATTGACGGTCATCGAGTCGGACCGGAAGGGTCGAGCTGCGCAGATCAATGCGGGCGTGGCGGCTGCGTCCGGCGACGTCGTTTTCGTGATCCATCTCGACACGGACGTGCCTGAAGACGCCTGTGCAGTTGTTTTTCGAACGATCGCCGACCCGCGAGTCGCGCTGGCAGGATTTACCCCTGTCATCGCGGGGCCTGATTCAACGCGCTGGGTCTCGACTTTCCACAACTGGATCAAGACCTGGTACGCGCCGCTTTTGTTCCGCCCCCTCAGCTTCATGCGCGGCCTTCGCCTGTTGTTTGGCGATCACGCGATGTTTTTCCGCAAAGCCGACTTCAACACGGTTGGCGGCCTCGATCCGCGGATGATGATCATGGAAGACGCCGATCTTTGCGAGAAGCTTGCGCGCATCGGCAGAATCCGACTGATCGATCGCATCGTCGTGACATCCGACCGGCGAATTGATGCGTGGGGCGGTCTGAGGGCGAACTGGATCTACTTCAAGGTTGGGCTCTTGTGGACGCTCGGGCGTCATCGGGCGGCCGACAAGCGTTATCCTGACGTTCGATAGCGTCTATTCGGAACGCGCGCCTTCGCCCCATTCGCGCATGGCGGGGAGCGACCACATCATCGCGCGCCACTCGTCCGCGAGAGGCGGCAGCTCGACGGGGCCGTAGGTCTGAAAGCGAGAAACAACGGGCGCGTACATCGCGTCCGCGATCGAGAAACGGCCGAAGAGGAACGGTCCGCCGGCCCCGAAGTCGCGCCGGCAAGTCTCCCATATTTCCGCAATGCGCGCGATATCGCCGGCGATGCCATAAGTTGTATGGCGCATGCCTTCGCGAGTGAAATTCATCGGCCAGAACGAGCGCAAGGCCTGAAATCCCGAATGCATCTCCGCCGAGACTGCTCGGGCGATCGCCCGCGCTTTGACCGCCTCCGGCCACAATCCTTTCCTGGGAAATGCTTCTGCGAGATACTCCGCGATCGCCAAAGAATCCCAGATCGCCGTCTCGCCGTCGATGAGACAGGGCACGCGACCGGACGGCGAAACCTTTGCGATATCGGCCTTTGTCTCCGGCCGGTCGAGCCTGATGAGGCGCTCAGTGAACGGGATGTCGGCCGCTTTCATCAGCAGCCACGGCCGCAGCGACCAGGAAGACAGCGTCTTGTCGCCGATGACGAGGGTTAGCATTCGTGATTTCCGCGCGGGTTGCAGCAGCCTATTCCGCCGCTTCGATGCGCTTGTTCTCGACCCGCTGTGGTGCGGCGGTCAATATATGCGCTTCGGCGCGAATGAATTGGGGCAGGCGGACACGCGCGTCGCGGCGGCGCGGGAAGCTGGCGCAGGCGACCGTGCCGCGGCCCTGCTGGCTGGCGATCGCCAGCAACCCGCCATGCATCTCCATCAGGGATTTTGAAAGCGCAAGCCCGAGGCCCGCGCCTTTGAGGGGTCCCCCGAGATGTTCCCCGATGAGCTCGAAGGGCTGGCCAAGGCGCGCAAGATTATCCTTCGCGATGCCTGCGCCGTTGTCGGCGACGATGACGGTCACGCCGTCGAGATCCGCCTCGGCCGTCAACGTCACTTCGCCGCCGCGCGCCGTGAACTTGATTGCGTTCGAAAGCAAGTTGAGCGCGACCTGCTTGACCGCGCGCGGATCGGCGAAGATCGCCGGCGCGTGCCCGACGCTCGCCGTCAGCTTGACGCCGGCGTCGCTCGCGCGTTTGGCGACCAATCGGACGCACTCGTCGAGTATTTTCTCAAATTCAATGCGTCGTGGCTCCAGCGTCAGCTTGCCAGCCTCGATGCGCGACATGTCGAGAATATCGTCGATCAGTTCGAGGAGGTGCTGACCGCTCGACAGTATGTCGTTCACATATTCCCGGTATTTGGCGTCGCCGAGCGGTCCGTAAAGCTCCGACTGCATGATCTCGGTGAAGCCGTTGATGGCGTTGAGCGGCGTTCGCAGTTCGTGGCTCATGTTGGCGAGAAACTCGCTCTTGGAGCGGCTGGCATCCTCCGCGCGCCGTTTTTCAAGTTCGTAGTTCCGCATGGTCTCGGAGAGGTTGCGCCGGGACGCCTCAAGATCGCTCACCGTCGCCTCGAGTTCGCGCTCTTTCTTTTTCTGCGCGCGGGCCTGCCGCTTCATGTCGGTGACGTTCGAAGCGACGCATACGAGGCCGCCTTCGGCCGTGCGCCGCCGCGCAACACGCAGCCAGCGATCGCCGCCGACATCGATTTCAACGCTTTGCTCGTCGATCGGCGCGTCCGGCGCGAACCATTTCGCAATTGTGTCGCCGCCGGCGCGCGCGGCCTTCGCGACGTCGGCCGGCGACATGCCGGCGGTCAGCATTGTCCCTTCGATGCGGAAAATCGCTGCGAAGCGCCGGTTCCAGGCGGCGAGCCGCCCATGGGCGTCCCAGAGCACGAACGCGTCCGGTATGCTTTCGATCGCGTCCTTGAGCCGGAGTTCGGCGAGCGCTGCCGCGGGCGTTGCGGCGGCGGCGGACGAGAGATCGAAGACGGCGCCGGCGCGGTTAAAGCGGGTCGCGTCCGATGCCGCGCGGAAATAGACGCGCGACCAGCCGCCTTGGGGCTGGCGCAGGCGGACGGCGCCTTCAGTGACGCCGGAAACATCGCCCGACATGATTGCAAGCGCCGTTCGGAGGTCCTCCGGGTGAACGATTGCGGTGATCTCGCGCAGCGTGAAGGTGCGGTCGCGTGCGCCGAGGCCGATCGGCTCCAGCAGACTGCGTGCGATGGTCACGGCGCGCTGGCTCGAATCGAATCGCCACCAGCCTGTCCGCCCCGCCGCAAAGGCGGCCGCCGATTGTTCGAGGGCCCCGACGGCGCCGGCCGCCAGCGCGGCGGCTCTGCTCTGGCGAATGAAGGCCGCCATCAGCGAGGCGATAGCGATAGCGATCGCGGAGAGCAGCAGGAGATAGAAAAACCAAGGCGGGGTGCGCTTGAACATGTCCTGCGCAGGGGCGGCGACCAAGACGGCTTCGCCATTGTCGAGCGGGCGCCAGGCAAGGACCGCGCGTCCCGATTTCAGCGGCGCCTCGACACGACCGCGCTGCCCCAAGGCTAGCCCGCGGACATCGGCGGCCTCGACGCGAACCTCCTCGCGTCTGCCGGCGGCCGCGATGACCTCACCCTCGGCGGAAAGGTGGTAGACGACCGCCGCGCCTTCGGGCCGGCATGCGGTGATCGCCTTGCGGACGGGTTCGCCGGTCATCAGGGCGACATTGACGCTGGCCCCGCATTCGGCGGCAGCCTCGTTGACACGGAGCGCAGTTTCAACCCGGCGGGCAGCGGTTTCATCCTGCGCCTTGCCGAAGAGAAGCAGCGCAACCGCCCCGACGAGCAGACCAGTCAACAGCATCAGGCGGCGTGGCGACAACGCCGCGCCGGCGGCGGCCGCGACGCTCGACTGGTCCCCTCGCGCGCCCATCAAACGCCTTCGCCCGTGGTTGAAATAACTGGATACAACGGCAGACGCGCCACCAGCGCGCCCCGTCGATTTACCTTTTGGAAACTATTCTGAATTCGCCGGCGCTGTCATCAGCGAATCAGGCGTCCTTTTCCCCGAGAAGGCGGGCCGCCATCTCATAAAGGTTTGATGACCGGTTTGGAGCTGCAACGATCTCTTGCAGCGCCGCCTCGACCTGACGCCGCCGGGCCGGCTCAAGCTTGCGCCAGCTTTCCAGTGATGACATCAGCCGCGCCGCCAGCTGTGGATTTGCCTGATCGAGGCCCAGAACCTCTTCTGTGAAAAAGCGGTACCCGGCGCCGTCAGCGCGATGGAAGCCGGCGAGGTTCTGGCCTGCAAAGACCCCGATCAGCGAACGCACCTTGTTCGGATTGCGCCGGTCGAAAGCCTCATGAGCGGTTAGGGCTTGCACCTCTTCGAGCGCATTGGCTGCCGGCGCCATGGCGCGCATCGCCAGCCATTTGTTGACGACAAGGGGATCGCCCCGCCACTTCATATAAAATCGGTCGAGCGCATGGTCCCGCATTGGCGAGTCGGCAAGAGCGAGGGCCGCTGTCGCCGCCGCTTCGTCGGTCATGTTGGCGGCGGTCGCCGCCTGCCGGTCGGCAAGGTCGTGTTCGCCGGCCTCGACGAGGAGGGCGAGCGCGGCATTGCGCAGCGAGCGGCGTCCTGCGCTCGCGGCGGAAGCGTCATACGGCTCGTTCGTGGCGAGGCGGTGATAGTGGCCGAGGAGCGCCGGCTTCAGCGCGGCGGCGACAGCGCTTCTCACCTGCCTTCGACCGGCGGCTATCCGGTCCGGATCAATGATCGCGACATGCCGGACGAGATCGGGCTCGGTGGGAACCTTGAGGAGTTCCGCCGCGAATGCGGGGTCGCCGGATGCGCTCATGAGGCTTGATTCAAGAGTCTCGGCGAAGCGCTTCAGAGCGCCTTCCGGCGCCGGCATGTCGTGCGCTCCGGCAAAAGCGAGGGCGAGGTCGCGCCACAACGCTTCCGTCGCCGCCCAGCGCGCAAAAAGATCAGGCTCGGCGCGCGCAATGGTCAGCCGGTCCTCAAGGCCGAGCGGCTGCGCCAGCGTCGCCGGCGCTGAGAATTCGCGCAGCAGCGACGCGACCGGCCGCTCGCGAAACGGACCAAAGCGCATAGACTGCTCAGGCTCGCGTAGCCGGACCAGCCCCTCATCCAGCACGACGCCAGTGCGTGCGCCGATCAGAGCATAGCGCACCGGAAGGTCGCGCGGCGGCTTGTCCGTCTGTCCGGGCGTCGGCTTCGTCGACTGCCGAAGCGTCAAAGCATAGCCGCCGGCGCTGTCGAAATTCTCAGCGACGGCGATTTCCGGCGTTCCGGCGTCGGAATACCAGCGCCGAAACTGCGTCAGGTCCTCACTGGCCGCATCCTCCATCGCCTTGAGAAAATCATCGACGGTCGCCGCCTCGCCGTCATGACGCGCGAAATAAAGATCGCATGCGGCTCGAAATTTCTCCGCGCCGATGATCGACTTCAGCATCCGGCACAGTTCGGCGCCCTTTTCGTAGACGGTCGCCGTGTAGAAATTGTCGATAGTGATGTAACTTTCAGGGCGCACCGGATGGGCGAGCGGACCGGCGTCTTCCGGAAATTGCTGCAGCCGCAGCCGGCGGACGTCCTTGATGCGCTGAACCGGACGCGAGCGCATGTCGGCCGAGAATTCCTGGTCGCGAAAAACAGTGAATCCTTCCTTGAGGCAGAGCTGGAACCAGTCGCGGCAGGTCACCCGGTTGCCCGACCAGTTGTGAAAATACTCATGCGCGACGATCGACTCGATCGCCTCGTAGTCGGCGTCGGTTGCGGTCTCGGGGCTTGCCAGCACATAGGCCGAGTTGAAGATGTTGAGGCCTTTGTTCTCCATCGCGCCGAAATTGAAATGATCGACGGCGACGATCATGAAGACGTCGAGATCGTATTCGCGTCCGAACGCGTCTTCGTCCCAGGACATGGCGCGCTTGAGAGCGTCGAGCGTGTAGGCGCATTTGTCGAGGTTTTGCGGCTGCACGAAGACCTTGAGCGCCACCCGCCGTCCGGATCGGGTGATGAACGCGTCCTCCGCCGCCGCAAGATCGCCGCCGACGAGCGCGAAGAGATAGCTGGGCTTGGGGTGCGGATCGGCCCACTGCGCGAAATGCCGCCCGTCGGGCAGATCGCCGGCGGCGAGCAGGTTTCCGTTGGAAAGCAGCACCGGGTAGCGCGCCTTATCGGCCTCGATGCGGACGGCGTAGCGAGCGAGCACGTCGGGCCGGTCGGGGAAATAGGTGATCCGGCGAAACCCCTCCGCTTCGCACTGCGTGCAGAACATGTTGTTCGAGAGATAAAGGCCCGAAAGCGCTGTGTTCCGATCAGGCGCGATCGTCGTCTCGATGTCGAGCATGAAGGCGTGCGGCGGCCGATGGATCGTGAGCGTCTTCTCGTCCCTGGAATAGGCGTCCGGCGCGAGGTCGTCCTCGTCGATGGCGATCCGCAAGAGCTCGAGGTCCTCGCCGTTCAGGATCAGGGGCGCATCGCCGCTCGCCTGCGGCGCGCGGCGGACTGAAAGGCGGGCGCGGACGAGGGTTCGCGCAGGATCGAGCGTGAAGGCGAGGTCGACCTGGTCAACCAAATAGGCCGGGGGATGGTAGTCTGCGAGGCGGGTCGGCTTGGGGCCGGCGGTCATGGTCATGATGGATCGGTGGCTGTCGGACAGCGGGGATGAGCGATTTGAGCGCCGCGGCAAGCGATGTAAAGGGCCCTCGCGGGCCGCTTGGATTCAGCGCCCGCGCGCCCTATCAGGTGCGCCCCGCCCCGAGGAGAGGCCATGCGACATTTCCTGAACACCGCCGACTGGACGCGGGCTGAGCTCGACGCGATGCTCGCCGATGCGCGCGCAATGAAACGCGCGCCGATCGGCGATGCGCTTAGAGACAAATCGATCGCGCTTCTCTTCTTGAACAATTCGCTGCGTACCCGGACGTCCTTTGACGTCGGCGCACGCCAACTCGGCGGGCATGCAGTCGTGCTGTCCCCGTCCGGCGGCATGTGGCCTCTCGAATTCGAGGACGGCGCCGTCATGGACGGCGAGGCTGAGGAGCACGTGAAGGAGGCGGCCGCTGTCCTGTCCCGCTATGTCGATCTGATCGGCGTGCGCGCCTTTCCGAAATTCTTGGACTGGAACGAAGATCGCAAGGACAAGGTGCTCGCGGCCTTCGCGCGCTACTCCACGGTGCCCGTCATCAATATGGAGACGATCACGCACCCCTGCCAGGAACTCGCGCACATGATGGCGGTCGAGGATCAGCTGGCGCTTGAGGGCCGTCCGGGCACGGACGGGAAGAAATTCGTCCTCACCTGGACCTATCACCCGAAGCCTTTGAACACGGCGGTCGCGAACTCCGCGCTGATGATTGCGGCGAAATACGGGATGGACGTGACGCTTCTCTGTCCGACGCCCGATTACGTGCTCGACGAGCGCTACATGAGGCAGGCTCGAAAGGATTGCGCTGCGAACGGGCGCAGGCTCACCGTCACCCACTCCATTGAAGAGGCCTACAAGGGCGCCGACGTCATCTACGCCAAGAGCTGGGGCGCGCTTCCTTACTTCGGGAATTGGGCGCCGGAAAAGCCGATCCGCGACGCGCACAAGCATTTCATCGTCGATGAGGAAAAGATGGCGATGACGAATTCCGCTCTCGCATCCCACTGCCTGCCGATGCGGCGGAACGTGAAGATGACGGACGCCGTGTTCGATTCGCCGGCTTGCATCGCCTATGAAGAGGCCGAGAACCGCCTCCATGTGCAGAAAGCGATCATGAAGGCGCTGGTGCGCGCCTGACATGACCGCCCCGACCCTCGCTACGCGCCAGACGATCGTCCAGCTTCTCTCGAACATGCAGGATGGGAAGGAGATCCGCTCCTATCTCCAGCGGTTCGCAGCGGTCGATCAGTCGCGTTTCGCCGTCATCAAGGTCGGCGGCGCGATCCTGCAGGAGCAGTTGAAAGAGACCGCGGACGCGCTCGCCTTCCTGCATACGGTGGGTCTCACCCCCATCGTCATCCATGGCGGCGGCCCGCAGCTTGACGCCACGCTGAAGGAGCGCGGCGTCGAAACGCCGAAGATCGCCGGCCTGCGTGTCACTGACGCGGCTACCATGGACGCAGCGCGCGATGTCTTCATTGGTGAGAACATCAAGCTCGTCGAGGCGGTGAGGGCCGAGGGCGTCGAGGCCGACGGCATCGTCGCCGGCGTCATTGAGGCCGACTATCTCGACAAGGAGAAATACGGCTTTGTCGGCGAGCCGACGAATATCCGCCTCGGCATGCTGCGCTCGATCGTCAAATCGGGCGCCGTGCCGATCCTCACCTGCCTCGGCATCGCGCCGGGCGGGCAGCTACTGAACATCAACGGCGACTCGGCGACCCGCGCCGTCGTCGCCGCGCTCCAGCCCTTGAAGGTCATTTTTCTCACCGGCACGGGCGGGCTTCTCGACAAGCACAAGCGGCTGATGCACTCGATCAACCTCGCCTCCGACTACGAAAAGCTGATGAAGGCCGACTGGGTGAACGGCGGCATGCGGCTGAAGCTCGCCGAGATCAAGAAGCTTCTCGACACGCTGCCGCTGACTTCGTCCGTCTCGATCACGACGCCGCAGGGCCTCGTGCGCGAGCTTTTCACCCATGGCGGTTCCGGCACGCTCATCCGCCAGGGCGAGGCGATCCGGACCTTCACGACGAAGACGCGCCTCGACCGCGAGCGGACGATCGCGCTTGTCGAAACCGCCTTCGGCCGCAAACTGAAGGCGGAGTGGTGGGACAACCTAGACATCCACCAAGTCTACATGTCGGACAAATATCGCGCCGGCGCGATCCTGACCAAGATCGACGACTTCATCTATCTCGACAAGTTCGCGGTGACGGAAGAAGCCCGCGGCGAGGGGTTGTCGCGCACCATCTGGCGCCAGTTCACGAAACAGAACCCGGTCTTCTGGTGGCGCTCACGCACCGCGAACAACTTCAACGCCTTCTACAACGACATGGCGACCGGCGCGGTGAAGCGCGGCCAATGGACCGTGTACTGGATCGGCGAGAACGATTTCCGGCGCATCGCTCACATCGTCGAGCGCGTCGCCAGCCTGCCGGCGTCGTTCATCGACTAGACCCCGTTTTCCGACGTGCGAGTCGGATAACCTGGTCTTGTGTCTTCGTTTGACGCGCGTTTTATCCGAAAAGCGCCTCGCACTTTTCGGAGCGCGCCCTGGAGGGGTCCGCCATGACTGAACCCTATCTTGTCGGCCTGGTCGGCGCGCGCGGACATACGGGTCGCGAGCTCATCCGTCTCATCGCCGGGCACCCGGAGTTGATGCTCGCCTACGCCGTCAGCCGCGAACTCGCCGGGCGCAAGGTTTCGGAGATCGCGCCTGAAGACAAGGATGAATGCATCTTCGAAGCGCTCGATCCTGCCGAGGTTGCGCGCCGGCGCGCCGATGCGATCATCCTCGCGCTGCCCGACGGGGCGGGCGCGCCCTTTGTCGAGGCGATCGAAAGGGCCGCGCCGGAAAAAATCGTCGTCGACCTTTCCGCCGATCATCGCTTCAATGACCGGTGGGCCTACGGCCTGCCCGAGCTTCATCGCGGCGCAATCCAAGGAGCGACACGCATCGCCAATCCGGGCTGCTATGCGACGGCGCTGCAGCTCAGTCTTGCGCCGCTTGTTCCGGTTTTCGGCGGCGTGCCGGCGGTTTTCGGCGTGTCGGGCTATTCCGGGGCCGGCACGACGCCGTCGCCGCGCAACGACCCGGCGCGCCTTGCCGACAATCTCATGCCTTACAAGCTCGTCGGGCATAACCACGAACGCGAGGCGACGCGCCATCTCGGCCATGCCGTGCGTTTCTTCCCGCATGTGCATCCCGCGTTTCGCGGGCTCCTCGTCACGGCGCACATCCCGCTCGCAGCGCCGCTCGATCAAGCGGGCCTTCGGAAGAGGTATCACGAGTATTATGACGGCGAACCCCTGATCGTGCTGCAGGACGAACCCCCGGAGCTTCGCGACGGCGCGGGGCGCGCCGGCGTCCTTATTGGCGGGTTTGACGTCGGCGCCGGTGGGATGAGCGCCGTGGTCGTTGCGGCGGAAGACAATCTTCTGAAGGGCGCGGCGGTGCAGGCGGTGCAAAACCTGAACATCGCGCTCGGGCTTTACGAGTTCGCGGGAATTCTTTGAAGAGTCAGCGGCTGAAGTAGAGCCGCTCCTTGCTGAAGTCGATCGCGAAATCCTGCGTAGTCAGAAGGTCGGCGCCGAGGAGGCCGTAGGCGAGGCGCTTGACGCCAAGCTCATCGAAGAGCGGCGCGTCATAAACCCAGAGGACTTTGTTCGCCCAGCGCTGGCGCCCGACGGAAACTGACCGGAAGCGCCCGGCGTTCGCGCGGGTCCGGTCGTCGAAAACATCCTCGATCCGCGAGCCCGTGGTGGCGGCGCGCCCCGGCGCCACGACGATGCTGTTCGCCAGCATCGCGTCGCCGGCCGCATAGTTGATGAGCGTCGTCGCAATGCCAAGATCGACGATGAACTCGATCGGCTCGCCGTTCACCC
>FRDC01000547.1_pt1 | contig 48439 bp, 43 predicted proteins | sample 1106171 | NCBI WGS metagenome assembly FRDC01 (sample SAMEA3930566, study PRJEB13176) | freshwater metagenome | biome: Drinking water system; feature: drinking water; material: water | place: Singapore | collected 2014-12-20 | reverse complement strand
GCGCCGGCGGCGGGGCGGGTGCGCTTCGTCGGCGCGTTTCGCAGCTATGGGCTGGTGGTGATCCTCGATCACGGCCAGGGCTGGAGCACGCTGATCGCGGGCCTGGGCACCGCCGCCGCGCGCCCGGGTGATTGGCTCGCGCAAGGCGCCCCGCTCGGCGCCGCGCCCCGCGACGCCGCGCAAGTGACGATCGAACTGCGCCGCCGCGACCGGCCGATCGATCTGACGCGGTTGTTGGGGTGAGCGCGCCAGATCCTCCCCAAGCTTGCTTGGGGAGGGGGACCGTTCGCGCAGCGAATGGTGGAGGGGCCAGCAACGGCGCGGCCGGCGCCGCCCCTCCACCACGCTTCGCGTGGTCCCCCTCCCCAGCGAAGCTGGGGTGGATTTTGCGGAACACCGAACCGCCCCATTTCTTCGCGCAATAAGCCGCGCTACAATGGCGGGAACATCGTAACGAAAGTAGCCCGAATGCCCCGTGTTCTGCTGCAAGCCACCGCGACCGTCGCCGCGCTGGCGCTGATTCCCGTCACCACCGGCGCGCTCGCCCAGGTCGAGACCGATAGCTACCGCGAACTCGATCAGTTCATGGACGTCTATAATCTCGTCAAAGCCAAATATGTCGATCCGGTCGACAATAAGGTGCTGGTGAAGGGCGCGATCGAGGGCATGCTCGCAGCACTCGATCCGCATAGCAGCTATGAAGACGGCGCCGATTACGAAAATCTGCGCATCCAGACCGAGGGCAATTACGGCGGCCTCGGCCTGTCGATCACGATGGAAGACGGGATCGTGAAAGTCATCACCCCGCAAAAGGATACGCCGGCGTGGCGCGCGGGGGTGAAATCGGGTGATTACATCACCCATGTCGACGGCAAATTCGTCTATGGGCTGACCCGCGACGAAGCGGTCGCGCAGATGCGCGGCAAGCCCGGCACCAAAGTGACGATCACGATCGCGCGCAAGGGCTATGACAAGCCGATCCAACTCACCCTCACCCGCGAGATCATCACCTTGAAGCCCGTCAATTGGGAGGTGAAGGGCGAGATCGGCGTCATCAACATCACCACTTTTTCGGACGGCACCGGGCGTTACGTCCGCGAGGCGGTGGCGGGCATCAAGAAGCAGCTCGGCCATGATCCGCTCGGCTATGTGATCGACCTGCGCGACAATGGCGGCGGGCTGCTCAACGAGGCGGTCTCGGTCGCCGACGTCTTCCTCGATCATGGCGAGATCGTCTCGCAGCGCGGGCGCGACAAGCTCGACATCCAGCGCTACGCCGCGACCCCGGGCGACGCGACCGGCGGCGCGCCGCTGGTGGTGCTGGTCAACGCCGGCACCGCGAGCGCGTCCGAAATCGTCGCGGGCGCGCTCCAGGATCATCACCGCGCGATCGTCCAGGGCGAGCGCAGCTTCGGCAAGGGTTCGGTCCAGTCGCTGCTGCCGCTTGGCCCCAAGACCGATGTGCGGCTCACCACCGCGCGCTATTTCACCCCCTCGGGCCGATCGGTGCAGGAAGGCGGCATCGATCCCGATCTGCCCGTGCCGCAGCTGTCGGACGCCGATTACAAGAGCCGCCCGGTGGTCCGCGAAGACGATCTGCGCCGCCATTTGCTCAACACCGCCAAGGTCGACAACAAGCTGATCGAGGATGACGGCAAGCCCGACCCGCGCTTCGCCGCCAAGCCCGACGAGCTGAAGGCGAAGAAGATCGACGATTATCAGCTTTATTACGCGCTGCAGACGCTCGCGCGGCTGGGCGGGCCGACTCAGGTCGCGATGATCGCCAAGCTCGGCACCCCCAATCCGGCGCGCGCCGAGTTGACGCCCGCGGCGCCGGTGAAGGCCGAGCCGGGGCCGGGGGCGGCGCCCAACCAGTGAGCGCCTTCACCACCGCCCGGGCGCTCGCGCTCGCGCTCCCCGCCGCGCTGATGGCGGGGGCGCTGGGGGCGCAGTTCATCGGCGGGCTTTACCCGTGCGAAATGTGCCATTGGCAGCGCTGGCCGCAGTATGCGGCGATCGCGCTCGCCGCCCTCGCCTTCGTTGGCCCCCGCCCGGCGCGCGGCGTGCTGGTCGCGCTCGCCGGGCTCGCGGTGCTCACGAGCGGGGCGATCGGGGTGTTTCACGCGGGTGTCGAATATCATTGGTGGCAGGGCATCACCCCCTGTTCGCGCGTCGCGAGCCATGGCGGCGATGCCTTGAGCGAGATCTTGAACGCGCCGATCGTGCGCTGCGACGCGCCGCAATGGACGCTCGCGGGCATTTCGCTCGCCGGGTTCAACGCGCTCTTTTCGCTTGCCGGCGGGGCCACCATATTGGCACTGCTCGCAAAAGGGAGGCAGGCATGAGCTGGAAGCCGGGCGACGCCAGGCGGCGGATCGATGCGATGATCCGCGTCGATCAAGCGGGCGAATATGGCGCCACGCGCATCTATGCCGGGCAGCTCGCGGTGATGGGCGATCGCGGTGCTGCCGCGCGCGAGATCGCCGGCATGGCGCATCAAGAGGCGCGCCACCGCGCCTTTTTCGATCGGCTGATCGTCGAACGCGGGGTGCGCCCCACTTTGCTCCAGCCCTTTTGGAACGTGGCGGGCTTCGCGCTCGGCGCGGTGACGGCGGCGCTGGGGCCGGAGGCGGCGATGGCCTGCACCGCCGCCGTCGAGACCGAGATCGACAAACATTATGCCGAACAGCTCGACGCGCTGGGTGAGGATGATCCCGAACTCGCCGAGGCGATTCGCGAGTTCCAGGCCGAGGAACTCGAGCATAAGGCGACCGCGCTCGCCTCGGGCGCCGAGCGCGCGCCGGCTTATCCCTTGCTTTCGGGCGTGATCCGGCTCGGCTGCCGCGTCGCGATCGAAGCGTCGAAACGCATTTGACATCCATGCGCGAAGGAGCGGTTATGAAGAAGCTTGCTGTTCTTGCCCTGCTGCTCGCGCCGACGCTCGCCGCCGCGCAGACCGGCCCGACGCTCCCCGCCCCGCGCCCCGGCGCCTCTGGCGGCGCGGGCACGCCCGACGCGCCGATCAACGGCGTGACGTATCTTTACGGCGATCAAAAATGCCCGACCGACGCCAATGGCAATGAAGTAACGGTGTGCGTGCGGCTCGAGGCGAGCGAGCAATTCCGCATCCCCAAGAATTTGCGCGAGGGATCGATCAAGCCCGAATATGAAAGCTGGGCGGCGCGCAGCCGCGACATCGTCGATCAGGGTCAGGTCGGCATCGGCAGCTGCTCGACGGTGGGCGCGGGCGGCATGATCGGCTGCGCCAACCAGCGCTTCGTCCAGGCGCGCCGCGAAAATCGCGAACGCGCCGCCGAGCAAGCGCGCGAGGAGTCGCAAATCACGCCCAATTGAGGGAGCGGCATGGCGGGGGCCATCGGAGCAAAACGCGCGACGGCGAAGTCGCTCGCGCCGGACCTTTTCGAACGCGCGCTCGCGCTTGGGGCGATCGCGCTCTTGTTGGCGGTGGCGGCGGCGCTCTGGCGTGGCCGCGCCCATTGGCCGGCGGTGCCGCCGGCCGTATGGCTCCATCTGCTGACGATCCTCGTCGCGCTGGCGTTGACGCCCTCGATGCTGCTCCGCCGCCGCGGCGATCGCTGGCACCGGCGGCTCGGCACGCTCTGGGTCGCGGCGATGATCGCGACCGCGCTCGGCAGCTTCGCGATGCGCTATGCCAATCACGGCGGGTTGAGCATCATTCACTTGCTGTCGTTCTGGGTGTTGATCCAAGCCCCGTTGATCTGGTGGAGCGCGCGCACGCACCGGGTCGCGATGCACCGCGGCGCCGTGCGCGGCATGGTCACCGGCGCGCTGTTGATCGCGGGCTTCTTCACTTTTCCGTTCAACCGGATGCTCGGCGCCTGGTTGTTCGGTTGAGCGCGACGCCCCTTGCCCACCGCGCGGCGTTGCCCGCGCTGCTGTTCGCGCTGGTGTGGCTTTCCTGTGCCTGGTTCGGCTCGTGGCCGTTCAACGACAATCAGGCGACGCGGCTCTACGCGGCGATCGCCTTGGTCGAGGAAGGCCGGGCGAGCATCGACGATTACGCGCCGCTGACGATCGACAAGGCGCGCTTCGGCGATCATCATTATCTCGACAAGGCGCCGGGCATGACGCTGCTCGCGGCGCCGGCGGTGGCCGCGCTCGGCCGGTTCGACGGCGACCGGGCGCGCGACCACCCCTTGTCGCGCGGCGATTATTGGTTCGGCCGCTATCTGCGCTCACGCCTTTGGCTGACGACGGCGCTGGGGAGCGCGGTGCTCACCGCGCTGGGGGCGGTCGCGCTGTTCGCGCTCGCCCGCGACGCGATTGGTAGCACGGGCGGCGGCTTGGTCGCCGCGCTCGGCTATGCGCTCGGCACGCCGGCCTGGGGCTGGTCGACCACCTTGTTCGGCCATGCCCCGGTCGCGGCGCTCTACGCGATCGCCGCCTGGGCGGTGTGGCGGGGAACGCAAGCGCGCGCATCGCCCGGCCATGCGCTTCTCGCGGGGGTCGCGCTCGGCGGGGCGGTGCTGATCGAATATCAAGCGGTGCTCGCCGGCGCGGTGATCGGGCTGTGGGCGCTGTGGCGGCTGCGCGGGCGCGACGGCGCGGGGGTGGCGATCCTGGCGGCGCTCGCCGGCGCGCTGCCGGCGGCGGCGGCGCTGATCGGCTATAATCTCATCGCCTTCGGCCAGCCCTTTCGCATCGGTTACGCCGGCGTCGTGGGGTGGGACGGGATGCGCCAGGGTCTGTTCGGCCTCACTTATCCCAAGCCGCTCGTGCTGCTCGAACTGCTGATCGGGTCGCGGCGCGGCTTGCTCTGGGTCGCGCCGGTGCTGCTGCTCGCGCCCGCCGGGCTGGCGGGACTGATCGCCGCGCGACGCACCCGCGACCTGGGGGTGATGGCGGCCGCCGGCGCCGCGACGGTGCTGCTCGTCAACGCCGCTTATGTCTATTGGGACGGCGGCTTTTCGACCGGACCGCGCCACAGCCTGCCGGCGGTGCCCTTGCTCGCGCTGGGGCTCGGCGCGCTTTGGGCCGCCCGGCCGCGGTGGCGCGCGGGGATCGCGCTGCTGCTGTTGCTGTCGATCGCGCTCAACCTGGCGATCGCCGCGACCGATATTTTCGCGCCCGACGACAAGCCGTTTCCGATCTGGGATCCAGTGCTCGGCGTGGCGCTCCCCGCCGGGCGCTTCGACGATTGGCCGAGCGTTTGGCTCTATTGGCGCCCCTGGCAGGGCATGGTGCTTTATCTGACGCTGGCGCTGCCGCTCGCCGCCTTGTTGCTCGTCGCCGCTCGACTTCGCGCCCGGCCGAACATATATCGAACGGATGGCGCAGCTTAGCACCCGGGAAAAGCTCGAAATTCTGGCGGACGCCGCCAAATATGACGCGAGCTGCGCCTCCTCGGGCACGGCCAAGCGCCACTCGCGCGACGGAAAGGGGCTGGGCTCGACCGAGGGCATGGGGATTTGCCACGCCTATGCGCCCGACGGCCGCTGCATCAGCTTGCTCAAAATATTGCTGACCAACAGCTGCATTTTCGATTGCCATTATTGCATCAACCGCAAAAGTTCGAACGTGCGGCGCGCGCGCTTCACCGCGCAGGAAGTGGTCCAGCTGACGCTTTCATTCTACAAGCGCAACTATATCGAGGGGCTTTTTCTTTCCTCGGGGATCATCAAATCCTCCGATTATACGATGGAACAGCTGGTCGAGGTCGCGCGCGCGCTGCGCGACGATCACGATTTTCGCGGCTATATCCATCTGAAGACCATCCCCGACGCCGATCCCGGGCTGATCCGCCAGGCGGGGCTTTACGCCGATCGTGTGTCGATCAACGTCGAGCTGCCGACCGTCGCCGGGCTCGCGCGGCTCGCGCCCGAGAAATCGGCGCCGCGGATCGAGGGCGCGATGGCGGGGATGAAAGCGGCGATCGTCGAGACCAAGGACGCGCGCAAACGCTTCAAATCGGCACCGCGCTTCGCCCCCGCCGGGCAATCGACCCAGATGATCGTCGGCGCCGACGCCGCGACCGATCGCGACATCGTGGCGCGCGCCGCCGGGCTTTATGGATCGTTCGGGCTGCGCCGCGTCTATTATTCGGCGTTCAGCCCGATCCCCGACGCGTCGAGCGTGCTCCCGCTCCAGCGCCCGCCGCTGATGCGCGAGCACCGGCTCTATCAGTCCGACTGGCTGATGCGCTTCTACGATTATCGGCCCGACGAAGTCGCCGACGCCGCCGATCCCGGCACGGGCATGCTGCCGCTCGATATCGACCCCAAGCTCGCTTGGGCGCTGAAGCACCGCGCGCTCTTCCCGCTTGACGTCAATCGCGCCGATCGCGCGCTGCTGCTGCGCGTGCCGGGCTTGGGGGTGAAAGCGGTGAACGCGATCCTCGCCGCGCGGCGCTGGCGGCGGCTGCGGCTGGCGGATGTCGCGCGGCTGACGGTCTCGGTCGCCAAGCTACGCCCCTTCATCGTCGCCGAGGACTGGCACCCCGGCGGCCTGACCGATCGCGCCGAGCTGAAGCCGCTCGTCGCGCCCAAGCCCGCCCAGCTCGAATTGTTCGGCTGATGCGCACCGCCCATCTCGCCGCGCCCGATGATTTCGACGGCTGGCGCCAGGCGGCGCGCGCGCTCGCGCTCGAACGCGTGCCGCCGGGCGAGATCGTCTGGCAGATCGAGGGCGCGCCGGGCGACCTCTTCGCGGGCGAGGCCGAGGCGCGCGCGGCGCCCCCCGCCGCCGGGCTCACCGTGCCACGCGGCTTTCTCGATCTCGCCGGCAACGTCATCCTGCACCGCGATCCCGAACGCTTCGCCTTGCTCTACACGCTGCTGCTGCGGCTGCAGGACCAGAACAAGCTGCTCGACGACCGCGCCGACCCCCAGGTGCGCCGCGCCGAGGAGCTCGCCAAGGCGGTGCGGCGCGACATTCACAAGATGCGCGCGTTCCTGCGCTTCCGCGAACTGGCCGAGGGCGACAAGACGCGCTTCGTCGCCTGGTTCGAGCCCGAGCATCATATCGTGCGCGCCAATGCCCGCTTCTTCGTCAACCGGTTCGCGTCGCTCGCTTGGTCGATCCTGACGCCCGAGGTCTCGCTCCATTGGGACGGGGCCTTGCGCGAAGGGCCGGGCGCGACGCGGGGCGACGCGCCGCAAGACGATCCGGTCGAGGCGCTATGGGGCAGCTATTACGCCAGCATCTTCAACCCCGCGCGGGTGAAGCTGGGCGCGATGCTCAAGGAAATGCCCAAGAAATATTGGAAAAACATGCCCGAGACCGCGTTGGTGCCGCGGTTGATCGCGGGCGCGCAAGCGCGGGAGGCGAAAATGATCGAGGCCGCGCGCGCCACCCCCGGCGATAATCTCCAGGCGGCTTGGGAGGCGTTGCGCGATGAAGCGGCGGGTTGCACCCGCTGCCCGCTCTACAAGCCCGCGACCCAAACCGTGTTCGGCGAGGGGCCGGTGTCCGCCGAGCTGATGTTCGTCGGCGAGCAGCCGGGCGATCAGGAAGACCTCGCCGGTCGGCCGTTCGTCGGCCCCGCCGGGCAATTGTTCGACCGCGCGCTGGGCGCGGCGGGCGTCGATCGATCGCGCGCCTATGTCACCAACGCGGTCAAGCATTTCAAATATGAGCCGCGCGGCACGCGCCGCATCCACGCCAAGCCCGATACCGGCGAGATCGAGGCGTGCCGCTGGTGGATCGATCAGGAACGGCTGCTGCTGCGCCCCCGGGTGACGGTGATGCTGGGGGCGACCGCGGCGCGCTCGCTCCTGGGTCGCGCGGTGACGATCGGGCGCGAGCGCGGCCGCCCGATCGATCTGGCCGAAGGCGGCACCGGCTGGATCACGGTCCATCCCAGCTTCCTGCTGCGGATCGAAGACCGCGACCGCGCCGCCGATGAATATGCGCGCTTCGTCGCGGATTTGCGCGGGGCGGCGGCGCTGATCGCCTGACCGCCCTTTACAACCGCAGGCGCAGGGTCGCGCGCGCGTTGATCGGCGCGCCGGTCGTGATGTTGTTGTCGGTATGGGCCTGGGGGAAATAGCCGGCGTCGAACAGATTTTCGATATTCACCTGCGCTTCGATATTCTTGGTGAGCTTGTAATAAAGCGCCGCGTCGACCCGCGCATAATCGGGCAAGGTGACCGCGTTCGAGATCGAGGCGAAGCGATCGGACAAATAGCTCACCCCCGCGCCAATCCCCAGGCGCGGCGTCACTTCATAACGCGTGAAGGCGGAGAAGCTGTGGCGCGGCACCAGCGGCACCTGGCGCCCGGCGGGGGCGGCGGCGGTGGTGGTGGTGATCACCGCTTCGGTGAGCGCATAAGCGAGGCTGAGATTCCAATTCTTGGTGAGCTGTCCGCGCGCTTCGAGCTCGAACCCGCGGCTGCGCTGCGTGCCGGTGAGCACCGTCGTTCCCGGAGTCGGCCCCGGCGCGCGCGTGTTGGTGCGCTCGAGCTGATAGAGGCTGGCGGCGAGCAACAGCCCGGCGCGCGGCTCCCATTTGGCGCCGACTTCGTAATTGTCGAAGCGTTCGGGGATCAGCGCCGCGCTCGTCAGGTCGAGCGTGGTGAATTGGTCGCCCGATTGCGGCAAATAGCTGCGCGCATAGCTGAAATAAAGTGACACGTTCTTCACCGGATGCCCGACCAGCCCCACGCGCGGCGACCACAGCCCGTCGGTGCGTTCGAGCGTTTGATTGGTCAGCCGATTGAGCGCGGAGAGCGTGAAACTGTCATAGCGCAGCCCCAGGAGCAACTCGATCGGCCCCCATTTGAGCTGATCTTGCGCATAGCCCGCGAAAATCGTCGACCCATAGCGCACCGAGCGTTGCCCAGGCCCCGCGCGCAGCACCGGCGTTGGGATCACCACCGGATCGGCGAGCCGCACCGGCAGCGTCAACGCGTCGGCGCTCGCCCCCGGCTGGCCATCGAAAAAGCCGTTGAGCCGGCCGTTGTCGCCGCGCTGATCGCCGAATTCGGCGCCGGCGAGGATCGTATGCGCGATCGGCCCGGTGCGCACCCGCCAGACGAGATCGGTCTGGCTGAACAAATTGCGGCGGTTGTTGAAGTCATAATAGGCCTGGAACGGCACCAGCCCCGCCGCGCTCACCGCGCCCGAGGGGAAAGCGTTGCGATAGAATTTCTCGTAATCGCCGTAGAGCAGCCGCCCGGTGATCTGGAGGTTATCCGAGAAACGATGCGTCGCGGTCAGCCGCGCGATGTTGCCGGTGAAGGCGGTGCGGTTGAAGCCGGGGACGCCGAAGAAGGTGTCGCGAAAGCCGTTCAGCGGGCGCCCGTTGAGCGAGGGGATGCCGCGATCGACCACGCGGCGGTCGGCCTGATATTCATAGCCGAGCGTGATCTCGGTGCGATCATCGAGCGCGAAGCGGACGACGGGGTTCACCGCGGTGACATTGCCGCCATAGAAGCGGCGGTGGTTGGCGAATTCCTCGTGCACCGCGTTCACCCGCGCGGCGATGTGGCCCGAGAGCGGCAGGTTGAGATCGCCATCGACATACCAGGCGCCGAAACTATCGCCCGAAGCGGTCGCGCCCGCGCCGATCATGTCATAGGGCGTCTTGGTGACGCGATTGACGACGCCGCCGCCGCCGCCGCGCCCGAAAATCATCGCGTTCGGCCCGCGCAGCACTTCGAGCCGTTCGAGATTATAGGTCGGGCGATAATATTGCACGTCGTCGCGCAGATTATCGATGAAGAAATCGGCGGTGGTGTTTTGCCCGCGCAGCACGATCTGATCGCGATTGCCCTCGCCCTGCGCGGCGATCGCGCCGGGGACTTGGCGCAGCGCGTCGCCAATGGTGCGGATCGCCTGATCGTCGATCTGTTGCTTGGTGATCGCGGTAATCGACTGGGGCAGATCGAGCAGTTTGACCGGCGTGCGCGTCGCGGTGCTGGTTTCCTCGGTGCCATAGCCCAGGCGCTGGCCGGTAACGGTCACCTCGTCGCCGAGCGGCTCGGGCGCGTCGGGCACCGGATCGGCGGCGCGCGCGGTGCCTGTAAGCAGCGCGATGAGGCTGGTGGTGATGAGAATGTGTCGCAACTGGCCCTCCTGATGGGCTGGCGCTATTGCGAAACAGTCGCAGTGTCAACGCTATTGCGAGTTATTCGCAGCTTTATGGCCTGGTTTGGACAAACAGCCAGCAGCGCAACGCGCTCGCGAGATTGGGCGGATCGGCCGCCTGGATGCGCAAAGCGTCGATCTGGGCGATGAGCGCCGAGAGCGGCAGGTTGCGGGCGGCAGCCTGCGCTTCGAGCGCCGCCCAGAAGACGGGCTCGAGGCTGATCGAGGTGGGGTGCCCGGCGATGGTGACCGAGCGTTTGACCGGGCCGATGAACCCGCCGGGAGGTGGGGTGAGGGGGGTCAAGAGGTGCGTTTGGCGATCAGGGTAAGGGCGTGCCTGAGGCTGCGGTCGGCGCCTTCATGCTGATGGCTGAAATGCTCGGCGGTCAAGATGGTGAGCGCCTGGCGAAAAGCGGCCGCCGCTTCGTTTAGCAGCGCAAGCCCCGATGCACCGCTAATCCGTTCGCCCAAGTGGCCGAGGGCAATGCCCAGATTATTCTGCGTCGCCGCCCAATTGGCGGGCATCGCGCTTTCGGTGTAAACGGTCAGCGCGGCGCGATAGGCGGTAACCGCCTCGGCCAGCAGCGCCAACCCCGCTTGGCCCCCCGTTCGCTCGCCCTGACTGCGGAGCGCAATGCCGAGATTGTTCTGCGTCATCGCCCAGTTGGCGGGCATCGCGCTTTCGGTGTAGACGGTGAGCGCGGCGCGATAGGCGGCAACGGCATCGGCGAGCAGCGCCAGCCCCGCCTCGCCCCCCGTCCGCTCGCCCTGCGCTTGGAGCGCAGTGCCCAGATTATTCTGCGTCATCGCCCAATCGGCGGGCGTCGCTCGCTCGGTGCGCACCGTCAGCGCGGCGCGATAGGCGGCAACCGCCTCAGCCAGCAGCGCCAGCCCCGCTTCGCCCCCCGTCCGCTCGCCCTGGGTGCCGAGCGCATTGCCCAGATTATTCTGCGTCATCGCCCATTGGGCGGGCATCGCGCTTTCGGTGCGCACCGTGAGCGCGGCGCGATAGGCGGCAACGGCCTCGGCCAGCAGCGCCAGCCCCGCTTCGCCCCCCGTCCGCTCGCCTTGATTGTTTAGCGAAACGGCAAGGTCGTTTTGAGCCACCGCCCAATCACGCTTCGAGCTCGCAAACTCAATCGAAAGCCGCGCCAGCGCGATCGAGACATCGAGATCAAGGCGCAATCCCCGAATCAAGCCGCGTTGATACCACTCTGCCCATACGAAGCGCAGTGCGCCGAAATCGATCGTGCCGCCGCCCAGCAGCTTGAGGCGTTCGCCGATCCAGTGCGCCATTGCCGCCGCATCGAACCGCAAGCGCTGCTGCTCGATATTCGCCTCGATCAGCCGCAGGCCCGCCTGGCGCTGGGCTTCCTGCCGTTCCTCCCATTCGGCAAAAGCCCGCGCCCCCAGCCGCGCGCCTTCATCAAGCGCGCCGCGCTCGTTCGCGGCGGCGATGTTGCGCAACGTCTGGTCGACAAGCTCGCCGAGATTGGTGCCGCGCGCCGCCGATTCGCGGACGCGCAGAAATTCGTCGATGGCGCTGCCCAACGCGGCGAGCGCCTCCGCCGGATCATCGACTTGCGCGGCGATCTTGCGAGCGAGCGCGATCAGGGCTTCGTCGGTAACGCTTCGCGCCTGCTCCTCCGCGCGCATCTTATCGAAGAGCGCCTGGACCATGGCGTTGGTATCGAGATTGATGGCGGCGTCTCGCTCAACCGCCCGCTCGATCCGCCCCACACCACCGGCAATCTCGATCACCAGATCGAGCGTCAGCAGCGGGGCATAATCGGGATCGTCCTTGGCGAGCCGCAGCGCGCGCTCGACCACGGCGAGCGCGAAGCGTCGCGCGGTCGTCTCGACCGCAAACAGCGCCGCGCACTCGGCGTCGCGCTCGGCGAGCCGGTCGACCACCAGCGCCGCCGCCGCCGCCGGATAAACACGCTCGCCCTTCAGCGCGGTCGCCGCCAATTCTTCGCGCGAGGGCAGGCAATCGGCGATATGCACGCCGATCGCATTGCTCGCGCGCGCGATGGCCTCCCGCTCCTCCTCGGGCTGGTCGGCGCGGTCCCAGTCGCGCATAACGGCGAGCCGCATCTTTTCGATCAACTGCGACGAATCGAACCCGTGTTTGGCGCACGCCTCTCGAAACCGAGCGACCAGCGCCGCGCCGCCTATCACCGCGCCCGCCGTCAACCCGCCATCGAGCGCGCCGATCGAACAGGCGCCGAGCGCGCAGCCGATCGCCGTCAGCGGCTCCAGCATTTTGTTCAGCATCCCGCGCTCCGTTGAGTCGCGGAGACCCTAGATCATCATCGACTCAACTGGAATCCCAACGGCGAGGCGCACGGCCGGGAAACGCCGGAAGAATAATCACCGCCCCGGCGTATCGAACAACCCCGCCAATTGCTCGATCATCGTCCCGCCCAATTGCTCGGCGTCCATGATCGTCACCGCCCGCGCGTAATAGCGGGTCACGTCATGGCCGATGCCGATCGCGATCAGTTCGACCGGGGATTTGGTCTCGATCCAGCCGATCACCTGGCGCAGATGTCGCTCCAGATACGAACCGCTGTTCACCGACAAGGTCGAATCGTCCACCGGCGCGCCGTCCGAGATCACCATCAGGATGCGCCGGTCCTCGCGGCGGGCGAGCAAGCGGCCGTGCGCCCAGAGCAGTGCCTCGCCGTCGATATTTTCCTTCAGCAGCCCCTCGCGCATCATCAGCCCCAAATTGGGCTTGGCGCGGCGCCAGGGTTCGTCGGCTTGCTTATAGACGATGTGGCGCAGATCGTTGAGCCGGCCGGGTTGCGGCGGGCGGCCGGCGTTGAGCCAATCCTCGCGCGCCTGCCCGCCTTTCCAGGCGCGGGTGGTGAAGCCCAATATCTCGGTCTTCACCCCGCAGCGCTCCAGCGTGCGCGCGAGAATATCGGCGCTGATCGCCGCGATCGAAATCGGCCGCCCGCGCATCGATCCCGAATTGTCGATGAGCAGCGTGACGACGGTATCCTTGAACTCGGTATCGCGCTCGATCTTGTAGCTCAGCGAATGGGTCGGGCTCACCACCACGCGGGCGAGGCGGGCGGCGTCGAGCAGGCCCTCTTCCTGGTCGAAATCCCAGCTGCGGCTCTGCTGCGCCATCAACCGGCGTTGCAGCCGATTGGCGAGCTTGGTGACCGCGCCTTGCAGATGGACCAATTGTTGATCGAGATAGGCGCGCAGGCGGAGCAATTCGTCGGGGTCGCAAAGCTCGGTCGCGGCGACTTCCTCGTCGAAGCGCGTGCTCCACGCCTTATATTCGAATTGCGGGGTGAGATCGGCGGGCGGGCGGTTGGCGCGCACGGGCATCATGCCGTCCTCGCCCTCCTCGCCGGGCTCGCCATCGGCGTCGTCGAAGCCCTCGTCCTGCTGGGCTTGGGCCTCGCCCTGGGCGTCGTCGCCCTCGCTTTGCTGGCTGCGTTGTTCGATCTCGCCCTGGCCTTGGTCGCCGGCGTCGTCGCTCTCGTCGCCTTCCTCTTGCTCCTGCTCCTCCTGGCCCTCGTCGTCATTGCCGCCATCCTCGGCATCGTCGGGGGCGAGATCGCCTTCGACTAGCTCCAGATCCTCGAGCAATTTCATCGAGAGTTTGGCGAAAGCGGCTTGATCGTCGATCGCGAGCGCCAAGGCGTCGAGATCGCCCCCCGCCTTGGTCTCGATCCACTCGCGCACCAGCGCCATGCCCGGCGCGGCGAGCGCGGGCGAGGGGCGCCCGGCGAGCCGCTCGCGCGCGAGCAAGGCGACCGCGGTCGACAGCGGCACCTCGTCGCGGGTGCGCGCGCGGGTGATGGGATCGCTTTTCAGGCGGGCGAGCAGCGCGGTCTCCAGATTGTCGCCAATGCCGCGATAGCCGCGCGCGCCGAGCGCCTCGACCCGCGCGGTCTCGACCGCGTCGAACACCGCGCGCGCGAGCGCCTCGGCGGGGGCGGCCCTCAGGTGCAGCGCCTGGTCGTGATGCTTCAGCCGCAGCGCGAAGCCATCGGCGAAGCCGCGCGCCTCGGCGACTTGCTCGGGCGGCAGCGTGCGCGCGGGCATCGGGATCTTCAGATGCTTGCCCGATTGGCTCGGCGCATCGGCGGTATAAGCGAGATCGAGCTCGGGTTCGTCGGCGAGCGCGCGCGCGGTGCCGCCGAGCACGGCCTTCAGGCGATCGAGCGGGGTTTCGGTGGCCATTGCCCGCGCTTTACCAGATAGCGCGGGCGCCGGAAGCCCATTAGCAGTTGATCCGCTAATGCGGATGCGGGCCGGGGCCGCGCTGGTTCAGCTTCGCTGAACCAGCCACTAGCATGGCGCCCGACCAGCGGCTAAACGCGCGAGCCATGAGCACGAAGACCGTTACGGATAAGCAGTCAGCGGTCATCGAGCACCGCGACCAGCTGATCGCGACTTTCGCCAAGGGCGAAAAGCCGCCCGAGCGCTGGCGCATCGGCACCGAGCACGAGAAATTCGTCTACCGGCTGAGCGACCGCCGCGCGCCGAGCTATGACGAGCCCGGCGGCATCCGCGATCTGCTGATGGGCCTCACCCGCTATGGCTGGCAACCGGTGATCGAGGGCGAGCATGTGATCGCGCTCACCGGCGCCGATGGCTCGATCAGCCTCGAGCCCGCCGGTCAGTTCGAACTCTCGGGCGCGCCGCTCGACAATTTGCACCAGACCTGCGCCGAAACCGGGCGGCATTTGGAGCAAGTGGCGGCGGTCGGGCAAGAGCTCGGCCTCGGCTTTCTGGGCTTGGGCATGTGGCCCGACAAGGCGCGCGCCGAACTGCCGATCATGCCCAAGGGGCGCTATGCGATCATGCTGCGCCACATGCCGCGCGTCGGCGCGCTCGGGCTCGACATGATGCTGCGCACCTGCACGATCCAGGTGAACCTCGATTACCAGAGCGAAGCCGATATGGCGCGCAAGTTCCGCGTCGGCCTCGCGCTGCAACCGCTCGCGACCGCGCTGTTCGCCAACTCGCCTTTCACCGAGGGCAAGCCCAATGGCTATTTGAGCTTCCGCAGCCATATCTGGTCGGACACCGATCCCGCGCGCACGGGCATGCTGCCGTTCGTGTTCGAGGACGGCTTCGGCTATGAGCGTTACGCCGATTACGCGCTCGATGTGCCGATGTACTTCGTCTATCGCGACGGTCGTTACATCGACGCGGCGGGGCAATCCTTCCGTGATTTCCTCCAAGGCCGGCTGCCGGCGCTGCCGGGGGAAAAGCCGACGCTGGACGATTGGTCCGATCACCTCTCCACCGCTTTCCCCGAGGTGCGGCTGAAGTCGTTCCTGGAGATGCGTGGCGCCGATGGCGGCCCCTGGGGGCGGATTTGCGCCCTCCCCGCGTTCTGGGTGGGGCTGCTTTACGATCAGGGCGCGCTCGACGCCGCTTGGGATTTGGTGAAGGGGTGGGACATGGCGGCGCGCGAGGAACTGCGCGCGAGCGTGCCGAAGCTGGGGCTCGACGCGCCGCTGCCCGGCGGCGGGCGGCTGCGCGACATCGCGGGCGCGGTGCTCGACATCGCGCACCAGGGCTTGGCGGCGCGCGCGCGGCACGACGCGGGGGGCAGCGACGAGACGGGCTTCCTCGATCCGCTGCGCGAAATCGTCCGGCGGGGCAAAGTGCCGGCGGAGATGCTGCTCGAACGCTATCATGGCGCCTGGGGCGGCGACGTCGGGCGGATTTACGAAGAGACGCGGTTTTAGGGTCTCAGAATCTCACGCAAAGCCGCTAAGCCGCTAAGCGCGATGATCGGCGCGAAGCGCCTTTTAACGGCGGTTGCTGTTCTCACACGAAGCCACGAAGCCACAAAGAAGACTCTTCTTCCCTTTCGTGGCTTTGTGGCTTCGTGTGAGAAAAAACTTCCTTAGCGCCTTCGCGTCTTCGCGTGAGCAAAAAAGCTCCAGCTAAAGCTGGAGCGAGACCCCGATCAAACCTGCACCCCCAGCTTTTCCGCCGCCAGCGCCTTCAGATCGACCTGCGGCCGCGCGCCGACGTGGCTGATAACCTCCGCCGCGCAAATCGCCCCCAGCCGCAGCGATTGGTCGAGCGGCAGCCCGCGCGCCTGGCCATGCAGGAAGCCGGCGGCGAACAAATCGCCCGCGCCGGTGGTATCGACCACGCGCTCGATCGGCTCGGCGGCGACCACCGCGCTCTCGCCACGCGCGATCGCGAGCGCGCCTTTTTCCGAGCGGGTCACCACCAGCAGCGGCACCAGCGGCGCGACGGCGGCGAGCGCGGCTTCGAAATCGTCCATCTCGGCGAGCGCGAGCAGTTCATTCTCGTTCGCGAACAAAATATCGATCAGCCCGCCCTGGAGCAGCGCGCGGAAATCATCGCCATGCCGGCTGATGCAGAACACGTCGGAAAGCGTGAAGGCGACCCGCCGCCCCGCGCCGCGCGCGATGTCGATCGCGGCGCGCATCGCCGCGCGCGGCTCCTCGGGGTCCCAAAGATAGCCTTCGAGATAAAGGATCGCCGCATCCGCGATCAGCGACCGGCTGAGCGCCTGCGCCGGCAGGAATTGCGAGGCGCCGAGGAAGGTGTTCATCGTCCGCTGGCCATCGGGGGTGACGAAGATCAGGCAGCGCGCGGTCGCGGGCTCGCCGGCGCGCACGGGCGTGTCGAACGCGACGCCGATCGAGCGAATGTCGTGCGCGAACACCTGGCCGAGCTGATCGTCCGCCACTTGGCCGATGAAGCCGCATTTGCCGCCGAGCGCGGCGATCCCGGCGACGGTGTTCGCCGCCGAACCGCCGCTCGCCTCGATCCCGGGACCCATTTTGGCATAGAGCGCATCGGCCTCGGCGGGGGAGAAGACGAGCTGCATCGAGCCCTTGGTCATGCCCTGTTCGGCGATGAAGGCGTCGTCGGCATGGGCAAGAATGTCGACGATGGCATTGCCGATCGCGACCACGTCAAAGGCGGCTTGGCTCACTTAACTCTCCCTAAAGGCGATGGGCTCGCCTAAAGCGCGGGGCGTGACTGCGCAACGGGGTGTGCGATGCGGCTTTTACCGATTCTTCTGGCGCTCGGCGGTTGCGCGGGGACCGTGGTGCCGCCGGCGAGTGAACGCGCGGCGCCGGTGCCGATACCCAGCCTCAACCGCGTCGGGCTCGAACGCGTGCTCGGCCAGAGCGCGCCGCAGCTGATCGCCTTGTTCGGCAAGCCCGACGCCGACGTAACCGAAGGCGTGGGGCGCAAGCTGCAATTCGCCGGGCCGATCTGCGTGCTCGACGCTTATCTTTATCCCAAAGGGACGGCGAGCGTGGTGACGCATGTCGACGCGCGCCAGCCCGATGGCGCGCCGATCGACCGCGCGAGCTGTGTCGCCGCGCTCACCCGGCGCGGCGGGGGCAAATAGGCGCCCGCCGAGCTAGCGAGCGAGCAACACCCGTGCCTGCCCGGCGATCTGTGCGAGCATTGCCGCGTTGGGCGCGGTCGCGCGGCGCGCGCGATCGACGAGCGCGCGGAACTGCGCGACGCGGGGACCATGGTCACCGAGCCAGGTCTCGACGCGCGCCGGGGCGTCGCCGCCCGCGCGGCCGAGGAAATCGAGCCTGATCTGCTGGAAATCGCGCGCCAGCCCGGCGATCAACAGCCGCTCCCACGGGTCGCTCGATTCGAGCCGCGCCGCCTGGGTTTGCGCCCAGTCGAGCCCCAGCGCCTCGCCGAGCCGGGTGAAGCCGCGCGTCAGCGCCTCGACCGGCAAGGCGAGCCGTTGGCTGAGCTCGGCGAGCCCCACCGCGCCGTCGAGCTCGAAGATGCGCACGACCTTGCGCACGAGCTCGACGGGAGCGCCGGCCGTCTGCAACCGCTGCGCGATCCGCGCGCTTTGCCCGCGCGCTTCGTCCTCGAGCAGGCTCGCGAGTCGCGCCTCGATCGCCTCGACCCCCGCGCCGACGCGCGCGAGCACCGCCCCGGGGCTAGCCCCGGGGGCCGATAGCCGTAGCAGATCGGCGATGTGCGAGCGCGTCGCCAGCGCGACCTCGTCGAACATCGCGATCCGCGCCGCCTCGGGCACCGCCGCCGCTTCGATCTCGGCCCACAGCGCGGGCAGTTCGAACAAATGTTCGACGACGACGAACATCGCCGCGATATCGGCGAGCGCCGCGCCCTCTTCCTCGGCGAGTTCGAAGGGGTGAAGCACGCCGAGCCGGTTGACGATGCGGTTGGCGAGCTTGGTCGCGACGATTTCGCCGCGCAGCCGGTGCTGATCGATCGCCGCGCCGAACGCTTCGCGCATCGCCGGCGGGAAAGCGGCGTGGAGATCGGCGCGCGTCGCTTCGTCGCCGGCGAGCGGGCTATGTTCGATCGCGTCTTGCAGCGCGAGCTTGGCGGTCGCGAGCAGCACCGCGAGTTCGGGGCGCGTCAGCCCGCGCCGGTCCTGCGCGCGGCGCAGCAGATCGTCGTTCGATCCCAACCCCTCGACATGGCGATCGAGCCGCCCGCTGCCTTCGAAAATCTCGATCAGCCGCACATAGCTCGGCAAGGCGCCCGCGCCGTCATGCTCCATGATCGAGAGCGCCAAGGTCTGCAGCCGATTGTCCTCGAGCACGATATGCGCGACGTCGTCGGTCATCCCCGCGAGCAAATCGTTGCGCGCGTCGAAATCGAGCCGGCCCTCGGTCATTTCGCGGTTGAGCGCGATCTTGATGTTCACTTCGTTGTCCGAACAATCGACGCCGGCCGAATTGTCGATGAAATCGGTGTTGATCCGCCCGCCATAGCTGGCGAAGGCGATGCGCCCGGCTTGGGTGACGCCGAGATTGGCGCCCTCGCCGATCGCGACCGCGCGGAGTTCCTCGGCGTTCACGCGCAGCCGATCATTGGCGGGATCGCCGACCTGGACGTTGTTTTCGGCCGCCGCCTTCACATAAGTGCCGATGCCGCCGAACCAGATGAGGTCGACCGGCGCCTTCAGGATCGCCGAAATGAGCGCCGCCGGATCGAGCGCGGCCGCGTCGATCCCGAGCGCGGCGCGCGCTTCGTCGGAGAGGCGGATGAGCTTTTCGGTGCGCGCGAACACCCCACCGCCGGGCGAGATCAACGCCCGATCATAATCGGCCCAGCTCGATCGCGGCAAAGCGAACAGCCGCGCGCGCTCGTCCCAGCTCGCCGCCGGATCGGGATTGGGGTCGATGAAGATGTGGCGATGATCGAACGCCGCCACCAATTTGAGCGCCTTGGAGAGCAACATCCCGTTGCCGAAAACGTCGCCCGACATGTCGCCACAGCCGACCACGCGGATGCTGTCGGTCTGCACGTCCACCCCGCGCTCGGCGAAGTGGCGCTGGACCGAGACCCAGCCGCCCTTGGCGGTGATGCCCATCGCCTTATGGTCATAGCCCTGGCTGCCGCCGCTCGCGAAGGCGTCGCCCAGCCAAAAGCCGCGCTCCCGCGCGATCGCGTTGGCGACGTCGCTGAAGGTCGCGGTGCCCTTGTCGGCGGCGACGACGAAATAGGGGTCCTCGCCGTCATGGATGCGCACGCCTTCGGGGTGGACCACCCGCCCCTCGACGATATTGTCGGTCACCGACAGCAAGGTGCGGATGAAGATGCGATAGGCTTCGGTCCCTTCCGCCAGCCAGGCGTCACGATTGGCGGGGTTGGGGAGCGCCTTGGGATAGAAGCCGCCCTTGGCCCCGGTCGGCACGATCACCGCGTTCTTCACGCGCTGCGCCTTCATCAGGCCCAGAATTTCGGTGCGGAAATCGTCGCGCCGATCGGACCAGCGCAAGCCGCCGCGCGCCACCGGCCCGGCGCGCAAGTGAATGCCCTCGACGCGCGGGCTATAGACCCAGATCTCGCGCCAGGGGAGCGGCGCGGGGAGCCCCGGCACCTTGGCGCTTTCGAGCTTGAAGGCGATCGCCTCGCGCGCGGCGGGGGCATAGAAATTGGTGCGCAGGGTCGCCGCGATCACCCCGGCGATGCTGCGCAGGATACGGTCGTCGTCGATCGCATGGACGGTGTCGAGCCCACGCGCGACCTCGGCATCGGCGGCGTCGACATCGCCGCCCGCCGGCGCGTGCGCCGCCTCGAACCGGGCGATGAGCGCGGCGGCGACTTGGGGCGCGCGGCGCAACGCATCGACCACCGTCACCAGGCTATAGGCCATGCCCGCCTGGCGCAGATAGCGGAACCAGGCGCGGAACAGCACCACCGCCTGCGGGCTGAGCCCCGCGTCGACGATCAGCCGGTTGAACTGGTCATTCTCCGCCTGGCCTTCGAGCACGGCGGCGATCGCCTTTTCGAGCACCGTCGGGTCGCCCTCGATCAGGCCCGGCGCGGCCTCGGGGCTCAGCTGGATCGCGAAATCATGGATATAGCCCTCGGCCTCGTCGGCGAGCGCGGTCGGCACTTCCTCGATCACGCGGAAGCCGAAATTCTCGAGCACCGGCACCGCGTCCGACAAGGCGAGCGCGCCGCCATAGCGATAGATTTTCAAGCGCGGCCCGCTCTCGCCGCGATAGAGCCGCACCGAACGCGCCTCGGGGGTTTCGAGCGTCGTCAGCCGCAAGATGTCGCGCGCCGCTTCCTCTGCGGTCGCGACCGCGCGATAGGCCTGCGGGAAGCTGTTCGCGTGGCGCAGCGCGAGCCGGGCGGCGCGCGCGGGATCGGCGCGCTCGGCGATCGCCGCCTCGACCGCCGGCACCCACCCGCGCACCATCCGCTCCAACCTCTGGTTGAGCGGGCCGACATCGGGCAACCGCCCCTCGCCGCGCAGATCGAAAGTGTAGCGCAGCATCGCCACCACCCCGTCTTCGAGCGCGATCGTCCAATTGAGCAAGGCGCCGTGCGCCGCCTCGGCGAGCATGTCGCCGATCGCGATGCGCCGCACCGTCGTCAGATCGTCGCGCGGCAGCCAGACGAAAGCGATCAAATGCCGCCCCAGGATCGAGCGCACCAGCACCATTTGCGGGCGCGGGCGATCGGCGAGCGACATCGCGGTGAGCGCCAATTGCTCGACCGAGGCGGCATCGAAGCCGGTGAGCAGATCGTGCGGCAATTGGGTGAGCGCGTGCGCCAGCGCCTTGCCGGCATGGCCCTTGGGATCGAAGCCGAACTTGGCCTCCATCGCGGCGAGCCGCGCGCGCAGCACCGGCACCGTTTGCGGCGCGGCGTTGAGCGCCGAGGAGGTCCACAGCCCGGCATGGATCGACAGCCCGACGAGCGCGCCGCCCTCGCGCAGCGGCACCAGCACCAGATCGAGCGGCACCGCGCGGTGAACGCTCGAAATCAGGTTCGATTTCACGAGCAGCGGCGCGGCATTGCCGGCGGCGAACCAATCGAGCGCCAATTGGCGCGAATTCTCCGCGAGGATCGGCACCGTCTGATCGAGCCGGGCGAGGCCGAGCCGGTCGTTGGGTCCGTCGCGCCGCCAACATTCATGGCCGAGCAGCGTGAAGTGGCGATCGAGGAACCAGTTGAGCAAATCGCCGCCCTCGCGCTCGGCGGCATCGTCGCTCGCGCGCAGCCGTTCGGCGTCGTCGGCCATCATCGCCTGCATCGGCTCCCAATCGTCGACGGCGGCGCGGACGTTGGCGAGCGCGCGCTCGAGATCGGCGATCAAGGCGCGGCGGCGGCGCGCGTCGACGCGCGCCATCTCGATATAGATCATCGATTCGGGCGCGCCCTCGCCCACCGCGTCGATCGTCCCATCGGCGCCGCGCGTCACCGGGAGCACGGGGTGGATGATGCGATCGATGTCGATGCCGTGCGCGCCGATCGTCGCCGCGATCGAATCGACCAGGAAAGGCATGTCGTCGTTGACGATCGCGAGCCGCATCTGGCGGTTGGTCTCGTCGCCGCTGATCGTCTCGAGCTCCATCCGCGCGGTGGCGGCGGGACGGGCGCCGGCGGTGGCGGCGACGAAGCGCGCCGCCTCGGCCCGCTCGGCATCGCCGAAGCCCTCCAATTCGCCCGGCAGGGCCCCCTCGACCAGTCGAACCGCGAGCGCGTCCGACAACGACTTCAGCGTGGCTTTGACCATGCGCGCTTCTAGGCGCGGCACGCGGTGCGGGGCAAGCTGGGAGTGGCGGCGCTCAGCCCGCCGCGCGCGCGATGGCGCGGGCGGCGGCGGGGTCGCCCGCGTCGAGGCTGGCGAGCACTTGGAACGCCGCCCCCTTGCGCGCGACGAGCACCACCAGCGCGCCGTCGTCGGCCGCGACCGGCAGCGCCACCTCACCCAGCACCGGCGCCGAGTCGAGCTTGCGCCGCGCCTTGGCGAGCGGATCGCGCGGGGGCGATGCCGGGCGCTTGGCGGCGCGCTCGGCGGCGACCACGCCCTTGATCCCGCCCTCGCTCACTTCGAGGAAATCGGCGAGCGCGCCCGCCGGCACATTGTGGCGCCGGGCATGGGCGAGGACGCTCGCATATTCGGTGAGCCGCGTCTTGTCGTGATCGGCGCCGAAGACGAGCTTGACGATCGGCGTCATCGGCGCGCGCGCTTGCGCCTTGATCCCGGCGGTCGCGAGCAGCGCGGCATAGCCCGCCGGATCGGCATCGGCGGCGGCGGCGAAATCATAAGCGCGGGCGAGCGCGCGGTAGAGCGCGGCGCGGCTGCGCGTGTCGGCGGCGCGGACGGCGGCGGCGCTTTGCTGGGCGAGCGTGAGCTGATCGGCGAGCGGCAACGTGCCCCCTTGCGCGGGAGCGACTTCCTCGATCGGCGCCATGCCCGCGCTCGGCCCGCTCGCCCAGCCGGTCGCGGCGAGCGGCGCGCGCGGCTGGCGAATCGCGGCGGCGACCTCGGCTTCGAGCGCGGCCTGAGTCGCGGGGTCGACCATCTCCTTCCAGTTGATCACGCCATAGATGAAATCGATCGTCTCGCCGGTCGAGGAAAAGGGCATCAAAATGCCGCGGTACAGGGTGTTGTGCCCGCGCAGCCCGACGAATTCGGCCTCGAAGCCGATCGGCGCGCGATTGGCGATGATCTGCAGATAATGATCGGTGAGCCGCGAGAGCAGCGAGCGGCTCGGCACGTCGCTGATCCGCGCGATCGTGCCGCTGAGGCCGCATTCGTCGCGCAACGCCTGGCCGAGATAGCGGACCTGGGGATCCTCGATCCCGGCGGTGAAATCGAGCAGCACCGAATGCGGGCCGAAATCGGCGATGTTTTCGGGATCGAGATCGGCGATATCGGGATAGGGCCGCCCGCCGAGCAGCGCGACCCAATGATTATAGGCGCGCACGTGCATCCGGCGCTCGTCGCTGCCGATTTGCGGGCTCGGATTGTCGTCCACGCTCATATCTGCCCCTTCGTCGCCCGCGACTTCGGTCACCCCGTCCTCGTCGAACCCCAGCCTATCCATGGCGCACTCGTCTCCGGCGGCCGATCGCCCCCAGGGCCCCTTGTGCCCGACCATGGTAAATGATGGGTAAAGCGCGCGGCCAAACACGCCGACTTGCGCGCGCGCGACCAAGCTGATAAGCGCGCCGCTCGCCCAGGCACCGGGCCGCTTTAGCTCAGCCGGTAGAGCACATCATTCGTAATGATGGGGTCGCGTGTTCGAGTCACGCAAGCGGCACCACGGTTTTCTGGGGGTTCGGCTTCCACGTTGGCGGAGGACCGAGCGGCGCGAAAATATCGATCAAGCACCAGGCAATCACGGAAACGGCGCGTCATGGTGCGTGTGCATGCTGCCGCGCCTGCCTCGGGCACGGTCGGCTCATTTCAGCTGGGGAGGTTGTCCATGCTGATGTGGCCCGGCTTCAGCTGGCAACCTTCGATTCGATCGCGCTGACGTGCCACGGACAGGCAACGCCGGTGATCGTCTTTCTCTAACCAAGTAGCGCGCAGGCGCGCCGCCGCTGGTCCTGCGGCGCACAAGCTGCCGCCGCGCCATATTGTCAACCTCTGGATCTCATCGAGAAGTATCCGTCCGGCGGGCTTAAGATCGAGCTGCGCCTCAGACTAGGTTTTATGCGGGTTCAAGACGTCAACTCGCTCCTGCTCGGCGGCGAGGAGGTCTTTCCTCATGAGTGATCCCGGACCGTGGATCATCGCCAGCGTGCCAGCCGGCTGCTTCACCAACGATAGCAGAGGTACCTATTGGGCCTCAACCGCGTAGCACACAACATCGCAGGTGGCGTTATGGAGAACCGGCTTGCACTTGTCGGCGCGTCAACCGCCGATCTCACCTGCAAACGGTGCTGAACGCGCTAGTTTTCAGCTGTGCCGCCGTCGCCCAGCAAAATGTGGCGCTCGCAACCGCGAGAATGACCGGCTCCCGCATGCCCTGCGGCAAGGCGCGGACATTACAGGACGGCCACCTCACCAACCATTATCTGACTCAAGAAGTTTAAATCGAGCGCGCACTGCGCCACCTGGCTGTGAGAACGATCATCTAGAAAAGCGATTTCTGTGAAGGCCCCTTTTATCGAGGATGCTATCTTGGGCGAACTTCGATATAAAGATTCACGGATGGGTTGCTCGTGTTAATGGTTTGCATTTCAAGCTGATGCACGCCAATCGATGGTCGGTCGCGTCGCAGCAATTCAATCTCACCAGACGCCGTCAGCGCTTTTTCCTCGCCATCTACGAATAAAGTCACCCCCTCGGACCCGAAAGAACCATAACGGGCTACCACGACGAAACCCGTAGCATTATTACAAAACTCAGACATCGACCCAAGTACGAACCGGCCCTCGGCAACGGGGACGACCGAGGAATCCAGTTCCGCTCTACAAATTACTGGAACCGTTCCCGAAAGGTTTATTGAAATGTTCGACGACTCGGCTGCGTGCGCCGGAAGCGGCAGACCCAATGCCGCGAGCAGGATGCCAATCTTCGGGACCGCCCTCATTTTCGTCACTCCAGTTTCCCGGGGACGATAAGCGGCAGACGTTAATTTAGCTCAAACGGACCGATCCCGGTTTCGCCTTACCGACACGGCCTTACTGACACGGCCTTACTGACACGGGATGCCGCCAGTGCCAAGGATCTCGGGCGTGATGGTGATCGTAAGCTCGTCCGAATAGACGGGAGACGCAAGTTTTCCCGCACCGCCCTCGGCGAGCGACACGCTGACCGGAATCTGGGTGACCGTTACGACCCCCGCCGCCGCGCACAAGCGAGTGAAGGCCGATCGGTCGCCTAAGCCAGATCGCGCCGATCCCCCAATGGTCAATCGGTAACTGACGGTTGATCGCGGATCGGCCGTACTTCCGCCGGGCAAAGCGAGACGATAGCCATTTTGCGAGGTCACAGCTAGGGTATACGAACCGCTGCTCTGAACATTGAGACGCGCCTCGCGGGTATAGCTTCGTGGATCGACTTGGACGTCGTTTGAATTTAGATTTCCAATCTCACCAAAGTCGAATATCAATGAATTGTTGCTCAGCTCGCCGTTGAAATAAGCTCTAGCGGCACTTTTTACATCAACGTTTGCTCGAACGGCCGCTATAATGTCGATGTTCTGTGCAGGAGAATAAGTTCCATCGGCATTTGTACACGCATATCTAGCCGAAAAAGCGAGTTCGTTGGCGCCAACGCGAAGCGGGACACTGGGTGGAACGATGATTGTGAATGGGACCGATACGGAGTCGGTTGCCGTTGGTTCGGCCCAGCGAACGGTAATTTGACGATTGCCTGGGTTATAAATCGGGTTGGGTAGACCAGCAGGTATTTCAGCTCGAATATAAGATACGTCGCTGTTGCTCGCATTAGGCGTTATTAGTTGTAACATTTGCCATGCATCTGGCTTTATTAGAACTACCGCCGCCGACTGCGGCTTCTCGTTAGCATTCCCTAGCCGGGTTATTTCTATAGAACCCTGAACCGTTGCGCCGTTATTCGAAAACGGATCGTACACAATAGTGACAGGGCTCGACACAATATTCAACGAGCAGGCTTTAGTTTCTTCAAGCGGGCAGCATATCAAAATTATCGAGCTTGATAACCCCACAACAAGCTGCTTCATTTCGAATCCCCCAATGGTCTAATGTCGCCAACCCTAACCAGACCCTCGGATTTCTCTGGTATGACAAGCTCGTACACGGTTTGGTCATCATCGGACATTTGAATTGTCCATTTACCGGGCGAAAGCCCCGCAAGGCCAAATGTGCCTTCGCGGTTGGTGAAAATGACCAACGGCTCCCGATCGCCGCCCTTTGCCTCGAACGCTTTTCCAGTCGCGAGCGCCAAAGGCGCGCCGGTCGCCTGTAACAAACGTCCAAGTACGGAAACATTGTACTCGGAACCGACAATCAGTCGATACCCCGCGCGATAAGGGGGCCGGACGCGGAATGCGCCAAGGCCCAGGTCCGTCCCAGCTTTCGCCTCCGGTGCATCGATCGCAATACTTCGTTCGGAATAAGCGCTGAGATTGGGTTCGATCGCCGAGCCAAGGGCGCCCGTTTGGCCGATCTTGCCGAGCGGCGATGGCGCCACGATGATGTTCGTACCGCTCAAACCAGGCGTCGGTTCGACAATGGCGAAACCATCGTTGATCGGGCGCCCGACCGAAAAAGCTCCGTCGGCGAACGCAATAGACGAGGCTAACCGGAATGACGAACGCTGTGAAATTGACGATGAAAATGTGCCGGCGAAATTCGCGGCATGGGCAAACCCCAATTCAGCTCGATTGGTGAAATATGACGCGTTCACGCTCGCGCTTGATCCAAGATCGCTTCGTTCCACGTCTGCGAGTATGTTGTACGCGCCTATACCCTGACCGTTCAACGCTTGGTACGAGGCCCGAGCTCGATTGTTTCTGGTGTCATAATCGGTACGAGCACTAGAGAATTGGCTGGTTCGAAGTGTTAGCGTCAGCAAGGCAGCTATCTGCCGCCCGGCCTGGCCGCTCTCATAACGCACGTCTCCAGAAAAGCTAAGCGAATCCGATATTCTTATGCCACCAGACAAACGATAAATCTGTTCGTCATTTTGTTGTCCTCGCCCTTTCGCGTACTGAAAGTCGAAACCTCCAAAAACTTGTCGGGAGAAGGAATGGGTCGCACTACCTGAAATACGCCAAGCGATGAGATTGTTCGGTATCAGCACGCCAATTGACGAGAAGTTTCGACTTCTGGTTTCCAACGCCAAACTGATTGCATCGCTCAATCCAGTTGGGCGCTGGAAGATTCTCTGAAATGTCGTCAGCGTAGCATATCCGATCCCGCCGTTTTTGTTATAGGATATGCTAAATGTGTTTCCGAACGAGCCAAGTGGAGTGGCGACGACAAATTCGCCACCGCCCATAGCGACACGGGAGTCAGCTTGAAAATTCCCCCCCAACGTCAACCGGTCGCTTATGCCGCGTCTGTAGAAACCGGTGACGGCAAATTCGTCACTGTAGACCGGACCAACCGACCCGAGCGCCGATCGCACACCCGCGAAAAAACCGAACTCGCTCAGGCCACGGCGCAACTGCGTCTGATCAAGAAATAGGCTGAACTGAATTTCCCTAGCCCGCCCCGTATCGTCGATGACGGAGATCTTTACGTTATTACCACCTTGAACGAAAGGAAAATCCTGCAAGTTATAGGAGCCGGCGGCAAGCTGAACTTGCTGAACCTGCTGACCATTCACCTGAATCCTAACCTGCGAGGGCCGTTCAATCAGAAAGGTTCGATCACCGCGCGGACGGATGATGTCTTGTGGGGACAGAACGGTATAGCTGCGAAACAAGGAAATGCCGGCGAGCTGCGGCGCGCTTTGAAAGCCGCGTGCTAGGGGCAACAAATCACCGGCCGTCCAGCGAATTAAACTCTTCTGATCGTCATAAACCAATCGCGTGCCCAAACGCTGAAAGCTCGAACCAGTTACGTTGCCGGGCTGCGCGACACCGGCCGCCTCGAGCACGACGTTGTTCCACCGGGCAGCGCCGTCAAGCGCTATGATGGGGGCCTGAACGCCCCGCGAGGGGCCATCCGAAATAATGTCGAAAGCACCTCGGATATTCAGATACGCGCTCAACGTCGCGGGAGCGACGTATGAGCCCACCTTGGCGCGATCGAGATTGCCGATATTGAGCGACCGCGCCTCGCGAAGCGTTGGCGCGATTGTCAATATGAGCTCGATCCGCTTTGGATCATAACGTATACCGAGGCCGGCGGCAGCAAGCGATGAAACGTCAGTCTCGGCGGCGCGGAGGCGCTGCTCTAGGTCTTTCGTGGCTGCTTCCGACAGCGAAGCGCGGATCAGCTCGAATAGCTTGCCGGCCTCGAAATAGATTCGATCTTCCGGTGAGATGAATAATTGGATGTCGCCCAGATAGGCAGCGCCATCCTTCACCCCCACTTGCAACGTTACGGTGCGCGTTAAGCTATTGATTTTGGCCGCCCCGGCGCTCGTATCACGCTCGATCACAATGCGGCCGAGCGCCGCTGCGGCGGGCGAGGCCGTCGCGCGTTGTGGGCCTTGAGCATCGGCATGATCGAGCGCCACGAGCGTCATCGTGGCGATCAGCACCGTGCAAGGTGGCCGGACGAGCCTAGCCTTGCGACGTGAACTGCGCATCGATGGAGCCTTCCGCCGCAGGCAACTCGAGAGGTACTTTGATCGTGCGTGTCTGCTCAGCGCCGATCAATCCGAAGCCCACGGTCTGCTGGATTTCGGGACCCGAAAGTTGCTTGCGAAAGATCTCCTTGCCGGCGGCGTCACGCATGATGATTCGCAGACGCCCCGCCGAGACATAGCCATGAGCGGCCGAACCGTTGTTGAACGTGATTTCGGGCACCGGCTTGCCCTTATCGTCTTTCCCAACGCGCGCCCCGGTGACCTTCAGCTGCGGCGCGACGCCCAAAGGGGCGATGCTGACGAGCACCTGGAAGTTATACAAAATCTGAACGCCGGACTGGCCATCCGGCAACTTGATCGGCAATTGCGCGACCGTGACGTAATAATGCTTGCTCTTCTTGATGTCGGGGTCGCCGACATACTGCACCCGAAAATTCTGCGTTTGTCCTGGGGGAATGATGGACTGGGGTGGGAAAACGAGGAGATCGGTCGACTCCTTCCCGGTGGTGACGAGGCCGTCAGCGCTAAAATTTAACTCCGTTACCTTGAGTTCAACGGGGAGCTGGCCTGAAAAGCTGTTTTCCACGGAGATCGTTTGCGAGCTCCCGCTGCCCAGCAGCTTTAGATCGATCACCACCGGCTGAACCGACATCGCCAGCGCCGGCACGCTCGCACATATCAGCGCCGCCGGAACCAGCCGCTTCCACGCTTTGAACATCCGTTCCCCCTTTTGATCCCCGCCCTAGCCGGCAACCTTCACTTCAACCGTTACCGTGTCTTCATATGTGCCACTAACCAGGGGCGCGCCACCGCCCGCGAAATTTAGCTCAAGGCCCAGATCCCCGCGGACGGCTTGGCCCGCGCTCAGCGTTAGCGGCGTATTCGCGCCGCTCGCGCCCGACGCCGAGGCTCCCGACCAGGTCACGGTCAGCTGATAAGGGGCGACTTGAGTAAAGCCTACCGGATCGGTGGCACCGGCGACGGCGCCGACGCGACGCATGCCGCCATTGCGCGAAGTGACGGTCACGTTGTTGGCGGCGGTGCAAATCGCCGCGAAGCTGACGCGAATCACGGCCGGTCGCGCGACCGCGGTATTCGGATCGGCGAGCTCGGTGATCTGTACCGATGCCGAACTGGTATCCGTCGCGCCAACCGTCGCGTTCTGTAACGCGCCAGCCCGTGCGGCCCCGACCACGCAAGCAGAAGGGGCGTCACCGGCGAACTGGATTTGTTGCGAAACCGCTACGTTCTGCGCGGCGGCGGGCGCCGCGACGATCAGGGCGAGCGCGCCGATGGCAAATCTCATGGCTGCGGCTCCAACCAGATACGCACGAAATCGCCATAGGGGCCGGCGACGAGCGGCGAATTTGCTTCGGCGTTGGTCGCGCCGGCAGCGATGGTAAAGCGCAGCGTCACCGCCCCGGCGAAGGCGCCGCCCGTGATCAACACTTGCTCGCGCCGTTGACGCAACAGCGCGTTCGCGAAGAACGTCGCGCTGGTGCCGTTCCATTGGGCATCGACGGTGTAGGGCACCGCCGCGCCAAAGCCGGTCGGCGCGGCGAGCGGATTTTGGTTGGTGGAAAAGAGGCCATTATTGGCGGTCTCGAAGCGTAGCTGATGCGGATAGTTGCACACCGCGTCGAGCGTTACCCCCACGCGCGCCGCGCGGGTGGTGAGCGTGACGGGATCGGCGAGGGTTTGAACCTGGAGCGAACCGCCGCTTTGGTTGAGAAAGTTGAGCACGTCGCCGGCGACGAGCTGCGGCTGGCCAAGCGTGCAAATTCGGTCGGCGCTGCCGCCGATGCTCACGGTTTGAGTGTTGCTGTCGCTTTGCGCGTGAGCGGTGCCGGCAATCGTCAACGCGGCAAGCGCGAGTGTTCGAATCGCTTTCATAAGCCGGCTCCATTAGCCGGGCCAAGCGTCACTCGAATATCTGCGCTATAGGTGCCGGCGACGATATACGCGTCATTCGGCGCGGAGAAATCGGAAAGCCGCAACACCAGATCGGCGACGCGCGCGGCGGGCTGCACCGCGCTGAGGCCGGTCGCGGTGGGTTGCGATCCATCGGCGGCGGCGGCGGTCGTTACCGTCGCCTCGGGACTTGCCCATGGGCCAATAGTCGCGGTGTAGTTGATCGCGCGCGCGAAATTGGCGGAGGCGGTGGGGGTGTCGGTCGTTCGCAGTGCGCTCACCTCGATCTGCAAGCGCGAGTTGGCGTAGTTGCAGAAGGAGTTGGGCAAGGTGATCACGGCGGGAGCGACAGCGGCGGTTCTTCCGGCGCGCGGCCCCGATTGCGCGGCGAGCGCGCCAAGGTCGACCACCTGTGGGCTGGGTTGGCCGACGAGACACCTTGGCGATGCTTGGCCTGAAAGATTGACAGTTTGGACGACGGCTGTTGATTGCGCAAACGCCGGTTGGCCGAGACCGATAGAAATCCCGGCCAAGCCGACGAGGAGTAGTAAGTCTGCCCAGTTCTTCGTCAAGATCAATTGGCCCTGATCGTGATTTGCACCTGACCGAAATAAGTGCCACCGGCCACGAGAAACCTATTCGCGCCACCAACGGTTTGAGCATTGCTCATTGCGATGGTGATGTTGCCGGCGAATGGGCCAACGACGACGGGGGTGGAGCCCCCGACGTTCGACTGAGATTGGGCCGTTTGGCCGTTGATCGTGACAGCCGCCTGATAATCAATTTGTGCGGAGAAATCAGACGGCAATGACGACGGCAGAAGAATACGGCTGATACGACCGGCATTGATGCTGATTGTGCTGCCGGCGCCCGAACACCATCCGCTAAGGCTAGCGGTTCTCCCATTCACTTTCGAGGGATCGAGTCGTCCATCCGCTTGGGTCAATTCCCCAAGCGGTAGATTGGTATCTTGGCCGCCGTCGGTGAATCCGCAACGCGCCGTCGCGGTGGCGGACAGCGACATCGACATCGTTCCTTGGGCGGGCTCCGCCATTGCAGCAGAGCCATAGCCGACGATCGCGAGGACGCCTGTCGTCCACCATTTAATCGCTGACATGGCGATCTCCCATCATCTCGTCAAACTCGGGGAGATCATCCCCGAGTTTGAGCCGAGAGTTGCGAAATTGGATTACGGCAGCGGTGCGGCCGGCAGGGCATTCGCAGCAATGGTCACCGTGATCGTGCCGGTGTAAGTACCGGCAACCGGACGCGCGCCGCCCGAGGTGCTCAGATTGCCGAGCGAGATGTTATTGGATGCGAGATAAGGTCCTGGAACCGCAGTCGCCGGAATCGTCGCGCCGCTGTTCACGGTCACACCGCTGCCCAGGTTCGCCGTGAAGCTGATGCTGTTGGTGAAACCGGCGGGCACCGTGCCGGTGAAAGGCGTCGTCAGCGCGCTCGCCGAAGCCGAATAGGTGCTCGGGCCATTGCACATGGCCGTGAACTGCTGCGACTGAGTGCCAAAAGCGGCGGCGTTGAGGTTTCCGTCGTTGCTCGACAGATCGCCGGATGCGGTGATGGAAGTCGTGGCCGAGGTGCCCGACCCCGCAGTCGCGCCGAGCGCGATGGTGCACTTGGGCTGAACGGTGCCCGACAGATTGACGGTGCCGGTCGACTGCGCGAAGGCAGGCGTGGCGGTCATGGCGAGCGCGACAGAGGCGCCCGCGATCAGCTTCGTAATGCGCATGTTGATTTCCTTTGTTTCCGGGTAGCCATGGATACGCGCTCGCGACACGGGCCGCGCTCGCCTTCGCCGACACGCATCACGCGCGCCGAGAAGCTGGGATGCGTGAGCCCGATCATGACGCCGGGCTCACGGTTAAGGTCAAAGTGTCGGCGTAACGGCCGGCGACGAGCAGGCCTGGGCCGCGCCACGCGCCGGCTTTGACGCGTAAGGTCGATTGGCGGCCCGCGAGCGCCGGGCCGGCCAGGCGCAACCCGCTGGTCACGCTCGCCGGACCAGCGAAATTGCCGCCGGCCGGGATCAGATAAGTCGGCGCGCAGCTCGTCGCGCCGGGGCGCAGATCGGCCGCGCCGCACACCGCCCGCGCCACGCCGTCGTCGCCCACCAAAGTGAGTTCGACATCATAAGGGGCAAGATTGGTGAAACCCGGCGCGCTGCCCGTATCCGCGACGAAGCCGCCATGATCGGACACCACCGCGACGCGCGCGGCAGTGTTGCAATTGAGCGTGAACGAAACCGATTGATCGATCCCGGCGACGTCGAGATCGGGCGCGACCAGCGCCACGCTCAAGCTCGCCCCCAGCGACTCGCCGATGCCGCACCGCTGGCCGACCGATGCTTTTAGGAAGATGCTGAGCGTAACATTCGGCTGAGCGGAGCCGGCATAAGCGGTGACCTGCGCTGAAGCCGCTCCGGCGTGCAGCAGGAGCGCCGCGACGGCGATGCGATAGGCGACCAGCCATATGCTGGCGTTCGCTTCGCGCCTCGTCCGGCTCCCGAGCCCCACGCTGACATCCCCTTTTCAAGCGGCGGGAACCGTCGACCGATTCGCTCGCCCCGCTTGCGGGAGGATTAAGAAAGCATGAAGGTTCGAGAGACGTGAGAGTTACGCTACCGGAACGTTAACGTTGCGTGATTTGATCGTGAATTGTTTTTTCGGTCATGAACATCCCGCTAGTATGTGCCGATGTGGCACGATTATAGACGTTAGTTATACGGGGGCGGCGCGGTCGGCATCGACGCTACGGTCGTCCTGAGGAAGGGAACGGCGGCGGCAGGAAAAGTAGAGCCATTTACGCCATAGGGCGTGGGTCGTTTCGACACGGTTTGAGCCCACCCCTCACCTCTTGCTCTTTGGTCACGTTAGCGTTACGGCGGAAGTCGGACCGGAGGCGTGCCAATGCACACCCCGGCTACCCATGGATCGGGCTCGATCCAATTTGACCCAAGCCCGATAAAATGGCACAAGGACTATCGAATTTCTCAATCAATGTGAACGAGCGGCGGCAGGGGGATGAGGTGCACTCGCAAGTTCAGCGTAACATGGCGGACGGGCTCTCGGCGGTTGATCCCAACCTAGCTGTCGAGACGATAAAATCGGATGTCGTGGCCCCGCGATATTAGCTTTGCCTGATCGGGGTATTCCGCCTGATCGATCCTCATGGGCGTCGTGTGCTGATCGGATCGAGGCGATCGCGCGCCATCATCGCCATGCTCGCCACGGCCACAAATGGCGAACGGACGCGGTGTTGGCTGCAAGACTGTCTCTGGGGCAGCCGCAACAAGGTTCAAGGCCAATCGAGCTTACGCCGCGAGCTTTCCAACCTACGCGCGACTCTGAACGTTGAAAGCGAAACGATCCTCGAAACATTCAGTGATGTCGTTGCGCTGCGCGTTGAGCACATCGCAATCGATCGCCGATCGCCGCATTTGGTGCGATCGACCCGCGGCGACTTTCTCGAAGGCTTCGACGGGATTGCCGAAGATGGCTTCGAGGAATGGCTGCGTGGGGAGCGTAGCTTGCTTGCCCGCGAACGTGAGGCGCGGCTTGATGATACCGATCCACGGGACGACGCGTAGCGGCCTGCGTCGCCATCCCGCACCAGCTGCGCCGAACCAAGCCATTGGCGTTGGGCAACCCCGAGCCAAAAAGGCGACCGGCTAAACGCATCCCTAGGGAGTCTTACCAATCTCCCACCGACTGCTTTGGATGTCATGGAGTCGGCAGCCCGAGCCGTTCGTAATCGATCGGCAGGATCAGCCACCCGGCCGGGGTGTAGCGCCCCAACCCCTCCACGCCGCGCCTCCGCGCCTGCCGTTCATGCCGAACCAGGCCGAGCGTGAGCCAATATTCATAGGTTTGCGCGACCCAGTTTCCGGGCAGCGCTTGGGTATCGCGGCGATAGGCCTCGTAGATCGCGAGTGCCCGACCTTCGTTCGGCGTGAACAGCACGAACTCGTCGCCGTCTTCATCGATATAGGCGTGCATCTCCATCGGCTTGGGCCGACAGGCTGTCGCGCAGCGTTCGTCCGCAGGGAGGATGACCCAGCTCCCATCGGGTTGAAGATGCCCGATGCCGGGCTTTTCGAGCCGCAAGGATTGAAGCAGCTTCTCTCGGGCAGCGCCGCTCAGCGGCAGGAACCTCGGCACGACCGCAAAGGGCGTCTGGCCCAAACTGCGATCCGTCGCGCGATGCCGCTCGGCGATGTCCATCGCCTCGGCCGCATCATGTGCAAAGACAAGGGCGTGGAACCATAGTTCATCGTGAACATCGAAAATATTCGTAGCCGCCTCCGTTTCTAGCTAACGAGACGGTTGTAGCTTCTTAATTGAAAGATGTATCTTGGCTTATAGTCCTACGCAATAATATTGACAGTTTACCGATAGATGCAATCTGTTTCGATGTATCACCCACTTGTGGATGGCTAAAGCTCGAATTTCCCCGCCCGATAGGCGCCATCCGGGAGCGAGTAACTGACCCGATCTAGGACTTCTCGATTCTTATACGCCCACCTCCCCTTTTCCTATTGAGGATCACGCAGCGCATCGCCGCTCATCGGCGCAGCGACGTTTGCCCCAGCGAGGCGCTCGGCGACGGCGCGGAATTTGTCGAGCGCGAGTTCGAGGCTCGTCACGATCTCCGCGGCGACCTCATCGGGCGGCGGCAGGCTGTCGGGGTCGGTGGCGCCCGCGTCCTTCAACCAGAAAATGTCGAGGTTCAGCTTGTCGCGCTGGGCGAGCGCTTCATAGCCGAAGCGGCGGAAGCGCTCGCTCTCCACCCGCTCATGGCGGCGGTGCGGGGCGCCATAGGCGGCGATGAAGTCGTCGAGATCGGCGGGCTTGAGCGGGCGTTCGCGCAGCGTGAAGCGCTGGTTGGTGCGCAGGTCGTAGACCCATAGCTCTTGGGTCGCGATGCCCTCCCCCACCGGCGCGCGATCGAAGAACAACACGTTCGCCTTCACCCCCTGGCTGTAGAAGATGCCGGTGGGCAAGCGCAGCAGCGTGTAAAAATCGAAATCGTGGAGCAGCTTGCGGCGCAGCGTCTCGCCCGCGCCGCCCTCGAACAGCACGTTATCGGGCAGCACCACCGCGGCGGACGCTTTGGTGATCGTCATGATATGCTGGAGGAAGTTGAGCTGCTTGTTGCCCGTGGTGACGGTGAAATCGTCGCGGACATAATCCTGCCGCTCGGTCTCGATCGCGCCCTCGGCATTGACGATGCGGAACGATTGGCGCTTGCCGAAGGGCGGGTTGGTCAGAATCACGTCATAGCGCGCGCCGTCATCGGCGATGAGCGCATCGCCCTGTTTCACCGGCGAATGCGCGCCGCCGATGCCGTGCAGATAGAGGTTCATCGCGCATAGCCGCACGACTTCGGGAACGATGTCCTTGCCCGACAGCATTTCCTCGCGCAGCCGGCGCGCGACGGACCGGTCAGCGGCGGCGGGCTTTTCGCGCATATGCTCGTAGGCCGCGAGCAGAAAGCCGCCGGTGCCGCAGGCGGGATCGTGGACGCTTTCGGTGGGATCGGGGTCCATCACCTGCACGATAGCGTTGATTAGCGCGCGCGGGGTGAAATATTGCCCGGCGCCCGAGCGCACCTCGCCCGCGTTGCGCTCGAGCAACCCTTCATAGATGGTGCCCTTCACATCGACGTTGAGGCCCATCCAGGTTTCGGCGTCGATCAGCTGGACGAGGCGTTGCAGCCGCGCGGGATCGCCGATCTTGCTTTCGGCCTTAAGAAACAGCGTGCCGACAATGTCGTCGCGCTGGGCGAGCTTGGCGAGCACTTGCTTGTAATGCTGGTCGAGCGCGGCGCCCGAGAGGGTGCGTAGCGTATCCCAGCGACAGTCGGCCGGGATCGCCGAGGGCTCGTTAAGCGCCGCCGAACGCTCTTCGTCCATCTTGAGGAACAGCAGGAAACTAATCTGGCCGAGATAGTCGCCATAGGACACACCCTCGTCGCGCAGCACATGCGCATAGTTCCAGACTTTGGCGACGAGCGCTTGTTCGTTCACGCGACGAGGTCTCCACGGAAGGCGGCGGCGAGGATGGATTGGCGGAGGGTTGAAAACTTCTCTTGAACATCACCGTCCAATTCGAGCGACGCGTTAAGCCACTTGGTCAACGCGACTGCCATCTCTCTTGGCGGTGGAAGCGCAATTGGAAACGCGGCCAGTTTGCTCATACTTAGGTTATATTGCCCCGCTGAACTGCCAATGTTTGCTGGAACCGATGATCTGAATACGGGGCTCTCGGACAATGCCCTAATCCAGCGCCATCTCAATTCGTCACCGGTCATTCGGAAACGAATGAGGTAAGACGCAAAATGTGTCGGCGTAGCAAGCGGCTCGGCAAGGATGCCAGTACGGCCAATTAATTGCTCACTACCATTGGTACGCACGATCAGCAGATCGCCGGGAAATACATAGTCGCCGTTCGGCATTGCGAGAGGGACAAGGGATCGCTTTAGGTCGCCGAGATCAATCGCACCATTCTTGAGGTTGGGAATGCGTAGCACGGGTTCGTTGAAAGCATCCGGCGAACACTTCTGCGAAGTTCCATAGCCAGATGCCCATGAAAGCTGATCCAAGCTCGCCCAAGTCCAGCCGGTCGGCAGCGCTGAGAGCCGATTCAGGTCAGGTGCTACGGCGCCCGCGCGGCGCAAAGGACTGGCGGGCGATGGCGAGGCTGCTAAATGCCGAACTCGATGCATGATCCCGGGGTCGGCGCCCGGGCGTGGGGAGAGTGATGATGACCGACGCGCTCGACGCGGCGCCTGACGAACGGGGCGCGTGGCGCTTGCCCCTCGACCCCGTGTCGCGCGCGGCATGAAGCTGGTCGCCGCGCTCGCGCTGTTGCTCTGCGCCGTCCCGGCGGCGGCGCAGCGGCTGGTCGAGAAGGTCGATCCCTTCATCGGCACCGACGGCACCGGCCACACCTTTCCAGGCCCCAGCCTGCCCTTCGGCATGGTGCAGCCGGGGCCGGACAATGCCGAGACCGGCTGGGAATATACCTCGGGCTATCAGCTGCGCGCGCCCAAGATCATCGGTTTTTCGCAAACCCGCGCGAGCGGATCGGGGATTCCCGAGCTCGGCGACGTGCTGCTGATGCCGAGCGCCGCGCGCCGCGCCGATTTGGCGAGCAGCAAGGCGAACGAGGTCGCGCGGCCGGGCTATTATGCGGTGACATTGCCCGACAATGGCGTGCGCGTCGAGCTCACCAGCGGGTTGCGCACGGCCTTCCATCGCTATGTCTTCGCTCGCGGCGGGCGGGTGTGGGTGCTGGTCGATCTCCAGCATGGGCTGACCTTCCGCGCCGATCGCCAGCCGGTGCTCGCGAGCGACACAAGGGTGACGCGCGATGGGGTCGAGGGGGTGCAGCGGCGCAGCAATTGGACGACGCGCACGATCGCCTTCAGCCTGGCGTTCGATCGCCCGATCGCCGCCACGATCGACCTGCCGCCACGCCCGGGCGACGCCGCCAAACGCTATCTGCTCGGCTTCGATCTGGCGCAGGGCCAGGCGCTGCAAGCCAAGGTCGGGCTGTCGACCGTCGATGTCGCGGGGGCGCGGCGCAACCGTGAAAGCCTCGCCGGGTGGAACTTCGCCGCGACACGCGTGGCCGCCGCCGCCGCCTGGGAAAGCCTGCTCGCGCGCGCGACGATCACCGCGCCGCCCGCCCAGCAGCGCATCTTTTACACCGCGCTCTATCACGCCTTTCTCCACCCCAGCGTGATCAGCGACGTGGACGGCCGCTGGCGGGGGCCCGACGGGCAAGTACGCACCGCCGCGCGCGGCTTGCGCTATTCGACGCTCTCGCTGTGGGACACGTTCCGCGCCGCGCACCCGCTCTACACCTTGCTCGTGCCCGAACGGGTGAATGATTTCGTGCAGACGTTGCTCGATCACGCCGAGGCCACCGGGCGGCTGCCGATGTGGACGATCTGGGGCGGCGAGACGGGGACGATGATCGGCGAGCCGGCGATGCCGGTGATCGCCGACGCCTGGGCCAAGGGGTTTCGCGGCTTCGACGGCAGGCGCGCGCTCGCAGCGATGGTGCGCACCGGCCTGGAGGACAATCGCGTCCGCGCCGCCGACGACGTGGCGCTGTCGAGCTGGGCGCAATATGCGCGCTACGGTTATTTTCCCTTCGATCTCGCGGGGGGCGAATCGGTCTCGCGCACGCTCGAGGCGGGGATTCACGACGATGCCACCGCGCGGATGGCGGCGATGCTCGGCGACCGGGAAGTCGCCGCGCGCTTCGCCCAGCGCGCCGAGGCGTGGCGCGCGCTGATGGACCCCGAGACCCGGCTCGCGCGCGGGCGGGACGGCAAGGGCGGCTGGCGCACCCCCTTCGATCCGCTCACCCCCACGTCGCCGCTCAACAATCCGGGCGATTATACCGAGGCGAATGCCTGGCAATATAGCTGGACCCCCGCGCTGTTCGACCCGCCGGGGCTGAACGCGGCGATGGGCGGGCCGCGCGACTTTCGCGCGATGCTCGATCGCTTCTTCTTCGACCTGCCGCCGACCAAGGGCGCCGAATATCTGGGGCAGGAAGCGATGATCGGCCAATATGCCCATGGCAACGAGCCGAGCCATCACATCGCCTGGCTCTATGCGCTCACCGATCGGCCCTGGACGGGGCAGCAGCTCGTGCGGCGGATCGCGACCGAATTTTATCGCGACGATCCGCGTGGGATCATCGGCAATGACGATTGCGGGCAGATGAGCGCTTGGTACGTGTTCGCGACGCTCGGCTTTTATCCGCTCGAGCCGGCGAGCGGGCGCTATGTGCTCGGCGCGCCCTTGGTGTCGCGCGCGCGGCTGCGGCTGGCGGGCGGGCGGCGGCTGGAGATTATGGGCGGGGGTGGCGCCTATGCGCCGGACGCGGTGCTGAATGGGCGGCGGCTCGGCGGCGCGGTGAGCCACGCGGCGCTCGCGCGCGGGGGGACGTTGCGCTTCCTCGCCGCGCCGGTGCCCGCGAACACCGGGGTCGGCGCGGCGCCTTGAACCCGAACCGTTCGCCCCGGGCTCGTCGAAGGGCCGTCCTTAATAGAACAGGGCCTAAACGAACAGCAGCGCCAACGGCAACAGCGTCCCCAGCCCCAAGCCGATCAGGGCGCCGCGCCGGTGCGCGCGCGAGGCCAGCGCGATCGCGATACCGAGCAGGGTCGAGCCGATCAGCCCCAGCGCCATCAGGCCGACGAACGCCTTGAGCGGCCAGGGCGCGAGCCGCGGCGTGCCGGCGGCGGCGGGCGCGGCGGCGCTCGGGGGCGCCGGACGGGGCTTGGCGCGCGCGGGACGCGGCTTGGGGAAATCCTGCTTCTTGTGGAGCATCGCCGCGACCCGCAGCCAAGCGGGCGGGTCATTCTCGCTCTCGTGCAGATCGAAGGTCTGGAGCAGCCCGGTGGCCGTGAAGAACAGGATCGCGGGCGCGAACACCATCCCCAGATACAGGTGAATGCGGCGCAGCGCGCGGAGCGTCGTGGGATTCATCGGTCCTCGGCGGAAGAATCAGGGCGTCCGCCGTCGATAAAGCGATTTCGCGCCAAGGGAAGCGCCGCGCGGGCGGCCGTCCCGTCCCGCGCGCTCAGCCGAGCAGCTCGACCATCGTCGCGACCGCCTTGTCGGTCAGCTGCAGATGCGCGCGCCGCGCGTCGCACGGATCGGGCACGGTGCGCACCAGCCCGCAGCGCGCCAATTGGCGGACCCAGCGCAGCCCCGTCGTTTGCGGCATCCGCGAGGCGATCGCCGCGCTGGTGACGCAAACGCTGTGCCCCGCGCTCGTCTGGATGAACAGATCGAGCATGATGTCCCAGGCGGGATCGCGGAACAGCGCCTCGCACGCGCCGAACAACCGCTCGCGTCGGCGGCGCATGTCGTGAATGCCCTTGGCCCGCACCACCGCCCGGTCGATCGCGCGCGCGGACGGGGCGCGCGCGTCGAGCATGAAGCCCGGCGGCGCGGGCGCGGGCGCGCCGTCGAGCGGATCCTCGGCATCGAGCAGGGCCAGCGCTTCGTCGGCGCGGGGCAGGAAGGTCATGCCATTTCCTCCCGCAGCCGCGCGTAAAAGCCCTCGAGCCGCGCGCGTTGGTCGAGCGTCAACTCGTCGACCGCGCCCTGGCCGAGCCCGGTTTCGGTCAAGAATTCCGAAGGACAGCGGCAATCGACATTGTTGAGATTGGGCGCGAAGCGGCGATAGCCGAGCAACTGGGTGAGCGCGCGCGGCAGGGTCCGCGCGACGGGCGGCGGATAAGCGAGCGCCGGATTTTCGGACGGCAGCAGCCAGGCGGGGGTAAAGCCGAAAATGATCGCGCGCCGATCCGCGTCGCTGCCATTGGCGCCCGCGCCGTGGAGCGTCGAGCCGAGCATCACCAGCGCGTCGCCGCGCCGCATCTCCGCATAGCAGGGCTCGGCCGCCGCGCCCGCGCCGCCGCGATGGCTGCGCGGCCAGACGCGTGTCGCGCCATTATCGACACGGAAATCGGTGAGCGGCCAGAGCACGTTGACGAGATGCTCGGCCTCGCTCGGCGGCACCGGCCACATTTCGCCGTCGCGGTGCGGCACTTGCACCGGCGCGCCGGGATGGACGGCGACACCCTGGGTGAAGCTGAGGCTGATCTCGCTATGCCAGCGGCCGAGCGTGGCGGCGACCACGCCATAGACGAGCGGATCGAGGATCAGCGCGGCGGCGGCGGCGCTGCGCGCGGGCAGCCGCCCGAAGCGCACCGTATGGTCGCCATAGAAGGGACCTTGGCTGAACGGCGTCGTCTCGAACGCCTGGGCGAGATCGTCGGCGACGCTGGCGGCGATCACGGGGGCGACCTGGCGCAGCAGGATCACGCCATCGCGTCGCAACTGCTCGGTCGCGCCGGCGACGTCGGTCGTCGCCGCGTCGAGGGTGGGAAGGCCGCTCATGCGAGCACCGAGGCCGCGGGCGCTTCCTCATGCTCGACCCAGGTGCCCGCGCGGCGCAGCAGCTCGACGGTGCTGTCGTCGATGTCGATGAATAGCGCCGCGAGGTCGAGCCCATCGAATTGCTTCGGCAAACCGAGCGGGCGGCAGCGCCAGCCGGTCGCCGCGACCTTCGACATGAAGGCGACGTCGGTCACGGCGCTGAAGCCGGTCAGGCGCGTGGCGGCGGCGTAACGCACCAGCGCGCTCATCAACATGCGGCGCACCTGTACCCGGGCCGACGGCGGGCAATCGGGCGAAATGCAAAGGCGGGTAATTTCCCGGATCGCGGGGTCGCGCGGCGGTGCTTCGGCGCAAAGCGTGGGGAATAGGTCGCCCAGAATGTGCGGTTGGTCGGTTCGCAGCAGTCGAACCGAGCCACGGTGCAGCCCGGTTTCATCGTCGAGGACGACGATATAAACCGCGTCGCCGTGATCATATTGATCGACCTCGAGCCCCGCCAAATGGGTGAGGTTCCATTTGAGCTGATCGATGAACACGCGCTTGCGATCGGCGTGCATGCTTTCGAAGGCGGTCGGCCAGCGAGACCGATCGGCGACGGTGAGGATCCGGATCATAACGCCTCCTGCTGTGATGGGCAGGAGGCTAGGCGCCGATGGTGCGGGCCGCATGTCCCCGAACGGGGGTATTGAAGGCGGTATTGCTAGCCGATCGCGTCGGCCAGGCTGAAATGGCCGTCATAAAGCGCGCGCACGAGCAGTTGCGAGCGCTTGGTCACGTCATAGCGGCGGCGCGCGTCGTCCATATATTTGCCGACGGTATCCTCGGCGATCCCGAGGATATTGGCGATTTCCCAATCGGTCTTGCCGCGCGCGACGAGCACCAGGCAATCGAGCTGGCGCGGGCTGAGCGCGACCGGATCGGGCAACTTCTTGAGCTCGCGTCCTTGGTGGAGCCGCCGCGCCGCCTCGAAAGCGAAGGAGCCGGCGAGTTGGGCGAGCGGCAGCTTCGCCTCGGGGAGCGGCTTGCCATCGGCGACGACGAAGGTCGCGAGCCCGCTCGCCTCGCCGCCGACATGCGCCGGCACCGCGAACCAATCGGCGAGCCCGGCATCCTCGGCCTCGCGCATGATCTCGCGCTGCAGCTCGTTGAGCGCGACATATTGGCCGATCTGGTCGCGGCGAAACCCCACGGCGGTCCGGCGGCTGGCGACATAGACCGGGTCGGTCACGAAATAACGTCTGTCTTGGACGATATCGAGCCAATGGCGCGGATAATTGCTGAGCGCCACCATCGCCTCGGGGCGCACCATGTCGCGCCGGAAGAGCGAGACATAATCGAAGCCGAGCGTTTGCGTGAGTTCCGACAGCAGCGCGAGCAGATCATCATCCGATTCGACGCGATAGGTCGATTCGATGAAGCGGTTGAGATCCTGCAATTCGGTCATGTCGCCGTCTCCGACCTAGCTGGAATGGCGCGATCGCCCGAGCCGAAACGCGGGCGCTGCCACCATGACCCCCTCCTAGCGGGGCGAAGCGTTGCGGCGGCCGTTCTAGCAGGTCAATTTACATTTGCGACACATAGCCATCGTCCTCCCCCAACGAAACCCGCATCGCGCGCGACCTTGGGCCAGAAGCGCCGTCCACCCGCGACCGATCGTTACGCGCTGGTTATGTCGGGGGCGTCGTGGCGAAAGCAAGGGGTTAGGGCGAATTTCCGGCGTACGACGAATGGCCCCTGACTAGGTGCGCCAAAGGGCGTCCAAGGCGTGATGGCCGCCACCGTCGAACGACGGTGGCGCCAGGTCCATCGGGGCGGCCCGAACGGGTGCGTGGATCGATCGCGGCGATTATTTGATCGCGGCGAGGCCTTCGCCCAATTTCTTCAGCGTCTCGTCGGTCAGCTGGCCGTTCGAGAGCGGCTGGATCTGGTTGAAGCTCATCGCCTTGATCTGCTCGTAGAACGGATTCTGCGTGATGTCGGTTTGCAGCACCTGATCGAGCACCGCCTTGGCCTTGGGATTGGCGACGAGCGTTTCGAGCGGGGTGTCGAGGGTGAGCGCGGTCGCCGCCGGCGTCGTGCCGGTGGTGCCGGCGGCGGGCGCAGGGTTGGTCGCGCTCGCCACGGGCGCGGTCGCGCCTGCTTGTTGAGCCGCCGCGGGGACGGAGAGAATGATCATGGACGCAGCGGTAACCAACAGCTTCATGCACGGCCTCGAGCTTTTGCCGACGACTTGAGTCGCCCGAGGCCAAATTGCCGTAAGTCTTCGCGCGGCGACAGCGGTTAAATGTCGCAGTGTGTAACGATTGCGGCCAAACGTGTTGAATGCCCGCCTAAAGTCCCTCGACCGGGCGGCGGCGAGCGTGGCGTCAGTTGGGCCGCGCGATCCCGGCGATGGCGCGGTCGACCAGCGGCTTGTCGGCATCGGCGCCGTGGCGCTCGCCGATCAACCGCGCGGCGGCCTGAGCGGCGGCGCGTGCGGCCTGGGCGCGGACATCGGCGATCGCGCCGCGTTCGGCGGCGGCGATCTTGTCCTCGGCCATTTTGCTGCGGCGCGCGATCAACTCGGCTGCGTCGTGCTCGGCCTTGGCGAGCATCGCTTGGGCATCGGCCTCGGCTTGCGCCACGATCGCGGCGGCGTCGCCCGCGCTCGCTTGCGCGCGCGCCCGCGCCTCCGCGAGCAGCGCCTCGGCTTCGGCGCGGATCGCCTTGGCCTCGTCGAGCTGGCGCCGCGTTTCGGCGATGCGCCCGTCGAGCGCCTCGACGATCTTTTGCGGCGCCTTGGCGACGAAAATCGCGAGCAACAAGAAGATGGTGAGCCCGACATAGACCCAGCCTTCCGAGCCCAGCCCGAGCAAGGTCGCCTCGGGATGCGCCCCTTCGACCGAGACGGCCAGTGTGTGGAGCATGTCGGTCTCCCTCAGGCGGCCAGCGCCGCGCGCGCGGCGGCATGGGCTTCGGCGGGGGCGGGGGCCGCGCCGGTCAATTTCTCGACGATCGCCGCCGCGGCTTCGGCGGCGACGCTTTCGATCTCGGCGAGCGCGCGGGCGCGCGCGGCGTCGAGTTCGGCTTGAGCGGTCTGCGCCTTGGCGTCGAGCGCCGCGCCCGCCTGGGCGAGCCGGCCCTCCAGCGCCTTGCTCGCATCGGCGCGCGCCGTGCCGAGCGTCGCGCGCGCGCGTTCCTGCGCGGCGGCGACGCCCGCGTCATGCGCGGCCTTGAGCGTGTCCGCCTCGGCCTTGGCGCTCTCGGCGGTGACGAGATCGCCCTTCACCTGATCCTCGCGCGCGTTCATCACGCGGCCCAGCCTGGGCAAAGTGGTCTGGACGACGCCGAAATAGAGGATCGCGAAGAAAATCGCGAGCCAGATCAGCTGCGGCCAGAATACGTTCGCGAAATCAAATTGAGGCATGGTCTCGCCACTTCACCCGAGAATTACGAGAAGGCGAGCGCGAGCGCGACGACCGCCGCGATCAGGCCGAGCGCTTCGGTCACCGCGAAGCCGAAGATCAGCCGGCCGCCCATCTTGGCGTCCGCTTCGGGGTTGCGCAGCGCGCCGTTCAGATATTGGCCGAAGATCGAGCCCACGCCGATCGCGGCGAGACCCGCGCCCATCGCGGCGAGGCCCGCACCGATCTTGGCAGCAGTTGCGACGTCCATGAAAAAACCCTTTCCGTTGGCAAAGTTTAGTGAAGGTTGATCGCGTCGTTCAAATAAATCGACGCGAGCAGCGCGAAGACATAGGCCTGCACCACCGCGATCAGCACCTCGAGCGCGGAGAGCGCGATGTTCACGCCCAAGGGCAATAGCCCGAAGACATAAGGCAGCGCGCCGAACGAGCCGAGCGCCACGACGAAGGTGCCGAACACCTGCAGCAGCACGTGCCCCGCCGTCATGTTCGCGAACAAGCGGATCGCGAGCGTGAACGGGCGCGACAGGAACGAGAGGAACTCGATCACGAACACGAACGCGCCGAGCAACACATTGGTGTCGTGTGGCCAGAAGAGCGAGAAGAAGTGCAAGCCGTGGCGCAGGAAACCGACCACCACCACCGTGACGAACACGATCATCGCCAGGCCAAAGGTGACCGCGACATGGCTGGTGGGCGTGAACGCGCCGACCCAGGGGATGAGCCCGAGCAAATTGCACGCCAGCACGAACAGAAAGATCGAAAAGATCAAGGGCGCATAGCGCCGGCCTTCGGGCCCGACATTGGTATCGAGCATGTCGCGCACGAAATCATAGACATATTCGACCGCCGCCTGCCAGCGCGTGGGCACCAGCCGCGGCCGCGCGGTGCCGACGAACAGGAAGATCGACACCAAGGCGAGCGCGACCAGCATCCACAGCGAGGAATTGGTGAACGATGCGTCCAAGCCCCCAATCGTCAATTGATGGAGCTTGGTGACCGTGAACTGATGCATCGGGCTGGCCAAGGCTTACCTCTTATCCTCGCTGGTGTCGGCGTCGAATTGCGCCGAGGTCTGCATCGCGCGTCGCGTGCCGGCGGCGAAGCCGAGCACGAGCAGGACGATCATCGCCCAAGGCCGCGTGCCGAGCCCGGCATAGCTATCGATCGCCCAACCGAGCGCCGCCGAGACGAGCACCGCGCCGACGAATTCGATCCCCACCGCCCAGCCGCGCCCTTCGGCGCGAGCGGCCGCGCGAGACTCGCCGATGCCCGCCGCGGCCTTGGCGCGCGCAATTCGGGCGTCAAGCTCATCGGGTCGGTTCTGGCGATCGTCAGCCAACGCGCGCATTCTCATCCTGGTAGAAAAACGCCGCCCGGCGGATGCCTGGGCGGACGCCTCTGCATGCGACGTTTGCGTGACTACCCCCGTCGCGGCGCCCGTTTAGAAAGGGCGGGGGGGCGAGTCAACCATGGGCGACGGGGCGGGGATCGACGGCCTGCGCGCTCACAAACAGCGCGGGTCGCGCTCGGGCGGGGCGGCGGTGCGCGTTTTCCATTCGCCGCCGGGGGTGCGATATTTCTCGCCCGGCGCGGTCTTGGCGATCAGGTTGCAGCCCGAGACGAAGGCGAATTGCTCGACGGTCGAGCCGTCCTTCGCGCTTTCGGCATAAGCCGCCTTGCGCTGCAAATTGATGTCGGCGACGAGCCGGCGCAGCGCGTCGGTGGGCGCGCCGACGATGCCGAGATAGCCGTCGGGCTGCTCGCCGATCTGCCCCTTGGCGCGCGCCTCGGCATAAGCGGGGTCGCGCTGCGCGAGCGCGGGGGCGGCGAGCGTGGCGACGCTCAAAGCGATCAACCTCAAAGCGATCAACAAGGCACGCATCAAAAAATCCCCGGTTTCTGCTGAATCAAATCCTTGGCCTGGCTGTCGAGCCGATAGACCACTTGCTGGGTGATGTTGATGTTCAAATTGATGACGATCGGCTTGTCGGGCGCGGCGACGTTGACGCATCCCCCGATCGGCACCCCCAGCACCAGCACCCATTTCTTCACTTCGGCTCTCCTTGTGGCACGTCCTGGCTTGCCCCGCGCTGAACGCCGCGTTCGACCGCGCGCTGCTCCTCGCGCAGCTCGTCGAGATGGCGCTCGATGAGCCGCGTCGGGTCGTAATAATCGGCGACGCTTCCCAGCAATTGGCGGAAGGGCGCCGAGACGCGCACGTTGAACAGCAGCGGCAGGCGCTGCAAGCGGCGGATCAGGAAATTGCTCTTGGCGCCTTGCCCCTGGCGCACCCCGGCGAAGCGGATGTCGGTGATCATCTCGCCTTCCAGCGGGCCGTTGAGATCGATCTCCAAGTCGCGATAGGCGAGCGATTTCAGCGACTGGAAGGCAAGATTGCCCCAAAAGCCCAGATCGCGCTGCGAGACTTCGCCGACATAAGCGATCGTCCCCCCGCCCTGGCGCATTTTCAAATGCCCGCCGACGATCCGCCCGCCATGCTCGTCGAAGATCATCGGCAAAGTGCCGTCGACCACGCCGGTCGCGTTGAGATTCTTGAAATCGAAGCTTTGCAGGAAGCGCGCGGCGTCGACGCCTTCGAGGCGGAAGGTCAGCCGCCGCTCGGCCGCTTGCGCGAAATCGAGCAGGCTCGGCTCGAGCACCAGCGCGCCCCCCGCGAAGGGCCAGCGCCCGCCCTCGACCGCGACGCGCTGGTCGGCGAGCGTCTGGTAGCGCACGACGCCCCCCGTCACCGGCACGCCGGGATTGACGCTCGCGATCGTCGCGGTCTGGCCGGGGGCGCTCACCAGATCGAGCAGATCGGTGAAATGGATCGCGCCGCTCACCCCCTGCACCGGGCCGAAGGCGGCGGCGAGGCTCAGATCATCCGCGCGGAAATCGCCGCTGCTGCGCACCGTGTCGCCGCGCCAATCGATCCGCCCCGCGCCACGCACCGTGCCGGCGACGAGCGAGATCACGCCATAGGTGACGGGCGTCAGCGCCTCGGGCTGGAGCGTGGGGCCGAAGGTGACGCCCGGAACGCTGAGATCGGCATGGCCGGTCGCCTCGCCCAGATGATGGGCGAGCGCGACCTCGGCCACCCGCACGCCGCGCGCGGGGGTGACGAGCGTGCCGGTCGCGGCGAGGCGATCGTCCGCGAGCGTGAGCGTCACGTCCTTCGCGATCAGCTGGCAGAAGCGCGGGCGATCATCGGGATCGCCCAGATAATGGCCGTCGTCGGGGCAGAATTTGGGGTGGCTTCGGTCGGAGACGCGCAGCGCCCCGCTCGCGGTGAGCGCGCCGTCGGCAAAGCGCCAGGCACCCGCGCTTTGATCGAGCCGCAGCGGCACTTGCGCGATTTGAGCGCCGCCGCCCGTGAAGTCGCCGCGCGCCCCGTCGCGGTCGAGCGCGCCGGCGAGCGTTTCGAAGCCGAGCCGCGTCGCGCGCTCGCCCGCGCCGAACTGCGCGCGCGCATCGGTGAGCGCGAAGGCGCGGGTCGCGAGATCGATGCGCGCCTGATCGGCGGCGAGCGCGACGGGGGTGTCGCCGATCGTGCCGCTGAGCATGGGCGCGGCGATCCGCGCCGCGCCGCGCACGCCGCCCGCGGTCACGCGCGCCAGCGCCG
>FRDC01003654.1_pt1 | contig 48448 bp, 39 predicted proteins | sample 1106171 | NCBI WGS metagenome assembly FRDC01 (sample SAMEA3930566, study PRJEB13176) | freshwater metagenome | biome: Drinking water system; feature: drinking water; material: water | place: Singapore | collected 2014-12-20 | reverse complement strand
GTCGGCGGGGGCGAAGTTCGGCTCGTTATCCTCGCCGGCATGGCCGTCACCGTCGGGGTGTTCAGCGCGTATTGGCCCCGGGCGGACTTCCTTCTGAACATGACGGAGCGGTCGTGGGGCCGCGAGGGGCGGTTCCGGTTCGTGCCGGGTGCCCGTTCCGCCGACGTGATCTTTGTCTTCACCGAGCCGGTCTGGCCCAAGCGCGGGCTGATGCCCTGGTGGCGGCGGCACCTGCACCGTCTCAAGGGTGATTACTTCCGGGCCAAGTCGGAAGTCGCGTATCGCTGGCTGGGCACGCCCAAGGACCGGACGTTCGTGCTGTTGTACGAGCCGCCGTCGCTGGCCGAGCGGTTTCACGACGTCGCGGCCGCCCACGCGCGGGTGGTCTGGTCACCCAGCGAGCACCGGCCGAACTGCGTGCGGATGCCGGCGTGGTGGATGCTGTACGACGAAGTGGCCGACTTGCGGGCGTCCACGCCGCAGGACGAGGCGGTGGAGATCGTCGCCATCACCACGGGCAAGCGGACCCTCCCGGGCCACGTCGAGCGGCAGTGGTTCCTGCGCCGGCTGCGCGAAGTCGGCGTGCCGCTGAAGGTCTTTGGTCACGGGGTCGCGAAGGACCTTGACCCGCTGGGTCCGGTCGAGAGCAAGAGTGCGGTGCTCAAGGGGGCGCGCCTGACGCTCGCGCTCGAGAACACCGCCGACGGGGACAAGTACGTCACCGAGAAGCTCTGGGACCCGCTGCTCTCGTGGAGCCTGCCGATTTATTACGGCTCCGGGGCGGCGGACTCGATGATCCCGGGCGAGGCGTTGATTCGGCTTCCGAACCTGGGCGAGGAGGCGGTGGAGATCGTGCGGGCGGCGGTGGCGGACCCGCAGGCGCGGACGAAGCGGCTCGGGGCGATGGCCGAGGCCCGCCGGCGCGTGCTGGACGAGCACCGCTTGCCCAAGTGGCTGGCGGGTCAGTTGGAAGCGATGGGGTACTAGGTCGCCGGGACGGGTGCCGCGGCGGGCTGGCGGAGCAGGCTCTTGACGATCACGATAAAGCCGCCGGTGAGGACGAGGTTGAGCGCGAGCGAGAGCATCGCGACGGTGAGCACCGGCCCGGTGATGCCGAAGGACAGCGCAATCACGAGCACGCCCGCCCCGACCTCGCCCCGCGGCCACATGCCCACGGCCAGGGCCAGCCGCTCGCGCGGGCGGGCCTCGCGGCGGTAGCAGAAGGCCGGCAGCATCTTGCCGAGGTTCGAGAGCACCGTGATCACCGCCACGTGGAAGGCGATGGTGCCCCAGCCCATCGCGGGGCTGTGGGTGGCGAAGTAGCCGGGGGTCGCGGCGTCGGGGTCCGGCGCGGCGGAGCCGATGACCGCGGGCATCGAGAGGCCCACCAGCAGCATGAACACGCCCGAGACAATCGACGATGCGCGGACCTCGCCCGGCTCGTGCAGCACGTCGTGCCCGTGGCGGGTCTGGCGGGCCAGGATGCACCCCAGCGCGAACGCGGGCAGCAGCACCTCGATGTGCACGGGCGTCTGCTTGTCGATGGCTTTCGTGGCGATCAGGATGACCTCGCTGGCGGCGACGATGGCGACGGCGTACCCGAGCACGAAGGGCCACGTGACGGGCCAGCGGACCGAGTGCAGCCGCTTCCACGCGAGCCAGAGCAGCGCGACGATCACCAGCAGGATCACCCCCAACTGCCACTTCGGGCCGACCACCATCGCCTTGAGCGGGACGAGCAGCAGCACGGTGAACAGGTCATCGAAGATCGCGAGCACCCGGGCCTTGCCGAAGAGCCACGTGGCCGTCAGCCCGGCGGCGGCGAGCATCGAAAAGAGCACGCCGGCGGACGTGGGGGCGGCGAAGCACCCGGCGACGAGGGCTTCTTTCCAGGCGTCGTAGCTTCCCGCGGCCCCGGCCCCGCCCAGGACGAACACGAAGTACGCCGAGCAGAAAAGCCACGGGAGCGAGGCGGCGGAGGCGGCGACGGCGGCGTCGACGGCGTATTGACCGGGACGGGACTTATCGAGCTCGAACTCGTAGCCCACGTGGATCATGATGTAGCCGAGCATCGCCATAGTCGCGAGCTGCACGGCCAGGCGATAGGTGCCAATGTGGTCGCCCATCGCCCCCGGCAGGATCTGCGAAAGAACCAGCCCGGCGACCAGCAGCATCGAGAACAGCAGCACTTTGCCCATAAGCCCACAGCGTACGGGCTCTCGTGCGCGGCGTGCCGGGCGGCGGCCGCCCGGTCTTTATCGCGCGACCTCGACCGCCCGGGTCTCGCGGAGGACCGTGACCCGGATTTCACCCGGGAAGGTCATCTCGTCGCTGACGCGCTTGGCGATCGACTGCGCGATCACCAGCGCCTCGTCATCGCTGACGCGCTTGGCGTCGACCATCACGCGCACCTCGCGGCCGGCCTGGATGGCGTACGCCTCATTGACGCCCTTGTGCTCCATGGCGATCCCCTGGAGTTGCTCGAGCCGCTGGATGTACTTTTCCAGGCTCTCGCGGCGGGCGCCGGGGCGAGCGGAGGAGACGGCGTCGGCGGCCATGACGATGGGCGTGTAGAAGCTGGTCGCGGGCACGTCGCCGTGGTGGCCCAGGATGGCGTTGAGGACGGGTTCTTTCTCGCCGTACTGCTTCGCAAAGTCGTAGCCGATCTGCGGGTGGGTGCCTTCCTGGTCCTGGTCCATGGCCTTGCCGATGTCGTGCAGGAAGCCGCAGCGGCGCGCGAGTGTGCCGTCGAGGCCGAGCTGGTCGGCGATCAACTGGCAGAGGAAGCCGACTTCGATCGAGTGCCCGAGCACGTTCTGGCCGTAGGAGGTGCGGAAGTGCAGCTTGCCCATGGCCTCGCTGACCTTGGGGTGAATGCCGCGGAGGTTGACTTCGAGCACGGCGTCCTTCCCGTATTTGATGATCCGGTCGCCGATCTCGCCGCGGACGCGCTCGACGACTTCCTCGATGCGGGCCGGGTGCATGCGGCCGTCGGCGATCAGGCGCTGGAGCGACTCGACGGCGACCTGCTGGCGGACCTTGTCGAAGCAGGAGACGACGATCACGCCGGGCGTGTCGTCGACGATGATGTCGACGCCGGTGGCCTTCTCGATGGCGCGGATGTTCCGGCCCTCGCGGCCGATGATGCGGCCCTTCATGTCGTCGCTGGGGATCGGGACGGTGCGGACGGTGCTCTCGCTGGTGTGCTCGGTGGCGTAGCGCTGGACCGCCATGAGCGTGATCTCGCGGGCCCGTTCCTTGGCGTGGCTCTCGGCCTCGTCGACGATCTTCTTCGTGACGCGGGCCATGTCGAGCCGGCATTCCTCCTCGAGCCGCTGGAGCAGGAGGGTCTTGGCCTCCTCGGCGGACAGACCGGTGATCTGCAGGAGCTTGTCGCGCTGCTGGGCGAGAAGGGTGTCCATCTCCTCGGATTGCCGCGCGAGCTTGTCCTCGCGGGCCTTGAGCTGGTCGGTCTGGCGGGTGAGCTGCTCTTCCTTGCGGGTCAGGCCCTCGAGCTTCTGGTCGATCAGGTCCTCGCGCTTGGCCAGCCGCTGCTCGACCTGGCGGATCTCGCTCCGGGACGTTTCCAGTTCTTTCTCGAGCCTTTCCCGTCGCTCGGTCAGCTTCCGTTCGGCGTCGAGGGTCGCGCGCTCGACGCTCACGCGCGCGTCGTCGCCCGCGCGGGCGGCGATCCGGGCGGCTTCGGCCCGGGCCGTTTCGAGGGCTCCCGAGGTCCGCGAGCGGAACAGGGTGAGGACCGCCGCGACGGCAACAACCCCGCCGACGACCAGCCCGCCCACGCCCCAGATCAATTCAGTTTGTGCGAGCACCGTCAGCATGGTCGACCCTTCGGCCCGGTGGCGCAGCGGCCACGGGGCGGCATGAGCCGACACCGGGAGCGGGTGACGCCGCGGGATCGCGGCGGATGGTCGTCCGGATCAATCCTGGGGCCGGATCGGGCGCGAGCGAGAGCGGCTGTGGGGAACCCACCGCCGTCGAGCAGGAACCTCGCGGGCGTGCAAGCGGATCAATGGCCATCGGAAGGGCATCATCGGAATGGACGCGAACACAAGCACGCACACGGCCGGGGCAGGGTTGATCTATGCGTCGCCCGGGCCGGGGCCCGTTCGACGGGGAAGACCGGCCTTTGAGGGCGACCGGGCGTTCCCTGAACGACCGTCCCCGCGGGCGGGTCGGCCGGAAATGGGCGTCGGGCAAACAGGCCCGACGCGACGTGATTAAACACGCCGCCGGGTGGTTTCGTCAAGAACGCGCAAGCCGGCTTATCCGAACATCAGACGACCAGTTCGACGACGTAGCCGTCCGGGTCGGCGATCAGGGCTCGGGGCAAGGGGCCGTCGGCGGGTGCCGCGCCGACCCACCGGACCGGCGTGGTGAGGCGCGAGACGGTTGCCCGGACGTCGCCCACGCGGACGGTGGTGGCGAGCATGGAGCCCGGGGTCGAGCCGATCGGCCGCTTCCCGAACGCGGCCCGAAGGCGGAGCTCGAGGAACGGGGCCAGCGCGCTGCGGAGGGTGCGGCGCTCATAGATCAGGCCGGCGCGCTCGGTCTCGACGACGCCGTAGCCGAGCAGTTCGGCGTAGAACCGGCACGAGACGTCGAGGCTGCTCACGTCGAGCGTGATCGCCACGGGCGGAGCGGAGGGGGTGTCAACCATCGCGCAAGCGTACCGCGGTCAAGCCGCCTGGACGCCCGGCGGCGTGCGGGGCTCGCCCCGGCGCTGGAGGTCGTTGAGGTACCCGGTCAGCGCGTCGGTGACGAAGCGCTGGTGCGCGGGGTGGAAGGTAAAGTCGAAGGCGAGGCCGGCGTGGGTGTGCTGGTGCGAGTCAAGGTGGCTGTGGGCCACGCGGGCGGTCAGCGTCACCGGCTCGGGGAGGTCGGGCCGCAGGTCCAGCGACAGATAAAAGAACTTGTGGCGGTTGAACGGATTGTCGCCCGGCGGGAGGATCAGCCCGAGGCCGCCGCCGGAGATGTTGAGGAGCTGGGCGGTGAAGCCCGGGCCGACGTGGGGCATGCTCGCGGCGGGTTCGTCGAGCTCGGCGGGGCGGAGGGTGAGCCCGGCGTGTCCGTGGCGGGCCGCGGCGGACGCGAAGGCCCGCTGATTGGCCTGTTCCGCGGCGACGGCGGAGGTCGGGTCGAGCAGCGGCCAGCAGCGGACCGACGCGAGGTTCATCGAACCGGTCGAGATCCGGAAGAACGCCCGTCGCGAGCAGCGCTCAACCCGCTCGGGCATGGACAGGGCGATGGTCTCAACGCGATGGCCCGAGCCGGGCAGCGGGCCGGCCCAGCCGCCGAGCACGGTGGAGTGGAACATCCAGCGGTTCTGGCCGACCGACAGGGCCACGAGCACGGGCGTTTCGGGGCGGAGGCGGAGCGAGGTGCCGGCGGCGGAGGGGCACTCCACCAGGATGTCGCTCTCGTTGATCCGCAGCAGGCGGACACGCCAGACCAGGTCGGGCCGCGGCTCGGCTCCCGGCTCGGCCGGACGCTCAACGGACAGTTCGAGCGCGCCGCCGCGCTCGGCCACGGTGTCGAGCAGCGAACGCCAGTTCTCGGTGCGGGATCGGGTGGCAGGCATAGATGGGCTCCGTCGCGGCGAGCCACCGGGATCGGCCCGCCCGGCGCGGGTGTCGAGCGGCGCGGGGCGGGTGGCCAGCCGGCTGCGCAAAGTCGACGCGGCGGTGCGGGTCGCGCGGTTCCTGGGGACTGCTTATCGGCGCTCGCAGGCTCGCGCGGGTCGCGGGCACGGTCGGCCGAACGGCGGCGTCAGTTCTTCGTGAAGTTCACGTTCCGCCAGCCCAGCTGCTGCGTCGGCTGGCGCGATCCGCCCATGAGCACGATCACCTGGGAATAGGTCGCGGCGTCCTGAGCGGAGATGGTGAAGTCGTGGGTGTAGGTGTACCACGACCCGTTGGATTTCTCGGGCGGGGCGTAGCCCTGCGTGACGAGCTTGGCGCCGGGCGGCGCGTTGCCCCACCACGCCGTGCCGCTGCCATCGAGGGCGATGTTGGTGCCGGGCTGGACGAGCAGGATCTGCCAGTAGTTGTACTGGCTGGCGTAGTCGTCGAGCACGGTCTCGAGCGTGAGGGTGAAGTTGCCGGCGGACGCATCGATGCCCGCCATCGCCATCCGGCGGTTGGCGAGATTGAGCGAGCTGGCGTTGGCGTAATCGAGCGACAGCACGCCGTTGGCGAGGCTGTACCCGCTGCCGACGTAGACCCCCGGTCCGAGCGCGACGGAGGAGGAGCCGCCCGCGGTCCAGTTGGCGCTGGTGGCGAGGCTGGTGCTCGATCCGGGCGACGCGATGGCGCCGTCACCGGTGACGGTGCCCGGCGTGCCCGAGAACGCGCCGGTGGACGGGTCGTAGGTGTACGTGGTGCCGAAGGGGCCGACGTACTCGAGGGCGGTGGAGCCCTTGCGCCAGGCGTCGGTGACGCCCTGCGTGAGCACGAGGTCGAACAGCGGCCGGGCGAGCGAGGCTGATGCGTTGGCCGGGGCCGCGTCGAGCACGGTCGGGAAGGCGCCGCCGCCGGCGACGGCGCCCGAAGTCACGTACTGCGAGATCCCCGCGCGGACGGAGCGGACGACGGCGTCCTCGGCCGCGCGGAGGGCGCGCTGGCGGTGGTTGAAGAAGCGCGAGGAGGCGATCCCCGCGAGGAGCGCGAGGATGACGACCGCGGCGAGCAGTTCAACGAGGGTGAAGCCGCGGCGGGAGCGGGTCTGGGCGAGACGAGAGCGCATCGCCCCGCATGGATCGGTTCGACGATCCAGGGTTTCCAGTGCCCGGATCTTGGGTGCGATTAGCGGGTAGCGGATATCCGCTTGGCCGCCAGCCGCTCGGGGGACGGGACGCGCACGTTCCACGCGAGTCCGAAGAGGGCGAGCAGGCGGATCGTCAGATAACTGATGTCGAACTGCCACCAGGCCAGGCCGTGTCGGGCCGAAGCGGGGAAGGCGTGGTGGTTGTTGTGCCAGCCCTCGCCCAGCGCGAGGATGCCCACGATGGGGTTGTTGCGGCTGTGGTCGTGGGACTCGTACGCCTGCGTGCCGAAGAGGTGGCAGATGGAGTTCACGCTCCAGGTGATGTGGTGCACGACGAAGATCCGGACCAGCCCGCCCCAGAGGAAGCCGAGCAGGAGGCTCTGCCAGGTCTGGAGGATCGCGAAAGCCACGAGCGCCGGGAGGATGAGTCCGGCGAGGGCCCAGAGCCCGAACGTGCTGTTGATGAAGCGGACGATGGGCTGGGTCTTGAGGTCGGGGACGTAGCGCGAGAACTCCAGCCGCTGGGACTCAAAGAGCCAGCCGACGTGGGAGTACCACGCGCCGGCCAGCCAGCCGCGCAGCCCCTCGCCGTGGTCGTCGTGGGGCGAGTGGACATCGCCCGGGCGGTCGGAGAACTGGTGGTGGCGCCGGTGGTTCTGAGCCCAGACCATGAGCGGGCCCTGCACGGCCATCGAGCCCAGCGCGCCGAGCACGGCGGTCACGACCGGGCCAGTGTCGAAGGACTTGTGGGTGAAATAGCGATGGAAGCCGACGGTGATGCCCATGCCCGTGAGCAGCCAGCCCCCGACGAGCAGGCCCAGGTACGTCCAGCCGAACCCCCAGCCCCAGGAGAGAACGCACGCGGCGATCAGGCCGAGGAGCGGGACCACCACCACGGCGACGGTCGCCCACTTGTACCAGAGCGCGGTGCGGTAGAGCGGCTCGGCGGAGGGGGCAACCGGGGCGTGCAGGGCCGCCGTCTCGGGCGTGGCGGGGGCCTCGGAGGGACCGGCCGCGACCAGGGCGGTCGGGTCGGACGAAAGATCGAAAGTCGGCATGCGGACTCCAGGCCGTCGGACCGGACCTCCCGAGTCCTCCCGAGGCGGCTTGGAGAGCGTATCCGATCGGTTCCTGAATGTCGCCGGTCCACCGGGTGAAGCCGCAGTCAGGGTGCGGGCTGCCGGAATCTTCACCCGGGCCAGACCGCGCGTTTCACGCGAGGGCGGGCTTTACCATGCCGCGGGTGCGGGCTGGCCCGGCCGAGCGGCCGCGGCGGTGGCCGCAGGGCCTTTCCCCGCGGGAGAAACCCTCATGGCGATGCTGACCCTCCTGGTGATTCTGGGCGCGGGCGTGCTGGTGGTGGCGGCATCGCCCACCGGGCGAGCGTCCAAGCCGGTGGACTTCGACCCGGTCATCGAAGCGGCAGACCTCGCCGACGCGATGGACGAGCCGAACGTTCGCGTGCTGGATGCCCGCCCGGCCGAAGAGATTGCCAAAGGTCATGTCCGCCGGGCGGTGCCGCTCGATCTGTCGGCGTGGAACCGCCTGGCCCGCACGGGCCGGCGGCCGGATCCGGCGGCGCTGAGCGAGCACTTCGGCCGGCTGGGCATCGGCAACGACACGCGGGTGATCGTGTACGACGGTGGGGCGATGACCGGCGCGGCGGCGGCGTGGTTCCTGCTGCAGCACCTCGGGGCCGACCGCGTGCGCGTCGTCAACGGCGGGCTGCCGGCGATTCAGGCTGAGGCGACCGACCTGATCACCACGGAAGCAACGGTGCCGCCCGAAGTCTGCGTGTTCACGCCGCACCCTGACCGGTCGCTGGTGGGCTTCGCGGAGAAGGGCGACATGAAGCGGCACGCGGACACGCGCGACAGCAAGATCTGGGACACCCGTTCGGCGGAGGAGTTCGCCGGGGTCGACCGGCGCGACAACCCGCGGGCCGGGCACATGCCCACGGCGATCAACTTGAGCCACGCGGACATGCTCAAGGACGGCCGGTTGATCGCGGGCGAGCGGATCGCGGACATGCTGCGGTCGCGCGGGTTCAATCCGGGCGACCGGGTCGCCGTGCACTGTCAGGGCGGCGGGCGGTCGTCGCTGGCCGCGCTGGCGGCGTTGCGGGCAGGCTTCGGCCCGCTGGAGAACTACTACATGTCCTTCGGTGAATGGGCGGCGGACGATGCGTGCCCGGTTGTGAAGGAGTAACGCGCCGCCCCGGCATCAGGGTCAGTGGCCGTGCGGGTCGCCCGCGGCGGCGGTTTCGACCGGCTCGGGCTTGCCGGCCTCGGCGGGCGACTCGGTGCGCCCGGCGTTGATGGCGGCGACCAGCTCGTTCTGCCACGGGTGCGGGCCGAGGAACTCGACCTGGCCCGTGCTGATGTTGTAGACGGCACCGATCACCGTGAGCGACCCGCCTGTGGCGGCGGCGCGGAGGTCCGGGCTGGACTGGAAGAGAGCAAAGATCTGCTGCCAGACGTTCTCGCGCACCGCGGCGGCGGCGAGGGCGTTCGCGTCGGCCTGCGGGTTGTGCCGGCGGGCACGCTCCACGGCGGGCTTGATGCGCTCGACCAGGCCGGCGACCTGGCCGTGCACCTCGGCGTCGCTCGCGGCGGCGGCGACGGCGCCGCACCTGGTGTGCCCCATGACGACCAGCAGCGGGGTCTTGAGGTGCCCCACGCCGTACTCGATGGTCCCCGTCTCGCTCGCGCCGGCCACGTTGCCGGCGACGCGCACCACGAACACGTCGCCCACGCCGCGGTCGAAGACCCGCTCGGCGGGCAGGCGCGAGTCGGCACAGGTCAGGATGGTCACGAACGGCTTCTGGCCGTTCTCCGCGGTCTCGGTCCGGCGGGCGGCGTCGGCGTGCGGGTGCCGCGGCGTTCCGGCGACCCAGCGGGCGTTGCCTTCCTTCAGCAGGGCCAGGGCGGATTCGGCATTGGTGGGCTCGGCGTCGTCGGCTGACTCCGGCGCGGAGCGCGGCGAACTCGTCCCGATGGCGAAGCTGGCGGGGTGCGGCGTCTCGGCGGCGTCGGCGTGCGGCTCGCCCGCCGGCGTGTCGGCCGCGTCATCGGTCGGTAACGCCTCACGCTTCGCGGGCTCGGCCTTCGGGGCGGCCGGCTTCGCGGGCGTGATCGTGATCTTGGGTTTCGGAGCCGCCGGCGCGTGGGGCGTGGGCTCGGCGCTGGTCGGAAGGACGAACGCGGCAAGCAGGAACGCGGCGAGGGTGGTGCGCATGAGCGGGCTCCGGTAAACGGCGGACGCGGGCTCCGCTCGAGAGAAAGTTATCGCCGCACCGTCAGCGGCAATTGAGGGCGAGCAGGAACTCGGTGACCGCTTGGGATGCCGCAGGTCGGGATAACGGGTCGGTCCACATGGTCAGATGGCCGGCTCCGGGCACGACCACGAGCCGTCCGCCCGGCGTCGCGGCGGCGATGGCGGCCCCGTCATCGACGGGGCATACCGCGTCGTTCGCGCCGTGCAGCACGAGGAGCGGGACCGTCAAGCGGCCGGCGAGGGCGGCCCGGTCGAACGCGGCCGGGCCACGGGCTTGGAACCAGGTGAGGCCCGCCCGCAGGCGGAGCAGCCCGATGGCCCCCAGCCCGAGCGGGACGCTCGGCCAGGCTGGGAGCCCGGCGTGCCGAACCACGTTGCGGGCGGGCGTGCGCGGGAACCGGTACGGGGCCTCGGCGACGACGCCGACGATCGAGCCGCGGACCGCGTGGCCCGTGCGGGCCGCCGCCGCGATCGAGACCCCGGCGCCCAGGGAGAATCCGTGCAGCACGACGGGCTCGCGCTCGGGGAGCCCGGCGAGGAGCGCCAGCAGATCATCAACCTCGGTGGTGCCCATGTGGAGTGAGCCGCCGGCGTCGCCGTGCGCGGGCAGGTCCCAGAGGATCACGCGGCGCGCGCGGGGGAGGAGCGTGGCGAGGCGGGCAAGGCCGAACTGGCGGGACTCGCCCCAGCCGTGCGTGAACACGACGGTCGGCCCGCGGGGCTCGTCGCCCGGGATGTCCCACGCGGGCAAATCGATCCCGCGGGAGCGGACGGTGAAGGTGCTGAACGGGCGGGGGCCGGGCCCGTCGGGGGCCGGGAGCAGCTCGGCGGGGGTGCCGGGGATGCCGCGGCTGACGGACCAGGTGTATCCGCGGCGCGGCGGGCGCGTCAGGGTCCGCGCGACCTGCCAGGTCTGCAGCGAGACAGCGAGCGCGAGGCCCAGAGCGAGAAGCGCGGCCAACCCCATGGTGCAGCGAGGGTACCGGGCCGCGCCCGACGTCGGGTCACTGCGACTGGGCGATCGCGTAGCCGATCACCGCGAGCAGGATGAGCCCGGCGAGCACGGCCAGGGCGATCTTCCACGCGGAGTAGGGCCGCTCGCCGCACACCTCGCCCGTGCGGGCGTTCACCACGAAGCGGTACGACTTGTTGCGGAAGCGATAGGTCGAGAGCCAGACGGGGAGGAGGATGTGCTTGAAGGTGATGTCGCGGTAGGTGGATCGGACCTGGTCGATGCGTTGCTCGTCACCCCCGATGTCCGCGCGGATCGAGGACTCGATCACCGGACGCATCAGGACCGTGGCCATCTCGAAGCCCTGCTGGATTGGCACTTGCGCGGACTCGGCCCGGAAGCCGGCGAGGTAGTCCTCGCGGTAGGGGACCAGCGCCCGGAGGTCCCAGGGCTCGAGCGTGCTGGCGAGCTTGGGCGGCAGCGAGCGGCTGGCGAGCACGAGCAGGTCATCGAAGCGGTTGCGCACCTGCCCGGACGCGGACGACCAGCGGACGCGGCGCTGCATCTGCGTGGTGGTCCGGTTGCCGACGCGGACGGTGACCGGGACGTAGTACGCGTCGCCCCGCTGGCCCGTGTAGCGCGTGATCGCCTCGGCGTCGTAGGTCCACGCGGGGAGATAGAGGCCGGTGAGCGAGCGGTCGATCGTGCTCTCGGTCCGTACCGACGTCGGGGCGAACCACCGCGAGCGGATCCAGCGGCGGAAGCGGTCGGTCGCGTCCGACCGGGCGATCGCGAAGGGCAGCAGCGACCGCGGCCGGATGACCTCGCTCACCGCCGGCTCGGTCACGATCGGCCGGCCGCAATACGGGCAGGCGAGCGCCACGGTGTTGGGCGGAAGGTCGACCTCGGCGGCGCACGCCTGGCACTTCACTCGGGCGACGGCGTCGCGGGGGGCTTCCTGCGCGAGCTGGGCCAGGGCGGCCTGGTAGTCGAGCTCCTCGACCGGCTCGAGCGTCTGCTCGATGGGGTTCTCGTGGCCGCAGTAGGGGCACTTGAGGTGATCGGTTCCGGGCGCGAACTCCAGCCGCGCCCCGCACTGGCGGCACGGGAACTGGCGCAGGGCGGGGTCGGCGGGCGCGGTGGACATCGTCGGGCTGGCTCGACCCGCTGAGAACCTGGCGGCTCAGCGGGGCGCGAGCGGCGGGGGACGGTCGCTGAACAGCCGGGCCAGATCGGGCACGTCGCGGGCGGGGGTCCACTGGGCCAACCCCTGCCGCCAGACGAGCGTGTCGGGCGTGAGCTCGCCCGAGGCGATCTTGGTCGGCAGGATGGCTGGTTCGAAGGGCCCCGCCTGCTGCCCGTTCACGCCGAGGTAGATCGGCGTGGTGCCGGGCATCGGGGGCGGCGAGCCGGGCGGCGTGTGGGGGCCGGGGGCGGGCACGCCCTGGGCCATGACGCCCCCGAAGGCTTGGCCGAGGCCCAGGCCGATGACACTGCCGGCGGCGCCGGGGTTTTTGGCGGCGTCGCGGAGGGCTTCGGCGGCCTGGTACCTGGTGTACGCGTTGAGGTCGCCCAGCACGCCCATGCTCGAGCGCTTGTCGAGGGCCTGCTCGACCTCGGGGGGCAGCGAAACGTTTTCGATGACGAGCTTGGGCAGCGCGAGGCCGTACTTGCCGAAGTCGGGCTCGATCTTCTGGCGGGCGAGATCGGCGAGTTCGACCTGCCGGCCGGCGAGGTCGAGCAGCGGAATCCTGGACTCGCCGACGAGGTCGGTGAACTGCCCGACGATCAGGTTGCGGAGCTGGTTGATGACCTCGTCGGTCGTGAGGCGGCCGTCGGTGCCGACGAGTTCCTTGATGAACGATCCGGGCTCCTTGACGCGCATCGTGTACGTCCCGAAGGCCCGCAGGCGGACCGGGCCGAACTCGGGATCGCGGACGATGATGGGGTTCTGCGTGCCCCACTTGAGGTCGATGAACTCGCGCGTGCTGACGAAGTAGACCTCGGCCTTGAAGGGCGATTCGAAGCCGTACTTCCAGCCCAGCAGCGTGCTGAGGATGGGCAGGTTGCGGGTGTCGAGGGTGTAGGTGCCCGGGCCGAAGACGTCGGCGAGCTCGCCCTCGCGGACGAACACCGCCGCCTGCCCCTCGCGGACGACGAGCTTGGCGTTGTTCTTGATCTCGTTGTTGCGGCGGTCGAAGCGGTAGACGAGCGTGTCGCGCGAGTCGTCCAGGAACTGGACGATGTCGATCAACTCGCCACGGAGACGATCCCAGAACGACATGGCCGGCCTCCTCTCGCGGGTCTGCCGGGCCGCCCGCGGATGGATCTCATTCCGCGAGAGGGTACCACGGTTTCAGGGCATGCCGGCCTGAGGCGGGGCTTACCGCCAGAAGAGCCGCGCCAGGTCGTTGAAGGTCACGACGAGGAACACCGAGCCGATCAGCGCGAGGCCCGCGAGGGTGGCGATGTTCAGCACCAGCACCGAGACCGGCCGCCCCGTGATCCCCTCCCACAGAAGGAACACGAACTGCCCGCCGTCGACGATCGGCAGCGGAAGGAAATTGATCACGGCGAGGTTCACGCTGATCACGGCCATGAAGAAGAGCAGCCAGATGACGCCGCGATCGGCCAGCAGCGTGCCGACATGGGCGATCCCGACCGGGCCCTTGAGGTGCTCGACGCGGACGGTCCCCTCGAAGAGCCGCGCGAAGGTGAGGTAGGTGCTGACCATCACGCGCCGCGTCTCGCGCAGCCCCAGCGCGATCGCCTGGCCGGGCGTGTCGCCGCGAAGGACGGTCTTCTCCGGCAAGAACGCGAACGAGGGGAGCGGGCTGGTCCAGCCGAGGGATTTGAGCTGAACGATCTCGTCGGCGCGCAAGGTCCAATCGACCTCGTGTTCCGCCGCCGCCGCGGCCGCCCGATCCGCCAGCGGGGGGCGGACGCGCAGGCGGGCGGTGAACGAGCCGGCGCCGTGGCCCTCGGCCGCCGATTGCAGGGCGTTGCGGATCTCGGCGAGCGTGCTCACCGGCGTGCCGTTGACCGACAGCACGAGCGAGCCGGGAGCGAGGTCGAGGCCCGCTCCGCTCGGGGTGCCGGGCTGGGCTGGTGGGAGCGTCGCGAGCTCCCCCGTGAGCACCGGGCTGAGCAGCCGCGGGTACCGGGCGAGCACGGGCGAGGTGGCGGCGGTGCTGGTGAAGTCGAAGCCGACGACCCCGCGCTTCACGGGCACCGGGCCGAGGTCGACGGGCGTCCAGGCGTCGGGCGACGCCCCGCGGGCGACCGTGATCGGGATGGTCGTGCGTTTGCCGCGGTTGATCTCGAGGATCGCCTCGGGGATGTTGGGCCACTCGAGGTCGCCCAGCCGCATGAAGACGTCGTCGGCGACGAGCCCCGCGGCCGCGCCGCCCGACTCGGGGCGCACTTGCCGGGCCTTGATGACGGGAGTGAGGCCGAGCAGTTCCTCCACCTCGACACGGCCCAGGGGCGTGTCGTAGAGCGCGGTGGGCAGCTCGGCGGCGGGCGTCAGGGTGACGCCGCGGCGTTCGCCGGCGTCGGTCTCAAACTCGGCGTTCACGGGAAGCCCGCGCGACGCCGCCACCGCCCGCTGAAGGTCGTAGAACGACCTGGCTGGCCGCCCCTCGACGCCGACCAGCCGCATGCCCGGCTCGATGCCATCGAGCCCGCGACCCGCGAGCGTGCGGGCGATCTCGGCGCGGCGAGCGGGGCTCCACCCGCGGCCGAGCACCTCATTTCCTGCCGCCACGCCGACACCCAGGTCCAGAATCCGGGTCTGGTCGTTGACACTCGGCACAATCGCGAAGCGCAGCGGCTGCTCGACGCCCTCGCGCGCGACGGTCAGGTCCACCGGGTGCCCGCGCGAGGCCATCGCGGCGGCAAGCGCTACGTCCTTGAAGGAGTCGGGGGTTTCGCCGTCGACCTGCAGCACGCGGTCGCCGGGCTGCAGGCCCGGGCGGGTCACGCCGGCCTCGGCGGCGTTGAGGGCGAGGGCGCGGGCGGCGGGCGACTCCGGCCGGACGTCGCCGATGGTGGCCGGCTCGGTCTCGAGCCCGGCCGTGAACACCACGACGAAGATCAGCGCCGCCGTGATCAGGTTGAAAATCACGCCGGCCGAGATCACCACCATCCGCTTCCACACCGGAGCGGACTGATAGGAATCCGCGGCGGCGGAGCGGGCCGAGGGGTCGGCGTCGTCCTGGCCGAGCATTTTCACGTAGCCGCCCAGCGGGAGCAGGTTGACGCGGTACTCGGTCGCCGAGACGCCCGGCACCAGCGGGGGGGCGATGGCGTGCTCGTCGATGGTTCGCCCGGCGCGGCGGGCGATGGAGACGAGTTCGTCCTCGCTCGAACCACGCCGCCAGCCCAGGCCGCGGCGGTACGAGCACAGCGCGGGCCCGAAGCCCACCGCGAACGCGAGCACGCGGATGCCGGCCCAGCGGGCGGCGAGGAAGTGCCCAAGCTCGTGGATCACGATGATGAGCGTGAACCCGCCGAGCACGAGGGCGAGATCGAACAGGGTGCCGAGGAAGCTGAGCAGTCCGTCCATGGAGGATGGATGATAAGTGCGGGCCGGGCAAAAAGACCGCGGGCCCGGGAGGAACCCGGGCCCGCGGGGCATGGATGACGGTCCGGCCCCCGCTGATGCGCGGCGGCCGACGGGATTACTTGTACTTGACCGAGCAGCCGTAGGGCTTGGTCTCCGGCTCGGAGACGGCCTTCCCGGCCAGGACCTCGTCGAGGGCCTTGGCGACGTAGTTGACGTCACCGGCCTTGTCGGCGGAGGTGTTGTTGTCGATGGCGCCGGCGTAGACGACCTTGCCGGTCTTGTCGATCACGAACATGTGCGGGGTGGTCTTGGCGCCGTACATCTGGCCGACCTCGCCGGTCTCGTCGACGAGGATCGGGTACCCGATCTTCCACTCGGCGGCGGCCTTCTTGTTCTTGTCGATGCCGTGGCCTTCCTTGCCCGGCGCGCCGGAGTTGATGGCGAGGAACTTGACGCCCTTGGTGACGTAGTTCTTGGTGAGGTTCTGGAGGGTGGGATTCTTCTCGTGGTGCTTGACGATGAACGGGCACTGCGGGTTGAACCACTCGATGACCGTCACCGAGCCCTTGGCGTAGTCGGAGAACTTGACGCTCTGGCCGTTGAGGTCGGGCAGGGTGAAGTCCGGGGCCTGCTGGCCGGCCTTCACGCCGCCGTACTGCCGGGCCTCGGCGCGGGGGCCCGCCTCGTTCTTCTTGTCGGTGTGGCTGGTCTTGTCGCCGTGCTTGGGCGCGACCGGCGGGTCCTTGGGGTCGAGCGCGAACGCGCCCAAGGCGGTGCCGGAAGCGGCGACGACAGCGATGATCCAGGTCTTAGCCAAGGGATGCTCCTTCAAAGGGTGAAACGAGCGGACTCCGTTCAACCGGTTCTCGGACCACGACGGCCCGCGACCGGGGGGCTCTCAGCCGAAATCGTTAGGGGGTCTTCGGACGCGGGAGGTCGATCGCGTGAAACTCCGGCGGGCGTCCGGGGGGCGTGGTGAACCTGGCCACCAATACGCCCCGAAGGTTCGGTCGGTCTTTGTGCGGATCCTCGAGCCGGAGGGTCAGGCGGTCGCCGTTCGCGGCGCAGGATCGGATCGGGTCGCCGGGCTTGGCGGACGACTCGGCGACGAAAAACTCGACCTCCCCCGCGCCGGGGGCGATGAGCGTGACGGCTGGACCGTTCCACCGCACGTCCACCGCGGGTTGCCCAGGGTCGAGTGGCTTGGGCGTTCGGGCCGCGGCTTCCGCGAACAAGCCGGCCTCGGCCCCTGGGGCGGACTTGGCGGCCACCGGCAGCGTGACCGACAGGCTCGCCCGGCCGGGGATGCAGGTTTCCCGGCACACCAGCCACTCCGCATCCACCGCGAGCCGGACCGTGGTCCCGACGGCCGCGTCCGCGGGGACGGTCACGGGGATCACGAGGAGCGTCTGCCCTTCGTACACATAGTCGAGCAGGTCGCCGGCCCCGATGTGCCGCGTGGGGGCCGGCCAGCGCACGGGGCCGGGTGCGAAACCGTCGGGGAAATGGAACGCGAAGGTGGTCGGGGCCCCGGTGTCGTTGTCGCCGGGCCAGTAGGTGTGCCAGCCATCGCGGATCTCGAGCCGGACACCGAGGAGGAGCGTCTGCCCGGGGACGGCCGCGGTCCGATCGGCCAGAAGCGTCGCCTTGAGCGGGTGGTCGCGCTCCCGGCGAGCGGGGGGTTGCCCGGCGACGGCCGCGGGGCCTGCGCTGCCCGGGATGCCCGCGCCCACGAGCATGGCCAGACCCGCGAGGAGAAACCGCCTGTTCATCGATGCTCCCTGGGTTGGTCGTCTGCGCGGCAGAATCCGCTCGGAGCGTGCCGGCGTCGAAGGCCGTGTCCATATGCTACGGGCATGATGCATGTGGGTTGGCGAACGGTGGCGGCAAGTCTGGTCGTGGCCGTGGCGGGGTTCGCGGGCGGGTGTGCGAAGAACATCACGGACGCCGACATCACGGCGATCTCCTTGACCGGCCTGCGGAAATCGATGGACACGCCGAAGGCCGGCACGGTGCTGCTCATAGACGCCCGGGGCCCCGCCGAGTTCCAGCGGGAGCACATCCCGGGGGCGGTGAACCGGCCGCTGGACACGTTCACGGGCAAGTCGGGCGATGTGGACACGAACCTGTCGCGCTACGGGCTCATCGCGGTCTACGGGAACAATCCCGGGAGCGCCCCGGCAAAGGCGGTGGTCAAGCGGATGCTCGCGAGTGGATACGGGGACGTCTACTTCTACGCGGGCGGGCTGGAGGAGTGGCGGCGATCGGGCCTGCCCACCGACCGTACCGAGCCGGTTTCAGCGGTCGGCGCGACGGGCGGATCGGGGTCGGCGGGCACGCCGTGAGGCTGATCGGCCCGGTGCGCGGGCACTGATCGGCTGTGCGCGCGAACCGCGCCGGGCTGACGGGCGTATGACCGGGTACTCATGCGAGGCTTCATTGAGGCTGTGCTCGAATGGCTGCGTGGTCCGCGCCCGGTGCCGGTGCCGGCGTCGTCGCACCGCTGCGTCGCGGGCTGTTGTCGCCGCTGAGTGGGCCGCGATCCGCGGCACCGATGCCCCAATGCCGGCATCGAGCTGAATGTTCCGCATCGACGTGAAAGCCGTGTCTGGGCGGTAAACTCGCCCGTTCGGTGTTCTCTGTTTCCCTCTCGAGGAGTCTGGCCATGTCCGTGACCACGCCCGCGCCGCACCGCCGCACGTTCAGCAACATCGTCGAGTGCGTGGGCAACACGCACCTGGTGCGGATCAACCGGCTGGTGCCCGCGGGGCACGCCGAGGTGTTCATGAAGCTGGAGTTCGACAACCCGGCGGCGAGCGTCAAGGACCGCATCGCGCACGCGATGGTGTCGGCCGCGGAGCGTGAGGGAAAGATCCGGCCGCGCGGGGCGAAGGGCGCGGGCGACGAGGGCACGCACATCATCGAGCCCACCAGCGGGAACACGGGCATCGCGCTGGCGTTCGTGGCGGCGGCCAAGGGCTACCGCCTGACGCTGACGATGCCGGAGTCGATGAGCGTCGAGCGGCGGGCGCTGCTGAAGCACCTGGGCGCGACGCTCGTGCTGACGCCGGCGGACAAGGGCATGCGCGGGGCGATCGCCCGGGCGGGTGAACTGCTCGCCGACAGCGGGACCGACGCGTGGATGCCCCAGCAGTTCGAGAACCCCGCCAACCCGGCCATCCACGAGGCCACGACCGGCCCGGAGATCTGGGCGGACACGGGCGGGTCGATCGACGCGATCGTGGCCGGCGTGGGCACCGGGGGCACGATCACGGGCGTGACGCGGTTCATCCGCCGGCACAACCCGGCGTTTCAGGCGATCGCCGTGGAGCCCGAGGCCAGCCCGGTCATCAGCGGGGGCCAGCCGGGGCTGCACAAGATCCAGGGCATCGGGGCGGGGTTTGTGCCCAAGAATCTCGACACCACGCTGCTCGGCGGAGTGGAAAAGATCAGCAACGATGAGGCGTTCGAGTGGGCCCGCCGGCTGGCGAAGGAAGAGGGCATCCTCGGGGGGATCAGCAGCGGCGCGAACATCGCGGCCGCGGCGCGGGTCGCGGCCCGGCCGGAGTTCAAGGGCAAGCGGATCGTGACGATCGGCTGCTCGTTTGCCGAGCGGTACTTGAGCACCGCTCTGTTCCCGCAGGCCTGAGCGCGGGCCCGGCGCACCGGGCGCGTCAGCCGGTGGCTTTCCGGACCGCCCCCTCAGCCAGGAGGTCGACCGGGTCGTAGACCGGGAGCGGGCTGTTGCGCGCGGTGACGGCGATGGGAACCTCGCTGGACCCGAGGATGATCGCCTCGGCACCGCGGTCGCGGAGGCGGCCGATGGCCGCGATCAGGCGCGCGAGCGAGTCTTCGCAGCACTCGCCGTGGACCAGTTCGGCGAAGATGATGTGATCGATGGCCGCCCCGTCCTCGGCGGCGGGGGCGATGACCTTGACGCCCTTGATGCCCAGGTGGGTCTGGTACGTCGAGCCGAACATGACCAGCTTGGTGCCCACGACGCCGACGACCTTGCGGCCATCGGCGGCGACTTTGGCGGCGACGAGGTCGGTCATCGTGACCCACGGGATCGGCGAGCCGGCGCGGGCGAGGTCGACGCCGTGCTGCATCACGTTGTCGGGGAGGATGCAGAAGTCGGCCCCGGTTTTGGCCAGGGCGGCGGCGGAGCCCCGAAGCAGGTCGCCGATGGCGTGCCAGTCATCGCGGAGGAGCGCGGCGAGGTACTTCTCGAAGGGCTCGTTATGGATCGACACGGGCGGGTGGCCCGCGTCGCCCAGCAGGCGCGCGGCGTGGCGGAAGACCTCGCGGTAGCACAGCGCGGTGCCTTCGGGGCTGGTGCCGACGATGCCGATGTGCTTGGCCAACGCGGTGCGTCTCCCGGGAAAGGTCTGGGGCGCTACAGCGTATCGAAGCGCGGGCGTGGCGTGGACAGAGCGGTCCGCGGCCAAAGCGCCGTCACGTCCACGCCGGACTTCTACCCTGTTCCGGCATGGGCGATCCTTTCAAGATCCTGGGCCTCCCGCCGCGGTTCGACCTGACGCCGGCCGAGATCCAGCGGGCGTTCCTGGCCCGGTCGGCCACGCTGCACCCGGACCGCTCAACCGGGGACGAAGCTCTGGCGGCCGAGCTCAACCACGCCAGGCAGACGCTGGCGGACCCCGAGGCGCGGGCCCGGGCGTTGCTGGCGCGGGCGGGGGGGACGGAGGACACGGACCGCTCGTTGCCGGACGGCTTTCTGATGACGATGATGGACGCCCGGGAGCGGCTGGAGGCAGCCCAAGTCGAGGGCGATGCGGCGGCCGTCCGGGCGTGGCTGGCCTGGGCGGAGGAGCAGCGGGGCCGGCACATCGGGCGCGTGGGGGGGTTGTTGTCTGAGGAACCTGTGCCGGCGGGGGCGGTTCGGCGCGAGCTCAACGCCTGGCGGTACATCGAGCGGATGATCGAGCAGATCGAGGCGGGTCCAGCCGGGAGCTGACTCCAGGGGAGCGGGGTGGCCGGCCGGTAGGCTCGCGGCGTTCATGGACACGAGTTTCTGGCTCATCCTGTCGGTGCTGCCGATCCTGCTGGCGGGGTGCGCCGGGCTGTCGGCGGCGGAGACAGCGCTGTTCGGCCTGACGGCGCAGGACCGGGCCCGGCTGCGGCGCGAATCGCCCGCGGCGCTGGCGGCGGCGGACGGGCTGCTGGAGCGGCCCCGCGAGCTGCTGGTGAGCCTGCTGTTCATCAACATGATGTCGAGCACGCTGTTTTTCGTGCTGACGTCGATCCTGCTGATCGAGGCGTCGCGGCGCGGGTCGGAGTGGCTCGGGGTGCTGGTGAGCGCGGTGAACCTGCTGCTCATGACGGTTGTGGCCGAGGTGGTGAGCAAGATGCTCGCCGTGCGCCGGAGGGTCGAGTTCACGCGGGCGCTCGCGCGGCCGACGGCGTGGGTGGTGTCCGCGATGGGGCCGCTGCGGTCGTTCCTCGACGCCGCGGTGATCGCGCCGCTGGCCCGCGTGATTGCGCCGCGCGCGAGCCAGGGGGGCACACTCAGCGAGCAGGAGCTCGCCGCGCTGATCGAGCAGGGACAACGCGAGGGGGCCATTGATAGCGGCGAGCAGCGGATGCTGAGGCAGGTCGTCCGGTTCGGGACCGTCCGCGTCCGTGAGGTCATGACGCCGCGGGTGGACATGGCGGTGCTGGACGCGGGCGCGACGCCCGAGCAGGTGCGGGCGCTCGCGAAGGAGCGGCGGCTGACGCGCGTGCCCGTGGCGGACGGTGAGCTCGACGACGGCGTGCGCGGGTTGCTCGACGTAAAGGGCTACCTCGCGGCCCTCGCGGTGGCGCGGGTGGCCCCGGCGGGCGGGCCGAGGGTGACGCTCGAGGCGTTCCTCGCGGCGGTGGAGTACGTCCCCGAGCGCGCGACGCTGGACAAGCTGCTCGACCTGCTGCGGCGCACGGGGCGGAAGGTGGCGCTGTGCGTGGATGAGTATGGGACGGTGACGGGCATCGTGTCCGCGCGCGACGTGGTGGAGCGGCTGGTGAGCGAGCTCCGGCACGGTGACGGCGAGGAGGCCGACGATCCGGTGCAGATGGTCGGGCTTGGCGAGTGGACCGTCCCGGGCCGCCTGCCCGCGCGCGACTGGGCGGAGATGTTCGGTCTGCCCCACGACGGGCGGGCCGTCACGGTCGCGGGGCTCGTGCTCGCGCGGCTGGGGCGGCTGCCGACGGTCGGGGACGTGGTGACGCTCGGGAATGTCCGGGTGCGGGTCGATGCCGTGAGCGGGCGGGTGATCGACCAGGTGACGGTGCGGCTGATCCATGCCGCGGGAGAGGGGTTGGGCGATGGCTGAGCCGGCGGAGGTGGTGCTGTCGCCGCTCGCGGTCACGCCGTGGATGGTTGCGGTGTGGACGCTGCTGGCGGTGCTCGGGACGGTCGGCTCGGCGTTGTGCGCCGGGGGGGAGATGGGCGTGTACGCGCTCAACCGCGTCCGGCTGGCGGTGCGGGCGCGGGCGCCGGGGCGGGACTCGGCGGACATCCTGCGGGCGGAGCTCGAGCACACGCCGCGGCTGCTGGCGACGCTGCTGGTGGGGTACAACCTGTTCAGCTACGCCGCGTCGGTGGGCATGACCAACCTGCTGACCGCCAACGGGTACGGCGAGCGGGCGATCATCGCGATCAACGTGCTGGTGATCGCGCCGGTGCTGTTCGTGCTGGCCGACACGCTGCCCAAGGAGCTGTTCCGCGCCGAGGCGGATCGGCTGATGTACGCGCTCGCGAGGCCGCTGCGCGGGTTCCGTCTGCTGCTGACGTGGTCGCTGGTGCTTCCCGCGACGCAGGCCGCGGCCCGGGCGCTGGGCTCGCTGCTGGGCGGGGCGGGGGAAGAGGCCATCGGCGGAGCCCGCGAGCGGATCGCGACGCTGCTTAAGGAAGGTCAGCGGCACGGCCTGATGAGCGAAACCCAGGTGACGCTGCTGGACCGGGCGTTGGCGCTCCGCGGGGCACGGGTGGGCGATGAGATCGTCCCGTGGAACCGCGTGGCGGTCATCGAAACGACGTGGAATCGGCGGCGCGTGATGCCGTTCATCGCGCGGTACGGGTTCACGCGGTACCCGCTGGTGGACGCGGCGGGGCGCGTCAAGGGGGTGGTCGAGCACCTGGATTTGTGCCTGCACGAGCGGGCGGAGCTGGCGTCGCTCGCCGAGCCGGTGCTGGAGCTGAGCGAGGATGTGCCGGTGCGGGAAGCGCTGGTGCGGATGGCCGAGGCCGGTGCAAACCTCGCGGTGGTGATGCCGATCGGCCCGCTCCGGCTGCGTCGCACGCCGCTGGGGATCGTCACGCGGAAGGACTTGATCGAGCCGCTGACCGGGGACTTTCAAGCGTTCTAAGCCGTGGTCGGCGCGGCGGGCCAGGGGGGCTACTCCAGCGGGTTCATGAACAGCCCCGTCGCGAGCTTGGGGTAAAAAAACGTGCTCTTCTGCGGCATGAGCTGGTTCGCCCGGCTCACCTCGCGCACCGCCTCCAGCGGCGTCGGGCGGACGAGCACCGCGAGCTGCGCGAAGCCGCCGCCGCCGCCGGCCCCGGTTTCCGCGCCGCGGCCGATCACTTCGACCTCGGCGATGGTGTGCGGGAACGCCCAGCGGACGGCCTCGCCCGCGTTCAACTTCGCCTGGCAGACCTGTTCCACGAGGACGTACTGGCAGAACGCCACGCTGAGCGTCCGCCAGGCGCGCGGCCGGTCGGGAAAGCGCGTGGCCAGCGCGTCGGGTCGCGCGGGGCAAGCGACGTAACCCTGGCGGCGGTCAAAGTCCCAGAGCGCGAAGCGTTCCTCCCCCATGCCGGCGAGGGCGTTCAGGGCCGAGTCGACAGCGCGCAGGTCGCCCGCGATCGGTTCGACACGGAGATGCTCGCTCGCGGCACCGAGGAACCGGTCGATTGAGTAGTCGCGCATCCCGCCCAGAACACGGTGCGTCGGCCAGATCACCAGGCCCGGGTCCGACATCCCCACGAGCACCATCATGCAGCGGCGAGCGGGGTGGTCCGGGCCCACGGGGCCCGCGCGCTCCATGTCGCTCACGTAGCCGAGGCCGGTGGTGTACCGGTGATGCCCGTCGGCGATGAAGACGTCCTCGCCGGCGAGGGCGCGTTGATACGCGGAGACAGTCGGCTCGTCGTGGATGGTCCAGACCTCGTGCCGGGTGCCGTCGTCGGTGCGGGCCGTGCGGTCGGCCGGTCGCGTGGCGCAGACCGTGGCGAGCAGGCGGCTGGCCTCGCCGCGCTCGTCGGCATGCAGGCCGAAGATGGGCGAGAGCTGGGTTCGGGTGGCGTGCATGAGGGCCATGCGGTCCTGCTTCGGCCCGCTGAAGGTTTCCTCGTGGGGCAGGATCCCGCCGCCGGGGCGCGGACCGAACGGCACGGTCTCGACCGTGCACGCCATGCCGGTGCGCTGCACGGTGGACCGGCCGTCGGCGGCGGTGAACGTCTGGCGGTACGCGAACATCGCCGGTTGGTCGAGGCGACGGAGCACGCCGGAGGCGAGCATCGCGCGGTACGTGTCGGCGGCCGACTGGTACGCCGCGGGCGGCCCGAGCTCTTTCGCGGGGGTGTGGGGCAGATCGATCCCGACGATGTTGCGGCGGTCGCGTTCGAGCAGGCGCTGCTTGCCGGCGGCGTCCAGGACGTCGTATGGCGGCGCGACCAGGGCCGATTGGTCGGGGCCGTCGGCGAACTGGACCGCGCGGAAGGGGAAGACGCTGGGCATCGGCGAGACTCCTCGATCGGAAACGTAGTGCAGCCGGGACCGCGGGCGGCGCGCGGGGGGCGGTGGCCCGCGTGGCGTCTGCGTAAACTTCGCCATGCCCAACGCCATCGTCATCCGCGCCGCCGGCACCAACTGCGACTCGGAGATGGTGCGGGCCTTCCGCCTGGCGGGGGCGAGCTGCGATCTGGTGCACGTGGACCGCCTGATCGACGACCCTCGCCGGCTCGAGGACTACGAGCTGATCGGGTTTCCGGGCGGGTTCAGCTTCGGCGACGACGTGGCCAGCGGCCGGATCTTCGCGCTGCGGCTGAAGCTGCACCTGTACCCCGCGCTGCGCGACGCCGCCCGGCGAGGTGCGCTGATGATCGGTGCCTGCAACGGGTTCCAGGTCCTGACCCAGGCCGGCCTCCTGCCCGGTCCCGACGGCGAGTGGCCCGATGCCCCGCCGCGGCAGGAGGTGAGCCTCACCTTCAACGAGGGCGGCTCGTTCATCGATCGGTGGCTGAAGGTTGAGCCCGATCCCGCCTCCGTGTGCGTGTGGACGCGGGGGCTCGCCGAGCGGTTCAGCGGTTCGCGGGGCGACGAGGCTCTGTGGCTCCCGATCGCGCACGGCGAGGGGCGATTTGTCGCGGAGTCAGCGGCCGTGCTCGACCGGCTGCAGCGGCACGGGCAGGTGGCCCTCCGCTACGGCCCCGGGGACAACGTGAACGGGTCGATGGACCGGGTCGCGGGGATCTGCGACCGCTCGGGGCGGATCTTCGGCCTGATGCCGCACCCCGAGCGGTACCTGGACTGGAACCGCCACCCCTGGTGGACTCGGCTGGACGCGCGCACGGCCGCGGGCTCGACGCCGGGGCTCGCGATGTTCGCGAACGCCGTGAGTGCCGCGAGCCGGGCGGCGGCACCGGTGTAGCCGCCGGCGGGCGACCCTAAAGTCGGACATGGCGGGCTCGCGGGGCAAGGTGCTGGTGGCGATGAGCGGGGGGGTGGATTCCTCCGTCGCCGCGGCGCTGCTGCTCGAGCAGGGCTTCGACGTCGTGGGCTGCTTCATGCGGCTGGGCTCGCCCGGTGAAGAACTGGACGTCCTGCGGCCGGTCGATGGACGCGAAGCGGCGAGCTCGGCCGCCCCCGGCCGGGCGCTCCGCATCGGCCATCAGGGCTGCTGCTCGATCACCGACGCGGCGGACGCCCGGCTGGTCGCGGCCCAGCTGGGGATCCCGTTCTACGTCTGCAACTTCAAGAAGGACTTCGGCCGGATCATCGACTACTTCGTCGACGAGTACGCCTCGGGGCGGACGCCCAACCCGTGCGTGCGGTGCAACGACTGGCTGAAGTTTGGGAAGCTCGCGGAGTACGCCGCGCAGATCGGGGCGGACTTTGTGGCATCAGGTCACTACGCGCGGGTGGAGCGCAGCGAGGGGGGGGCTCACGCGCTGCGCCGCGGCCTCGATCACGCCAAGGACCAGTCGTACGTGCTCTTTGGCGTGCCGCGTGAGCACCTGCCCCGCATGCTCCTGCCCATCGGCGCGATGCACAAGCCGGCCGTGCGCGAGCACGCGCGCCGGCTCGGGCTGCCGGTCTTTGATAAGCCCGACTCGCAGGAGATCTGCTTCGTGCCCGACAACGACTACGCCGGCCTGGTCGAGCGCCGCCTCGCCGCGGCGGGCACGCCCGCGCAGGCGGGGGCGATCGTGGACGAGTCGGGCGCGGTCGTCGGAGCGCACGCGGGCCAGCACCGCTTCACGATCGGCCAGCGCCGCGGGCTGGGCGTCGCGCTGGGCCGCCCGCTCTATGTGCTGGGGCGTGATCCCGTGGCGAACACCGTGACGGTCGGCGACGCCGCGGGCTTGCGCGTGAACTCGTGCACGGTGGGCGAGGCCAACTGGCTCGCCGACCCCGCGGAGCTCCGTGGCCCGGTGCTGGTGAAGTTCCGCTCGAAGTCCGAGCCCGTCGAGGCCGCCGTCATGGCACTCGATGACGGCGCAGCGGCCACACCGTCCGGCCGCCGCGGCCGGTTCGCGGTGCGCTTCGCTCAGGAGCAGCTTGCCGTAAGCCCGGGCCAGGCGCTGGTGGTCTACGGCGGCGCGGGCGGCGACACGGTGCTGGGCGGCGGCTGGATCGAGGCGGTCGAGCGGGCCGGGCTCTAACATCGCCCGCCGCGCGGCACGCCGTCGTGCCGAATCCGGTTGTGGAGGCCCGCATGACCGCCAGTCCGTCGATCGACACGCTCCGCCCCCGGCTGGACCAGCTCGGGCAGGGCCACCTGCTCGCCTTCGCCGACCGCCTCGCCCCGGCCGAGCGGGCCGCGCTGCTCGCGGAGATCGCGTCGGTGGACCTCGACGCGATTCCGGGGCTCGTGCGTGATTATGTTCACGCCAAGCCCGCCGTCGCCGCCGGCCAGACCATCGAGCCCGCGTCGTGCTACTCGCGGGCGTCGGGCCGCTTCGACGCGAAGGCGTACTTCGACCGCGGCGTCGCGCTCGTCCGTGAGGGGAAAGTCGCCGCGTTCACCGTTGCGGGCGGGCAGGGCTCGCGCCTCGGGTTTGATGGCCCCAAGGGCTGCTACCCGGGCGGGGCCGTCACGGGCAAGCCGCTGTTCGCGTGCCTGGCCGAGTGGATCCTCGCGGCCCAGCGGCGGTGGTGCAAGCCGGGCATCACGATCCCCTGGCTGATCATGACCAGCCCGCAGAACCACGGCCCGACCATCGCGTTCTTCCGCGAGCACGCGTTCTTCGGCCTGCGCGAGCAGGACGTGCGGTTCTTCCCGCAGGGCGTGATGCCCGCGCTCGACCTGCAGACGGGCAAGATGCTGCTCAGCGAGAAGCACCAGCTCGCCCTCGCCCCCGATGGCCACGGCGGCAGCATCAAGGCGCTCAAGGTGTCGGGCGCGCTCGACGAGCTCCGCCGCCGGGGCGTCGAGCATCTGTCGTACACGCAGATCGACAACCCGCTGGTCCGCGTGATCGACCCGCTGTTCATCGGCCTGCACGCGTTCGCGCCCGACTCTTCGGGCGAGATGTCGAGCAAGATGGTCCCGAAGGCCCACGCGGGCGAGAAGGTCGGGGTGCTCTGCCGCGTGAACGGGCAGACGGCGGTGATCGAGTACTCCGACATGCCGGCGGAACTGGCCAGCCGCACCGACTCTTCGGGTCACCTCGTGTTCAACGCCGGCTCGATCGCGATCCACATGCTCAGTGTCGAGTTTCTCGAGCGGCTGAACGCCCCCGGCTCGGGCGTGGCGATGCCGTACCACCGGGCCGAGAAGAAGATCCCGTGCGTGGACCTTGCGACGGGCCAGCGCGTGGATCCCGCGTCGCCCAACGCCGTCAAGCTCGAGACGTTCGTGTTCGATGCGCTGCCGCTGGCCCGCGCGTCGATCGTGCTGGAGACCGACCGCGTCGAGGAGTTCGCCCCGATCAAGAACGCCACCGGCGCGGACAGCGTGGAATCTTGCCGGGCGATCCAGACGCAGCGTGCGTGCCGGTGGCTGGAGCGTGCTGGCGTCAAGATCCCCTTCAAGGCCGACACCTCGCCCAACTGCGTGGTCGAGCTCAGCCCGCTGACGGCGATGTACGCCGACGACCTCAAGACCCTGCCCGCCGGCACGCTGCCCTTTGCCATCAGCGACGGCGCGAGGCTTGCGCTGTGACGTCCGGAACGACGCTCCCTTCCGCCCTCGCTCAGCAGACCCGCTTCACGCGCCTCGCGGGCGTGCCCGCCCTGCTCGCGCACCCGGACTGGACCACCCCCGCGCCGACGCTCGTCTGGATGCACGGCCGCACGGCGAACAAAGAACTCGACAACGGCCGTTACCTCCGCCTGATCCGCGCTGGCATCGCGGCTTGTGCGCTCGACCTTCCGGGTCACGGCGAGCGGCTCGACCCCGTGATGCAAACGCCAGAGCGGACGCTCGATGTGCTCGAGGGGATGTTGCGCGAACTCGACGGGGTCGTGACCGCGCTGGGCGACCCGACGTGGAACGGCGTGTTCGACACCAACCGTCTCGCGCTGGGCGGCATGTCGGCGGGCGGCATGGTCACGCTCCGCCGCCTGACCGAGCCGCACCCGTTTCTCGCCGCCGCTGTTGAAGGCAGCGCGGGCGACCTGGCCCGGCTGTACACCCAGTCTCCGCCGCCGGGTCTGCGAGTTCCTCATCCGCCGGAGCGGGTCGCCGCGCTCGACCCGTTGCCCCGCGTGGCCTCGTGGCGGCCGATCCCGTTGCTGGCGATGCACAGCGAGGCCGACCAGGTGGTGCCGCTGGCCTGCGTCACCGGGTTTCTAGCGGCTCTGCGGTTGCGGTACGCGGAAGCGGGCGCGAGTCCCGCGCTGATCGAGCTGAAAGCCTGGCCCGAGACCGGCGCGCCGCAGGAGCACAGCGGCTTCGGGCGGGTGGCGAGCGAGGCGAAGACGACCTTTGTCGATTTCCTGGTGCGGGCGCTCGGGCCGAAGCGGCCCGCGGCGGAGTAGGCTGACGCGATGCCCAACCCCGGAACCCACGCGAGCGAGCAGCGCGGAGCCGGTGGCGGCGTCGCTTTCCCGGGAGCGCGGCTGTCGCTCGGCCTGCTGCTGCTCATCAACCTGTTCAACTACATCGACCGTTACATCCTTTCGGGCGTTGAGCCGCTGATCCGCGCGGAGTTTTTCGCGCCCGACGACCCCAACGCCCGCTTGTCGATGGGCCTGCTCGCGACGGCGTTCCTCGTCACGTACATGATCGCCGCCCCGGTCTTCGGCTGGCTGGCCGATCGCTGGCGGCGGTGGACGATCGTCGGCGCGGGCGTGCTGCTCTGGACGGTCGCGACCGGCGCCTCCGGCCTGGCGCAGAGTTTCGCGGTGCTCTTGGTTTGCCGAGTGCTGGTCGGGATCGGTGAGGCGGCATGGGGTCCCACCGCGCCGACGCTGATCGCCGACATGTTTCCCGCGGAGCGCCGCGGCGGGGTGCTGGCGTGGTTCTATCTCGCGATCCCGGTCGGCAGCGCGCTGGGCTTTGTGATCGGCGGCGCGATGGCCCACGCCGTGTCTTGGCACTGGGCCTTCTTCGTCGTGGTCCCGCCCGGGCTGGCGCTCGGGCTCTGGGCCCTGTTCCGTCCGGAGCCGCCCCGCGGCCTCAACGATCCCGGTGCGACCCGTCGGCCGCTGCGGCTCGCCGACGCCGCGATCCTCTGGCGGTCACGCTCGCTGCGCCTGTGCACCGCCGGCATGACCGCCATGACCTTCGCCATCGGCGGCATGTCCTTCTGGATGCCGACGTACATCCACGAGTACCGGCTCGGCGGCTCGGCCGGGCCGGACGGCACCGACCAGCTCGCCCGCGTCAACTTCATCTTCGGGGCCATCACCGTTGCTACGGGCCTGGTCGGCACGCTCGCGGGCGGCTACGCGAGTGACTGGCTCCGCCCCCGCGTCCGCGGGGCGTATTTCGCGTTCAGCGGCCTTTCGATGTTGGCGGCGTTCCCGCTGTTCATCGCCTCGCTTTACGCGCCGTTCCCGCTGGCGTGGTGGTGCATGGCGGCCGCCATGTTCGCGGTGTTCCTCAACACCGGGCCCACCAACACGATCATCGCGAACGTGACGCACCCGTCGCTCCGCGCCACGGCGTACGCGCTCAACATCTTCGTTATCCACGCCCTGGGCGACGCGATCAGCCCGCCGATCATCGGTTGGCTCACCGACCGCACGGGCAGCATGTCGCTGGCCTTCCTCACGGTCGGTGTCGCTATGGCGCTGGCGGGCGTCTTCTGGCTGCTCGGCGCGCCGCACCTCGACCGCGATACCGAGCAGTCGGCACGCCAGCTCGACGGCAACCTACCCGAGGCGTCGGTCACATCCGCGGCGTCATGAGCCGGCTGACCCGGCGGAAGATCGCGAGCGTGCCCTCGGCCTTCGCTCCGCCCGCCGTGCCCGCCTCGAGGGCCGACAAGGCGTGGGCGGCGGAGCGGAACCCGGGCTTGCCCTGGCGCGGCTGCATGAGCCCGGTCTCAAACCAGTCTTCCCACGTCGGATCGAGGTCGGGGACCATCCTCCCAGGTGGGATCAGCGGCTCCTCGGCGGCGAGCCCGGTCACCAGCCGGTACGCCAGCTCGAGCACGCTGATGAGTTCCTGCTGCTCGAAATCGTCCGACGCCGGGGCGGTCCAGAGCGCGCGAGCCGCGAGGCCGTAGTGCTCGAGGGCCAGGCTGCCGCGACGGTCGACCTGCACCTGCTCGAGCGTCACCACGCCGTTGCGGACGCCCCGGCCATGGGCGTAGGCCATCGCCCCGAGCACCTGCACGATGGCCGTGCGGGCTTCCATGGGCGGGAGGTAGCCCCCGCGCCGCTTGAGCAGCGTCGCCAGCGTGACCAGCCCGTCGACGTCGCCCGTGTAGGGCGAGGCGACCCAGGCGCGGGCCCGGCCGTGCTCGTCCTCAAAGCCGAAGTCATCGATCGCGAGCAGGTGCGCGTGCTGGAGCTCGCGCAGATCGGCCAAGGCGCGCTCGGCCCGGTCGCGGTCCTGAGGCAAACGCAGGCGGTCGACAAACGTGATCGCGTGGTTGCTGGCGGCCCGTTCGTGCAGCGCGAGCTGCCGGGGGCCCAGCGGGCCGTCCGCGAGCCGCCGGACAAGGCGGTACGGTCCGAGCTGCGGCTGGGTGGAAAGGTCGGTCATCGCGGGTGCCCGCCTCGTGCATCGGTTCGCGGCGGCCGCGGGCATGATAGGGTCGCGGGGTTGTCCACCGGCCGGGTGCTGGTCGGTAAACTTTCGTGAGGTGGGCCGAGGGCCCGCGACGCCCAGGCCGAAACCGCGAGCCGCCGCCTCGAAAGGCACCGCCCATGACGACCCTTGCCCCGGCAGCCCACGTCAAGCCCTCGACCGACCCGCTGCAGCTGATCGACGTCGACCACGTGCGGTTCTACGTCGGCAACGCCAAGCAGGCCGCGTTCTTCTACGCCAACTGCTTCGGCTTCCAGATCGAGCAGGTCAGCGACCTCACCACCGGCAGCCGCGACGCGTCGCACTACCTGCTCACCCAGGGCAACATCCGCTTCATCCTGACCACGGGGCTCTCGATCGAGCACCCCGCCGCGATGGAGTGCGCCCTCTACGGCGACGGCGTGAAGGACGTCGCGTTCACCGTCTTCGACGCCCAAGCCGCCTACGACCGAGCGATCAAAAACGGCGCCGCCTCCGCCTACGAGCCCCGCACCTACCGCGACGAGCACGGCACCGTGACCATGGCCGGCATCCGGACCTACGGCCGGGTGGTTCACTCCTTCGTCTCCCGCACCGGCGCGTACGACCTCACCCGCGTCAAGCAGGGCGGCCTCTTCCAGCCCCGCTTTGCCAAGATCGACGGCAGCCAGGGGCCGACCGCCCAGAGCGTGCTCTCGGTCAACGACTACAACCGCAAGCACCCGTGCGGCCTCAAGTACGTCGACCACCTCGTCGGCAACGTCGAGCTGGGCAAGATGAACCACTGGGTCCGGTGGTACGAGGACGTGCTGGAGTTCAAGCTTTTCAAGCACTTCGACGACAAGGACATCTCCACGGAATACTCCGCCCTGATGAGCAAGGTGATGGCCTCGGGCAACCAGCTCATCAAGATGCCCATCAACGAGCCGGCCGAGGGCAAGAAGAAGTCCCAGATCGAAGAATACCTCGACTGGCACCACCACACGCCGGGCGTGCAGCACCTGGCGCTCCGCACCGACGACGAGCTGCACTCCATCGCCGCCCTCCGCGCCCGCGGCGTCGACTTCCTGACGCTCCCCGACGCGTACTACGAACTGGTCTGGGAGCGGGTGAACAAGATGCTCACCGCCCACGGGCACCAGCCCGTCCGCGAGGACCACGAGCGCGTCAAGCAACTGGGCATCCTGGTCGACTCCGACGACGAGGGCTACCTGCTCCAGCTCTTCACCAAGCCCCTGCAGGATCGCCCGACGCTGTTCTTCGAGATCATCTGCCGCCGGGGCTCGCAGAGCTTCGGCAAGGGCAACTTCAAGGCGCTCTTCGAGGCGCTGGAGCTGGAGCAGGAGCGGCGGGGGAATCTCTAGCCCTTCGATGGCGCGTCAAGCGAAGTAGGGCGACCGCAGCGGGCGGCTGGCTTCCTCCACCAAGGCCGCGTCGAACAGGCGCGTGGTGAAAGCCGCTTGGAGCTTTGCCGCCTCGCCGGGGAAGTACTCGAGGGCAAAACGCCGGGCGTGGTCGAGGGTGTCGAAGGCGTAGAACCCGCCGAGCGAGTGGGTGCCGACGCCGGCGAGCCAGGTCTTGTGCAGCAGCCCGGGCTGAGCCGCGAGCACGGGATTGAGATCGTGCCACGGGGCCTGGGCGAAGGGCACGCCGACCTGGACTTCGGTATAGACGAACGCACCGGGGCGAGCCTTCACGGCGGCCCCGAAATGCGGCGAGTTGAGCCCGCGGCTGGCCTCCCGCACCGGCTCGCCGTCGAAGATCCTTGTGGTCTGGGCCACCCCGAGCTGGCGGGCCTCGGCGGGGAAATAGCCGGTGACGAATCGGCGCGCGTGGTCGAGGTGGTCGAACTCGTAGAAGCCGCCGACGGACTGGTTCCCGACGCCGGCCAGCCAGGTCTTGTTGCGCAGGCCGGGCTGTGTCAGCAGCACGGTGTTGAGCGCCCGCCAGGGTGCGTCGCGGAAGGGGACGGCGAGCTGGACCTCGGTGTACACGAACGCGGATGAGGTGGTGGACATGGCAGTCTCCAAGCACGTGCCCTTGGCCCGCGTACGCCGCTGGGGGCGTGGGTTGACGCGGGCGGGGTGCGTACCATAACGACCGTGATGCGAGCGGCATAGCGATCGTTACGAACCCGATAGCGAGCGTTACGGACTTTCGGAGCACTTTCATGAAATCCACGCAGCCAGATCAGGGGGACGCGCGGGCCCGGCTGCTCGCGGCCGGCGGGCGGGCGTTTCGGTCGAGCGGGTACGGCGGCGCGGGCATCGACGGCCTCGCCAAGGACGCCGGCCTCACCTCCGGCGCGTTCTATGCCCATTTCGACTCCAAGGCCGAGGCCTTCGAGATCGTCGTGGCCGACGGCTTCAAGCCGCTGGTCGCGGCCATCGGGGCGTTTCAGGAGCGGCACGGGCGTGGCTGGCTCGGCCCGTTCGTGGACTTCTACCTGGTGGAGCTTGGCGGCTCCGAGCTTTGCGACGCGTGCGTCCTGCCCATGCTGTCGGGTGATGTGGCGCGAAGTCGCCCGAGCACGCGGGCGGCATACGCGGAGCACTTCGGCCGGGTCGTCGCCGCCCTCGCACAGGGTTTCCGCGGCGAGCGCGCCCGGGACCGCGCCCACGCGCTGGTGTCGATCCTCGCCGGTGCCGCGATGCTCCGCCGCGCACTTCCCGACGAACAAGCGCGGCAGGCCGTCCTCGACGGTGCCCGGGCCGCGGCCCGCGTCCTGTGATCTCCGGTCTGTCGGCCCGCCCCGTCAGCGCGACAGCGCCACCGCCCCCGCGATCAGCGCCGCATGCGAGTACGCCTGGGCCAGGTTGCCCAGCCCGGTCTGCTCGTCCGGGCACCACTGCTCGCTCATGAGGCCGGTCGGCCCGACCGCGGCGGCGAGTCGTGCGAAGAGCGCCTCCGCCTCGGCGCGACGGCCGATCAGCGCCAGCGACTCGACCAGCCACCCCGTGCACAGGTGGAAGCCGCCCTCCGGCCCGGGCAGCTCGTCCGGATACGCGTAGCGGACGAGCGTGCCGCCGCGGAGCAGGCGCCGCTGCACGAGGTTCACCGTGCCCTCGAACCGCGGGTCGTCCGGGCCGATCAGCCCGGAGAGCCCCACCGTGAGGGCGGCGGCGTCGGGCTCGCGCAGGTCGTAGGCCGCGACGAAGCCGCCCAGTTCCGCGTCGAAGCCGTGTTCGAGCACGTCCTGCTTGACCTGGTCGCGGAGCGACTCCCAAGCCTCGCGGCGCACGCCCACGAACTGGTCCGCGAGCGTCACCGCGCGGTCGAGGGCCAGCCAGCACATCGTCTTGGAGTGCACGTGGTGGCGCTTCTCCGTGCGGACCTCCCAGATTCCGTGATCGGGGTCGCGCCAGGATCGCTCGACGGCCAGCACCATCGCCTCGACCAGCCGCCAGTGGTCGGGCGAGACGGCGGCGCCGGCCTCGGCGAGACGGAACACCAGGTCAACGATCGGGCCGAACACGTCGACCTGGACCTGCTGAGCCGCGGCGTTGCCCACGCGGACCGGGCGGCTGTGCCGGTATCCATCGAGGTTCGAGAGCTCGGCTTCGGCCCCGAGTTCCTCCGCCGTCACGGTGTAGATCGGCCGCAGCCGCTCCGGCCCCGAGGCCCGCCCGACGATGCCCAGCAGCCAGTCAAGGAAACGCATGGCGATGCCCGTGTTGCCCAGCCTCACCAACGCCGCCCCAGCGATGGCGGCATCGCGCGGCCAGCAGAATCGGTAGTCCCAGTTCCGCGCGCCGCCGGCGGTCTCCGGCAGGCTGGTCGTGCCCGCCGCGAGGATCGCACCGGTCGGGCCGTGCACCAGCGACCGCAGCACCAGCGCGCTGCGGCGGCAGGCGTCGGGGGCGAGCGTGGGCAGCTGCAGCGACGCCGCCCACGACGTCCAGAGGCGCTCGGTCTGAGCCCGCCGCTGCGGCTCGGCGAGCCGCACGGGCGCGAGCGACCGCGTCCCGGCCCGCAGCTCGAGCACCACGGGCGACCCGACCAGCTCGATCTCTGCGACCGCACGCTGCACGCCGCCCACGTCCTCGATCGCCCAGCGGACGCCCGGTGCGTGCAGGACCAGCGGGTCGGCCCCGCCCTCAACGATCACGCCGCCGGGCTCCAGCACCAGCTTGGTCTTGGCCCGGCCGAAATCGAGCCGCGGGCAGAAGGCCACCCGCGCGGAGCCGTGCCCTTCGAGCACGCGGACCAGGTCGCTGCGCCCCGCGCGCTGGAACGGCCGGCCGCCCGAGCCATCGAGGTAGTCGGTGACCCGCAGCGAAGACCACGAGGTCTCGAGGGTGAAGGTGTCGCCCAGGTAGCGCTGCGTCAGCGGGGGCGAAGGCGGTTCCCCCGCCGGGCCGGCCGACCAGAAGCCCGCGCGCTCGCCGTCGAGCAACTCCGCGAAGACCGAGGGGCTATCGATCCGCGGCAGGCACAGCCACACGATCCGCCCGTCGGGGCGAACGACCGCGATGGTGCGCTGGTCAGAGAGCACGGCGTGGTGATGGATCGGCGTGGAGCGTGCGTCCAGCAGCCACCGGCGGCGGGTTTCGACCAGTTGCTCGATCAGGCGGTGCCCGTCGCCGAGCGTCGGGACCCAGACGTCGGCCTCCGTGGGCGGTTCGCCGATCTTGACGCCCAGGTCGCCAGGCCCCAGGGCGCGGAACGCGTCCTCGTCGGTGATGTCGTCGCCCAGAAAGACCACGGTGCTCGCGCCGATCGCCGAACGCAGCCGCTGCACAGCGCGGCCCTTGTCGGCGTCGACGGCCATCAGCTCGAGCACGCGCTTGCCGTGGCGGACGTGCAGCCCGGCCGGGTTGGCGATGGTCTCCACGATCGTGTCGACCGCGAGGGCGGCGGTGGCGTCACCGACCTGGCGGTAGTGCACCGCGATGCTGACGGGCTTGCGTTCGTGGACGAAGCCATCGGACTCTGGCGCCGCCCGGCGCAGCGGTTCGGCGATCGCCTCGAGCACGAGGGCCACATCGTCGGCCCGCTTGCTGAAGTGCGGGCCGTCGATCTCCGCGCCGTGCGCACCCACCAGCCACAGGCCCGCCGCCGCATCGATCCGCTCGCGCAGGTCCGCCAGCCCGCGGCCGGACACCACGGCCACGGCCGTCTGGGGCAGGGCGGCGGCCTGAGCCAGCAACGCCAGCACGCGCGGGTCGGCCCGGGCGTCCTCGGGCCGATCGGCGATCGGCGCGAGCGTCCCGTCGAAGTCGACGCCCAGCAGCAGGCGCGGCGAGCGGGCGAGCACGCTGACGCGGTTCCGCAGGATCATCCGGCGAGCACCCGCATGAACTCGCCGCTCCACGCGTAGACATCGTGCCGCTTGACCCGGCTGCGCAGCATGCTCATCCGCAGTTGGGCGATGTCCTTGGGCATGGTGATGGCGGTGTGCAGCGCGTCGACAAACTGGGTCATGTCGCGCGGGTTCACGATCAGCGCCCGCGTGAGCTCGCGCGCCGCGCCGGCGAACTGGCTGAGCACCAGCACGCCGCTGTTGTCCCCGCGGCACGCGACGTACTCCTTGGCGACCAGGTTCATCCCGTCGCGCAGCGGCGTGACCACCATCACGTCGGCCGCCGCGTAGTACGCGACCAGCTCCTCGCGCGTGAGGTTGCGCCGAAAGTAGTGCACCGCGACCCGGCCCGGCTGGCTGAACCGGCCGTTGAGGCGGCCGACGGTCCGTTCGACCTCGTCGCGCAGGGCCGCGTAGTCCGCAACGTCGTCGCGGCTGGGCGTGGCGATCTGCACGAGCACGCACGTCTCGACGCTCGCGCGCCCGCGCTCCAGCAGCTCCTCGAACGCCGCCAGCCTCTGCAGGATGCCCTTGGTGTAGTCCAGCCGGTCGATCGCCAGCAGCACCGACCGCCCGGCACCCAGTTTCTCGCGGAGGTCGCCCACCCGCGCGCGGTTCTCGGGCGACTTTGCCCGGATATCGAACCAGCCGAAGTCGATCGAGATCGGAAACGGCCGTGCCGAGATCATCCGGCCCTCGTAACGCAGGTCGTACCCCGAGCCCTCCGCCCCGGCATAGGCCCGGGTCAGGCGCGAGAAGTTCATGGCGGCGCTGTGCGTCTGGAATCCCACCACATCCGCCCCGAGCATGCCTCGGAGAATCTGCGTCCGCCAGGGCAGCCATTCGAAAAGCTCCTCGGGCGGGAACGGGATGTGCAGGAAGAACCCGATGCGGAGATCGGGGCGCATCTGCCGGACCAGCATCGGGACCAGTTGGAAGTGGTAATCGTGAACCCACACCAGGTCGCCCGGCCGGGCCTCCGTTGCCGCCGCCCGGGCGAACCGCGTGTTGACCGCGACGTAGCCCTCCCACCAGTGACGGTGGAAGTCCGGCGTGCGGATGGCGTCGTGATAGAGCGGCCAGAGCGTGCGGTTGCTCATGCCGTTGTAGAACCGATCGACCTCGTCCGCGTTCAAGGACACGGGCCGTATGCGGACGCCCTCGTGCTCGAACGGGCGGACCTTCTGCTCGACCCCGGGCCAGCCGATCCAGATCCCCGGCATCGCCTTGAGCACCGGCGCGAGAGCCGTCACCAGCCCGCCGGCGGAAGAGGACCAGCGGTCCTGGCCGTCGAGACGCTCGCGCTGAACGGGCAACCGATTGGCCACCACGACGATCGATCGATCCCTGCGCCGCGTCGATGGACGCGGTGCGGGATCCGGATCGTTCGCCACACGGTGGCGGCTGTGCGGCGTGGAGGCCGCCGGAACCCACCGATCGGTCATCACGCACGCCCCCGCGCCGGCCGTCGGAGTGACGGACTGGGAACCATGTCGCCGTAACGATGCCGTCAACGATGTGCGCCGCGTGAATGGTGGCTCAGGGCCGACCGACTCGCCCCCACGCGATCAAGGTGCGGCGTGTACCGGCTGGTCGGATGTGAAGACCGCGCACGCATCAAGCGCGTGCCCGGTCGGGCCGGCGAGCATCGATTAGCATCGCCTCACGATCCGAGGGAGCTCGCGCATGCTGTTGACGTTGTTCCGCGGCCAGATCCGCTCCGTTGGTTTGGCCCTGGCACTGCTTGGCGCTCCAGCCCCGCTGACCGCCCAGCACACGCGCACGCCGGTTCAGCCGTCGGACCCGGCGAACCGGCCCGAGCGGGTCACCTCCGCCACGCCGCCCGCCGCGAGCCCGGCCGACGCGGCGGGTGTGGGCGGACCGCGTCGCTGGCCGGGCCCGCTCGACCGTCGACGGGTGCTGCTGCCGACGGGCTGGACGCTCGATCCGATCGGGCAGCAGGTCGAGGTCGGTGACTTCCCGGTGAACATCGCGCTGCACCCGTCCGGCCGGTGGGCCGCGGTGCTCCACGCCGGGCAGGGCGAGCACGAGATCGTGGTGCTGGAGACAACGACGCGCCGGGTGATCTCGCGCGTGGCGGTCCGGCAGGCTTTCCAGGGGTTGTGCTTCGACCCGGCCGGCCAGGCGCTCTTCGCCAGCGGCGGCGAAGAAGAACTCGTGCACCGCTACGAGTTCCGCGAGGGGTACCTCGTTGCCCAGCCGGCCCTGCGGGTGGTCCCCGCGAGCGAGCAGTTCATCCCGGGCGGCCTGAGCACCAGCGCGGACGGCCGCACGCTTTATGTCGCTGGCGTCTGGGGCGACAAGCTCGCCGCGATCGACCTTGCCGAACCCGGCAAGGCGGTGCGGTTCGCGACGTTCGACGGCGAGTCGTTTCCCTACGGCGTGACGCCCCTCCGCGACGGCCGACTCGCGGTGTCGCTCTGGGGCGCTGCCCAGGTGGCCATCGTCGATCCGGTCGAGCTCAAGACCCTCGCGGCGTGGCCGACCGGCTCGCACCCCACCGAGATGGCCCTCACACCCGACGGCGCACGCCTGTTCGTCGCGTGCGCCAACAGCAACAGCGTCACCGTCCTCGACACCACCACCGGCCGCGCGACCGAGACGCTCTCCACGGCCCTTTACCCGAAGGCGCCCAATGGCTGCACGTCCATGAGCGTCGCGCTGTCGCCCGACGGCGGTCTGCTCGCGGTCGCCAACGCCGACACCAACAACCTCAGCCTGTTCAACGTCACCGAGCCCGGTGACGCCAAGCCGCTCGGGTTCATCCCGTCCGGGTGGTACCCGACGGCGGTGCGGTTCCTCGCCGACGGGCGGATCATGATCGCTCACGGCAAGGGGCTCACCTCGCGGGCGAACCGGCACGGGCCGGTGCCGGGCAACGAGCCGCCCCGCGGAGTGCGCGAGTACATCGCCGGCCTGCTGCAGGGCACGGTCGCGTTCACCGAGCCGCCGACGCCCGACCGGCTCGCCGACTGGACCCGCCGGGCCTATGCCGCCAGCCCGCTGCTGCCGGACGCCGCGGTGCGGGCCGCCTCGCGTCCGGCCGACAGCCCGATCCCCGCGCGCGTGGGCGACCGCTCGCCGATCACGCACGTCATCTACATCATCAAGGAAAACCGCACATACGACCAGGTGTTCGGCGACCTCCCGCAGGGCAACGGCGACGCCGCGCTGTGCCTGTTCCCACGGTCGATCACGCCCAATCACCACGCCCTCGCCGAACAGTTCGTGCTGCTGGACAACTTCTACGTCAACAGCGAGGTGAGCGCCGACGGCCACGAGTGGAGCATGGGTGCGTACGCGACGGACTTCGTGGAAAAGAACTGGCCGCTGACGTACCGCCCACGCCCCGAGAACCGCAAGCTCGGATACCCCGCCGAGGGCCGCTGGGCGATCGCCACGCCCTCGGGCGGATACCTCTGGGACAAGGCCCGGGAGCAGGGCGTCAGCTACCGCAGCTACGGCGAGTTCGTCGAGAACGCGGAGAAGCCCGGTGATCCGGCCACCTCGCGCGTCGACGCCCTCAAGGACCACTTCGACCCGTACTTCCGCAGCTACGACACCGATTACCTCGACGTGGATCGGACCGCGCGGTTCCTGGCCGAGCTCGCCCGCTTCGAGCGCGAGGGCGACATGCCCCGCCTGCAGATCGTCCGTCTGCCCAACGACCACACCGTCGGCACCTCGCGCGGGAAGCCCACGCCCCGCGCCATGCTCGCCGACAACGACCTCGCCCTCGGGCGGCTGGTCGAGGGCGTGAGCGCCTCGCGGTTCTGGCCGACGACGGCGATCTTCGTCGTCGAGGACGACGCCCAGAACGGGCCCGACCACGTCGACGCCCACCGCTCGGTGGGGCTGGTCATCAGCCCGTACACGCGAAAGGCCGGCGTCGATTCGACGCTCTACACGACCGCCTCGATGCTGCGCACCATGGAACTGATCCTGGGACTCAGCCCGATGAGCCAGTTCGACGCCGCGGCCACGCCGATGTACGGGTGCTTCCGGGCGGCCGCCGATACCCGCCCGTTCGCGGCGCTGATGCCCGAAGTGGATATGAAGGAGACCAACCAGCCCAACGCGTGGGGGGCGGACCTCACCGCGACGATGGACCTGGCCGTCGAAGACCGGGCCGACGACCTGCTCTTCGGCGAGATCGTGTGGAAAGCCATGCGCGGCGCCGAAAGCCCGATGCCCGCGCCCGTGCGGGCCGCGTTCGTCCTGCCGCGACCCCGGCCCGAAGAGCACGACGACGACTGAGCCGGGCCGGGCTTTCGGCCTGCGCACGGGCCCGTGCACCGGCCCGCGTGGATCGAAGCCGGTAGGATCGGCGGATGAGCGACGCGCTGAAGATCCTGCTCGTAGGGGGCGGCGGGCGAGAGCACGCCCTGGCCTGGAAGATCCGTCAATCGCCCCGGTGCGCCGAGCTCTGGGCCAGCGACGTGAGCAACCCGGGGCTCGCGGCCCTCGCGCAGCCGTGCCCGGTCGCGGTGGACGCCAAGGAGCTGTTCCCGCTCCGCCGCTGGTGCGAGGTCAACCGCATCGGGCTGGTCGTGATCGGCCCCGAAGAACCCCTGGCCGCTGGCCTGGCCGACGCCCTGGCTGTCCCGGTCGTGCACGGTGGACCGGTGCCGATGGTGTTCGGCCCGGTCAAGGCCGCGGCCCAGCTCGAGAGCGACAAGGCCTTCGCGAAAGAATTGATGCGGTCCGCGTCCATCCCCACCGCCGAGGCCCGGACGTTTACCGACGCCGCCGGCGCGATCGCGTACCTCGAGTCGCGCAACGAGCCGCACGTGATCAAGGCGGCCGGCCTGGCGAAGGGCAAGGGCGTGTTCGTGCCCGCGACCATGGCCGAAGCCCGCGCCGCGGTCGAGCGGATCATGGTCCACCGCGAGTTCGGCGACGCCGGGCGGACCGTCGTGATCGAGGAACGCCTTAAGGGCCGCGAGGTGTCGGTCTTCGCCCTAATCGACGGCCGGAACATCTACATCCTCGAGGCCTGCCAGGACCACAAGCGCCTCGGCGACGGGGCTACCGGGCCGAACACCGGCGGGATGGGCTCCCTGTGCCCGACGCCGGCGGTCGATGACCGCCTGCTCGCCCGGGTTCAGCGCGAGGTGCTGGTGCCGACGGTCGACGCCCTCCGGCGCGACCACATCGAGTTCCGAGGAGTGCTCTACGCGGGGCTGATGCTGACCCACGCCGGGCCGAAGGTGCTTGAGTACAACGTGCGGTTCGGCGATCCGGAGTGCCAGACGCTCATGCGCCGGTGGCGGGGCGACCTCGTCGATGCCCTGACCGCGACGGCCACCGGGCGTCTCGAGGACGTGCAGATCGGCTGGGACCAACGGCCCGCGGTGTGCGTGGTCCTCGCCAGCCCGGGCTACCCCGACGCCCCCAAGACCGGCGCGCCGATTGATGGGCTTGAGGAGGCGGGGCAGGTCGAGGGCGTCCAGGTGTTCCTCGCCGGTGCCAAGCGCGATCCCGGCACGGGACGGGTCGTGACGGCGGGTGGGCGCGTGCTCAGCGTCACCGCCGTCGGCGACAACCCCGAGGACGCACGCCGACGGGCGTACCGCGCGGCCGAACTGATCCGCTTCCCCGGCAAGCAGGTTCGCACCGACATCGGTACCGACGTCGTCGGCTGAGCGCTCGAATCGTTAGCGATCAGGGCTGCCCAGCGGGCAGCGGCTGACGGAGCTTCCGCAGGCGTTCGCGCTCGGCCTGCTCAAAGTCCAGCCGGCGGTCGGTCGCCGGTTCCGCGGCCAGCGGCGTCCGGATCGCCACCTCCGCCAATTGACCCCAGCGTGGGTTCACCCGGACCGCCCCGGGCCGCGACGGCAGGGCGAACTCGCGCGTGAGCACTCGCTGGTCGGTCGCGAACGTCACCGATCGCGTCGTCCCGCGTGAATCGATCTCGATCGGAATCTCCAGTTCATACGCCGGGCGGCGGGTGCTGATCGACTGCACCTGCTCGATGGTCACGCTCAGCGTCCCCGCGCCTTCGGGCGAGCTCCCCGCGTCGGCCGCGGGCGTCCACGCCAGGTCAACCGCCAGGCGCGGCAGGCCGGGCCAGCGGCACCACTGCCGGAAGAAACGCGTCAGCGACTGCCCGCTGGCCTCCTCGATGGCCCGGCGAAAGTCGTCGGTCTCGGCCTGATTGAAGCGATGCCGATCGATGTACGCGCGGGTGCCCTTCCAGAAGGCGTCGTCGCCCACGCGCAGCCGGAGCATGTGGAGCACCATCCCGCCCTTGCTGTACGGGCTGTTGGGCTTGAAGGCGGTGTCGTCGGGCTCGCGGTACAGCGGGCTCTGCATCGGCGGCTGCTCCAGGTCGTCGCCGCGCCCGCCCCGGATCAGCTCCGCCGCCCATCCATCGATCACGGCGTCGTAGCCCGCCGGTCCGTCGCGCTCGCCCATCCAGAGGGCCTCGGCAAACGAGGCCCAGCCCTCGTTGAGCCACAAATGTTCCCACGACCGACACGTCACCAGGTCGCCCATCCACTGGTGCGCTAGCTCGTGAACGATCAGGGACTGCTGGTCGGTCTCGCTCCTCCCGAGCATCCCCGCGGCGAGCGTGGTCGCCGAGGTGTTCTCCATCCCGCCCCAGCGAAAGTCCCGCACCAGCACCTGTGCGTACTTCGCCCAGGGGAACGGCTCGTCGAACTCCCGCTCGAGGAACGCCACCATCCGCGGCGTCTCGGCAAAAACCTTTCGCAGCCGATCCGCCGAGCCCTTCGGCCCGTGCACGCTTACGGCCAGCCCCGGACGGGCCGACGCCGGCCCGCCGAGGTCGACGGTGTCGAAGCGACCGACTACCAGCGACACGAGGTAGTACGGGTGCGGCCGGTCCTGCAGCCAGTGCCACCGCCGTTGCCCGCTGCCGGCGGGCTCGTTCGAGACCAGCCGGCCGTTGGAGATCACCTCAAACCCTTCGGGCACCGTGGCGAGCACCTCGGTCGTGGTCCGCAGGTTGGGGAAGTCGTGGCACGGGAACCAGCGCGAGTTCCACTCCGATTGCCCTTGGCTGTACACCAGCGGGTCCGCCGCGTCGGCGCGATCCGCCTCACCCGCGAGCACGATCAGGCCGTTGCCCTCGATGGCGGGATTCTCTGCCGCGTAGTCGATGACCACCGCGTGCTCGGTCCCGGGTGTGGCCGGTGGGTCGATGGTGATGGTCAGCTTCCGCCCGTCGTGGCCGAAGCGAGCGGGTTGGCCGTCCACCGTCACCGCCCGCACCGTCAGCGACCGGCGGGCGTCGAGCCGCACCCTGTCGCGAGCCCGGCCGAGCGCGGCCAGGGTCAACGTTGCCCGCCCCGTGAGCCGAGCCACCGCCGGGTCGGGAATCTCGACCTCCAGGCGGAAGTGCCGATGCTCAAAGTCGCTGTCCGGCGCGTCGTGGGTGAGGTCGCGCCCCGTGGCCGCGTCAAAGGCCAGGTCCGCGAGTGGGGGGGAGGCGTCTGGTTCGCCGCCTCGCGCGTGGGCGCACGCCGAAAGAACCGACAGGAAAAGAACCAACGGCAGGGCCATCGCTCGCATCGGATCGAGCGTAGCGGCCGGGCCGCGAGGTGTGGATACTCCGTTTTTCGCCCCGAGCCACATAGACTTCGTCATGCCCGACCAGCGCATCCCCTCCCACGCCGGTCAGAATCCCAACCCTTCCCCGTCCCCTCGCAAACCCATCTTCACCCAGTGCACCGACCCGGCCGACCTCGCCGAGGAGCCGGGCGGCGAAGCCTCGTCGCTGCTCGCCGGCGCCAAGGACGCCTCCGCGACCGAGTTCTTTTCCCCGATGCCGCCCGGCTACCGCCGCGGCTACCACAAGTTCGTCGTCGTCTTCGGCACGGTGATGAGCGGGCTGGGCAAGGGCATTTTTGCGTCGTCGGTGGCGAAGCTGCTCAAAGACAAAGGTCTGTGCGTCGCCCCGATCAAGCTCGAGGGCTACCTGAACGTCGACGCCGGCACGCTCAACCCGTACCGCCACGGCGAGGTCTTCGTCCTCGACGACGGCACCGAGTGTGACATGGACCTCGGCACGTACGAGCGCGTCCTCGACCAGGACCTGACCCGCCGCAACTTCACCACCAGCGGCCAGGTGTTCAGCGAGATCCTCGACCGCGAACGCCGCGGGAGCTACCTGGGCCGCGACGTACAGATGATCCCGCACGTCACGGGCGAGGTGAAGCGCCGCATCCGCGAGCTCGCCCTGCACGGCGATGGCACCCGCCCCGCCGACGTCGTGTTCGTCGAGGTCGGCGGCACCGTGGGCGACTACGAGAACGGCTTCTACATCGAGGCGCTCCGCGAACTGGCCTTCGAGGAAGGCGAGCACTCGACCTGTTTCGTCGCCCTCTCGTACGTCATCAAGCCCCAGGTCCTGGGCGAGCAGAAGTCCAAGCCCGCGCAGCTCGGCATCAAGCGGCTCATGGAAGCTGGCATCCAGCCCCACCTGATCGGCGTGCGGGCCGGCGAGCGCGTGACGGACAAGGTCCGCGAGAAGATCGCGATGTTCAGCAACGTGCCGATGAAGCGCTGCTTCTCGATGCACGACCGCCCCAGCATCTACACCATCCCCGACGAGATGCGCGAGAGCGGCCTCGACCGCGAGATCCTCTCGCTCCTGAACCTCCACGACCGCGTCGACGCCGCCCAAGAAGACCGCGCCCGCGACCGCTGGTCGACCTTCGCCCGCCGCCTGACCAGCCCCAAGGACCGCTCGATCCGACTCGGGATCACCGGCAAGTACGCGCACCTCCGCGACGCCTACGCGAGCATCGACAAGGCCATCGAGCACAGCACCGCCCACCTCGCCACCAACGTCGAAGTGCAGTGGATCGACACCACGGAGATCACCGAGAACTCCGCCGCGTCGCGCCTCGCGGGCCTCGATGCCGTGATCGTCCCGGGCGGCTTCGGGTCGCGCGGCGTCGAGGGCAAGATCGCCTGCGTCAAGCACTGCCGCGAGTCCGGCCTGCCGTATCTGGGCATCTGCCTGGGCTTCCAGGTCGCCGTCATCGAGTTCGCCCGCAGCCTGCTGGGCCTGCACGACGCGACCAGCACCGAGTTCGATCCGCAGACCGTGCACCCGGTCATCAGCGAGCTGCCCGAGCAGAAAGCCATCGAAGGCCTCGGCGGGTCGATGCGGCTCGGCGCCCAGGACGTCCTGATCGCCGAGAACACGCTCGCGAGTTTCCTCTACGGCAAGCGCCCGACCGTCCGCGAACGCTTCCGCCACCGCTACGAAGTCGATCCGGGATACGTGAAGCGGCTCGAGGCCGCCGGGCTGGTCTTCAGCGGGCGACACCCGACCCAGCCGATCATGCAGGTGCTCGAGCTGCCCGCCCCCGGTGCGGGGGCCCGCGCCGCCCATCCATTCTTCATCGCGGGCCAGTTCCACCCGGAACTGACCAGCCGCCCCCTCCGGCCTCAGCCGCTGTTCATGGGCCTGATCGCCGCCGCCGTCGGGCAGAAGCACGTCCGCGATGGCGGGCGGCTGACCGACCTCTACGACGACCCCGCCCTGACCCGCTGGCTCCGCCGCTCGCCCGCCGAGCCGGCGAAGATCCACGCGTCGGCCTGAGCGCCGCCGCTTCAGCCCGTCACGGCGTCTGCCACGGCGCGGGCCTGGCGATCTGCCGGCGGCCCAGACGGTCCTGCACCCGGCGGATCAGCCCCGTGTTCTTCCCGTGCCGCTGCAGGATCTTCGCACGAAAGAACTCGAACACGCTCTCGGGCGGCCACGTGCTGTGCCGCTTGAGCAGACCCTGCATGATCCGGTGCTGCTGCGCGTCGTTGTAATCACAGAGCGCCCGCACGGCCTTCCACGCCCGGTCGTCGCCGTGGTGGAAGACCGCGTGCAGGTCGGTGTGGACCACCGCGCGGAAGCCGCACGCGGCGTCCATCGCCGCGAGCAGGCCGTACTCGACCGTGGGCAGGCCGATGACCGACGCCTCGAGGTTGAAAAGCCCGATGTCCGCCCGCGGGCACACGAAGACGTCCACCCCGCCGTACGCCGCCCCCGCGCTGCCCATCGCCCGCGCGATCGCCGCGGGCTCGACGAAGGCCTTGTCGATGGTCCGCCGCGTGATGCCCATGGCGGGGTGGGCCCGCAGAAGGTCCGCCACCAGCTCGTAAAAGTACGGCTGGAAGCCGATGTCCATGTTCGAATAGATCACGTGCTCGCCCGTGCCCTGCTCGAGCGCGACCCGGTACACGTCGCCGATCAGCGGCAGCGGTTTGGCAGGCCGGATCTCGGTGGCGTCGAGCAGCGACCGCGTCAGACGACCGACCGCGGCGACCCCCGGCGGCACCGCGGGGCGGTCCGCGTCGTGCACCGCCGCGACCAGCTCGATCTCGATCTCGGGCCGGACCAGCCGGGTGTACGCGATCGCGCGGCGCATGGATTCCAGCGCCATTGCCTGGGCCCGGCCCAGGTCGCTTTCGGACGGGGCGTTCACGGGATTGAACACATGGGTCAGCCGCACCGGGCACAGCCTACCGCCGCGAGCTCTCACGCATCACATCCGCCGGCCGCCGTCCGATCAACCGACGATGTCGGGCAACTGCGTCAGCCCCTCAGTCAACACCCGCGGCTCGCCCTCGGTAATGAGCACGTCGTGCTCGTAATGGACCGTCATCGAGCCGTCGGCGGACCGCACCGGCCAGTCGCTCTCGCGCTCCCTGGTCCGCCCGGTTCCGACGGCGATCATCGGCTCCACCGCCACCAGCGTCCCGGGTTTCACCGGGTGCGTCGCCTCGGGCCAGTCGGACGGAAATGTCGGGACGACGTTGGCCACAAACGGCGGGCCGTGCAGGCCCCAGTCGCGGAACGCCTCGCCGGTCTTGCGGCCATACCCGTGCCCGCCCAGCCCGCGGACGCAGTGGAAGCCGTACTCGCGCTCGACGCACGTCTGCACCTCGCGTGCCCACGCCAGCCAGGTGTTTCCGGGGACGAGCCGGCGCACGCCGCGGGCGAGCGACTCCTTGCCGCAATTCATCAACCGCTCGACCTCCGCGCTGGGATACGCCTTAAAGACGTACGTCCACGCGGCATCGCCCACGAAGCCCTTGTACCACACGCCGATGTCGACCTTGAGCACGTCGCCCTCGGCCAGCGGGGCCGTGTGCGATCCCGCCCAGCCGTGCACCACGCAATCGTTGACGCTCAGGCACGCGTGACTGCCGAAGGGCGGCTTCTTGCCGACGCGGTAGCCCTTGAAGCACGACTTGCACTGGAGATCGGCCTGGATCTCCGCCACCGTCCGGTCGATCTGCGCGAGTGTCTGTCCGACGCGGAGCGTCTCCACCAGCCGCAGGTGCGTTTGAACAACCTTCTCGGCAGCGGCCTGGGCGGCCTCGGCGGTCTGGGCGGCGCTCGTCGCGGCGGGGGGCATTCGAGTGATGGTACTCGCGCCCGAGCCAGCGCTCGCCCTGTGGTGCTCAGGACGACTTGCCCAGCGGACCAACCACCACCACCGCCCGCTCGGGCGGCGGCGTGAGCCCGAGCCGGTCCGGCCGCCACGCCGCGTCGCACTCCGGGCAGTGGACCAGCCCGTCCTCATCGACGCCCGTGCCCGAGAGGTCGTAGTCGCACGAGGCGCACCGCCGCCGGGCGAGCGCCGCCAGGGCCGCCCGCACCTTCAGCCGCCCGAAGCCCCACGCCGCCCCCGTGCCGGCCAGCAGGATGGTGCTCACCATCGCCACCGACACGGGCGAGAAAATCATCAGCCACAGGCCGGTCACGCCCTCGTAGATGAACAGCAGCACGATCATCACCACGATCGCCAGCGACCCGGCGGCCATCAGCGCCGGCCCCACCGCGTCGGGATGCCCCAGGCCCAGGCGGATCGCCCCCCACACGCGAGCCGGGCGTCGCACCCAGCCGGCGACTTCCCGAACAAGCAGCGCAAAGCCCCGCGGATGCAGGCGGGTGAGACGCTGGCGGTCGTCGAGTACCGTCGGCACGCGGGATTGTTGGCCTCGCGATCAGGCCCGCCGTCTCGCCCCCGCGCCGCGGTCACGGCCGGATGCGGTCCACTTCGCCGCCACGCTCTTCTTCCCGGGCGGGTCGGGCGCGGCCGCGCGCATGCCGCACCGCCGGCGGTCGCCACGCCGCCGCGTGACCCCAGCGCCGCCGCAGCGTCCA